>OJPI01001364.1_pt1 | contig 11534 bp, 11 predicted proteins | sample 1598461 | NCBI WGS metagenome assembly OJPI01 (sample SAMN03922483, study PRJEB24848) | human gut metagenome | isolation source: stool sample | host: Homo sapiens | place: Germany | collected 2011-05 | reverse complement strand
AGATATAATGAGCTATCTGCGCGGTCTGATGATTTTCAAAGCTGGTCATAAAAACCGATACAAGCACAGACAAAAGCCCGATCACAAGAAGAGATGCCAGAAGCCCCCGAAATCCCCCCAACTCCGCCCAAATCCCCTGTCTTATCCCATCGCCCGCCATTTCCAGTGTTTCCCTGAAATTTCCTTTTAATATCTGTCCGAATATTTCCTGCATATTCCACGAAAAGCCTGTAAAATATCCGTCCAGCTCCACCATCATTTCCGTCAGATTCAACTGTTCCAGATAATGCTCCATGTTCACCCCGCAAATCCGGCTATTGTCTCTGCCAGCGCCAGAAAGACCGGCATCCCCGCAAACAGGATAGCAATCTTTCCACTGCGGAAAATCCGCTATCCCTGCATATCCCCGCCACAAACTCACATATCCAGGTGATACCGACCACCTTTAACAAAAGCGCAGCATAACGTCCTCCCGATGCTATCTGCCTCCACAGCATGGCCAACTGGGATTCCGCCTGCCCCATATAGGCGACGGTGCAGGTAAATATCAACAGACATACCGCTCCACCCAGATAAAGACTGTATTCCTGCCGTCCTCCTTTAAACGAAACGGCTATCATCACTCCCACCAGGGCGACCGCCCCTACACGAACAAATTCCATTTATCCCGCCCTTACAGTGAAAACAGCGTCTGGATACTCGAAAACAGATCATATATGTATGGAACTATCCAGCCAAGCACTAAGAGCAAAGCCGCCAGCGAAAGCAAAAAAGCATGCTCTTCCCTGCCGCTGTGCTTTAACACCTGACTTAAAATAGTCACCAAAATCCCCACCGCTGCAATTTTAAAGATCAGCCCGACTTCCATCTGCCTTCCCTGTACCTTTCCTTTCCATTCTATTGACTGCCCGCTCGCTGCCGGAGACCGTTTTACCAGACTAAAAGCAGCGCTGTCAGCATCCCGCATGCCGCGCTTACCGCCATCACCGTCCTCTTTTCCTGTCCTGCCTTTTTTAAAGCTTCCTCTGCACGTTCCCGAAAAATCACCGCAAACCGTTCTACCGCCTGCTTCTGCCGTTCCCCGTCCAGATAACAGACTGCATCCGGAAAGGAAAGAACCTCTCTCTCCTCGTCTGCCGTCAAAAGCAGCTTTTTTAAAAATATGCCCATTTCCTCTTTCCATATCGTTTCCACCGGCTGCCCCTTTTCGTCCAGCATCCGCTCCCCTGCCCGGATGAGAACGCTTCCCAGCTCTGCGGAAGCCCCCTTTTGTGCCCTGCCAAGCCGCCTGCCCGTCTCTGAAAAAATATCCGGCAGAAAGCTCCGGCTGTATCCTATTTCCCCTGCCGTCATCTCAAACATCCGTCCCAGCAGAAAAAGCTGTGCGGCACGCTCGCTCTTTTCCCGGCAAAGACAATATCCTGCCCCTATACTCCCGGCAACCGTTACACACGCACCGACCGCCGACAGCATCACAACGCCTCCGCCAGACGTCTGCCGTCCCGGTCCAGCACTTCCTCCGTCAAAAAGCGTCCGTTTCTACGCCCCAGCACCAGATAGCGCCCAAATGCCCTGCCTTCTATGAGCTTTTCCATAAACTGTTTTTGTCGGAGCTCTTCGTAAGAGCCTGCATGTATCGTCGCCAGCACGCTGCAGCCACATTTCATGACCTGCTCCAGCGCCCGCACGTCCGCCTCGCTCCCAAGCTCGTCTACAGCCACTACCTGAGGTGACATCGACCGAAGGAGCATCATCATGCCCACATCCTTCGGGCATCCGTCCAACACGTCCGTCCGAAATCCCAGATCATTTTCCGGAATTCCTCTCACACAGCCAGCCAGCTCCGAACGTTCGTCCACCACGCCGACCGTCATCCCCATACGGTCTTTATCCCCGTTCGATATGAGCCGTATCAAATCCCGCAAAAGCGTTGTCTTTCCGCAGCCCGGCGGCGACACGATAAGCGTGCTCACAAGCTGCCCCTTTTCATACAGATACGGAAGGACTCCTGCACCTGCGCCGCATATCTCGTGCGCCACACGGATGTTCAGGCTTGAAACGCTGCGGATATTTTTAACCGTCCCATCCCTTCTCATAAGGACTTCTCCTGCAATTCCTACTCTGAAACCACCCTCTGCGCTGATAAATCCTTTTGAAAACTCTTCCTCATAGGCGTAAAGGGAATATTTGCAGATGTGTTTCAGCACCGCCTCCAGCTCCTCCTCGGGAAGATGCCTTGCCCGTTCTGCATCCATTGTGAGCCCGCCGGATTCCTCCATAAACCACTCTTTTCCGTCAAGCAAAAGGATGACCGGCCTTTTTGCCCGCAGCCGTATCTCCTGCAGCCCTTTTGCCGCCTGTGCCGCCTTCTTCCACCGAAATCTCAGATATTCCGGGAACAGGCTCAGCACCTGCTCCTGTATTTTATCCGTCACATCCATCCCTCCTGTCTGCCTCTGTTTCCCGGGCGCATGTCCCTGTCATGTTCCAATATATTTTCCCTGCTGTCCGGATATGACTGATTCTTTTCTTCCTTTTCCATAAAAAGCACTGCCAGCTCGTGCGCAACCATCGGAAATGCCGCAAGCCCCGCCAGATATCCCCATTCTCTTCCCGAAAGGCGCACCGTTGAAAACATTCCTACCAAAAACGGCACTTCCGTTACCGCCGCCTGCAGGATAAGCCCCGCTGCACAGGCGGCGAGCATCAGTTTGTTTTCAAATACATTCATTCGGAATACCGATTTTTTTACATCCCGCATCCCCACCGCATGAAACAGCTGGGACATGCCGAGCACGGTAAACGCATACGTCTGGGAACGCAGTAATATCTCTCCGTTTTCCAAAAGCTCCCTTATCCGCCCCGGCGAAAATGGTATTCCTGCCTGCTTTAACAATATCCACGGCACTGTAAAAAATGCCGTCAGGCTGATCCCCGCTATCAGCGCTCCATACAAAAATGTCCTCCTCATCCCGCCGTCCGAAAACAGACTTTCCTCCGGTTTGCGCGGAGGCCGAGCCATAAGCCTGTTCCCATCGTTTTTATCCACGCCAAGCGCCAGCGCCGGAAGCGAATCGGTAATCAGATTTATCCAGAGGATATGGCTGGATCTCAACGGCGACGGAAGCCCCACAATGACCGCTGTGAACATCGTCAAGATTTCTCCCAGATTGGAGGAGAGCAGAAAGATAACAGATTTTTTTATATTTTCATAAACGCCTCTGCCTTCCTCTATCGCCCTGCGTATCGTTGCAAAGTTATCATCTGTCAAAATCAGGTCGGATGCCTGACGCGCCACGTCCGTGCCTCCCTTTCCCATAGCGATTCCAACATCTGCAGCTTTCAGAGAGGGCGCATCATTGACTCCGTCTCCGGTCATAGCCACGATGTTTCCTCTCTTTTTAAATGCTCGCACAATCTGTACCTTATGTGCCGGAGAAACCCTTGCAAACACCCGGACCCTGTCCAGCCTTTCCGAAAGCTGCTCCTGTGAAAGCTCCGAAAGCTCTTCTCCCGTCATACACTCTTCCATCCGCGATACGAGCCCCAGCTGCCTGCCAATGGCAAACGCCGTACCGGCATGATCCCCTGTTATCATCACCGTTTTTACGCCGGCATTCCGGAACGTCTCCACCGCCTCCTGCGCTTCGGGACGAATCGGATCCTTCATTCCCAGTATCCCCAGAAATGTCAGTCCTGTTTCCCCATCTGCAAGAGAACCATCCTTTTTTGCCACAGCCAACGTCCGCAGTGCCTCGCCGGACATTTCCCGAATACAGCGCTCAACCCTGCGTCTGTGCTCTGATGTCATCGGCGTCCTTTTTCCTCTATCCATGATAAACCTGCAGCATTTCAACACACGGTCAGGTGCGCCCTTTGTATAGCACACCCCGCCCGCCCCGTTCCTATGAAAGGTCGTCATCATTTTCCTGTCAGAATCGAACGCAAGCTCTGCCCGGCGCGGAAATCCCGGTTCCTCTTTTTCACGGAATACTCCGTTTTGGGCAGCAAAGTCCAAAAGCGCGAGCTCCGTCGGATCTCCTATCCTTTCTTCTCCTATTCTCGCATCGTTGCACAGTACCACCGCCCTGAAAAACTCCTTCCACACCGGACTTTCGGACGGTTTTTCCTCACAAAGATTTACAAAGCACTTTTCCACTGTCATACGGTTTTTCGTCAATGTTCCTGTTTTATCCGAACAGACCACATTTACTGCCCCCAGCGTTTCCACACAGGGAAGACGTCTGACAATAGTATTGACCTTTACCATCCTCGTCACACTCAGGGCAAGGCAAAGCGTGACTACTGCGGGAAGTCCCTCCGGGACTGCCGCTACCGCCAGCGAAATCGCTGTCAGAAGCATTTCAAACACATCCCTCTTCTGCCACACGGCGATAAAGAACAATGCCATGCAGATACCGAGAGAAAGGATACTCAAAAGCTTTCCCAGATCGCCCAAACGCTTCTGCAAAGGAGTCATCTCCTCCCGGCTCTCGCTCATCATCGCCGCTATCCTGCCGATCTGCGTCTCCATTCCCGCCGCAGTTACCACCCCTTTTGCTCTGCCGGCAGTCACGATTGTTGACATAAACGCCATATTTTTCCGGTCACCCAGAGGAATTTCCCTGCGTCCGACAGTCTTTATCTCCTCTGCATGCTTAAGCACAGGAATCGTCTCTCCTGTCAGCGCCGATTCCTCCACTCTCAGGTTTTCCACCTCGGTCAGTCTTATGTCCGCAGGTACCTGACACCCCGCAGTCAGGCATACCAGATCGCCGCACACAAGCCCCGACGCCTCTATCTCCCTCTCCCGTCCGTCCCGTATCACCAACGCCTTCGGACGGGTCAGTTTTTTTAAGGAATCCAGCGCTTTCTGCGCTTTTCCCTCCTGAAGCACGCCTACCGCCGCGTTTAAGCATACCACTGCCAGGATGATGACTGCATCGCTGTATTCGTGCAGCAAAAAAGAGACCGCCGCCGCAGCCAGGAGCACATATATCAATGGGTCGTTCAACTGCTCCAGAAACGCCTGCACCGCCGTTCTCTTTTTGCTTTCCTTTAATTCATTTGGTCCGTTCTCCAAAAGCCTCTGCTCTGCCTCTGCTTCCGTCAGTCCATCCTTCACGTCTGCACCCAGCTGTTCGCCTACTTCCCGCACTGTTCTTGTCTCAAACATCCTCCCACTCCTTGTCCCCGCATTTTTCTTTAAAATCTATGCGGGAAGGGGACGAGGTATGCCAGCTGTTTTTCTGCGTCCGTTATCTGTTTCCAATCATCCTGATGAGTAAACGTTTCCATCCTTTGTATGGCTGATACCGTGCTGTCACATCAAGAAATGTGGATTTTTTCAATATGCTCTTTGCATGACTGAACGTCTCGAAGCTCTTTTTGCCATGATAGGAACCCATACCGCTGCTGCCCACTCCGCCAAACGGAAGCTTTGACGGAGTCAGATGCATGATCGTGTCATTGATGCAGCCTCCGCCAAACGCCGTTTCCTTCATAAACATCCGCTCTGTCTTTCTGCTGTTCGTAAAAACGTAACAGGCAAGCGGATGTGGACGCCGTTTCACGAACGCACGTGCCGCCTCCATATCCTTTACCGGAATGACTGGCAGAATCGGTCCGAAAATCTCCTCCTGCATACATGCGTCTGTTTCTGACACCGGAAACAGTATCGTCGGCTGGATCTGCAGCGTCTCCTCTCTTGCTTCTCCTCCAAACACCACATGCCTTTCATCTATCAGCGCTCTGACCCGTTCAAAGTGTTTCTTATTTACAATCCTTCCATAATCTGCATTTTCCAGAGCGTCACCGTACATCTTCTTCGTCCAGCGGATAAGCTCCTTTAATAATTCCTCCTTCACGCCCTCTTCCACGAGAACATAATCCGGCGCGACACACGTCTGTCCGCAGTTTAAAAATTTTCCGAATACAATCCGCCGTGCAGCCAGCGGGATTTTCGCCGTGCTGTCTACGATGCAGGGGCTCTTTCCCCCCAACTCCAGAGAAACCGGCGTCAGATGCGCCGCCGCCTTTTCCATCACGAGTTTTCCAACGGATACGCTCCCCGTAAAAAAGATATAATCAAATCTCTGCTCCAGAAGCTCTGCATTTTCCTTCCGTCCGCCCTCTATCACCGTTACATATCCTTCGGGAAAGGTCTTTCGTATCAGCTTTGCAATGACCGCCGAAGTCGCAGGCGAATAAGCTGAAAGGCTTTATTACGCAGCATTTCCCCGCCGCTATTGCCCCTGCCAGCGGCTCTATCGCCAGCATGAACGGATAATTCCACGGAGACATGATGAGCACTGTGCCGTAAGGCTCCTGCACGATATATCCCTTTGCCGGGAAATTTGCCAGCCCTGCACCTGTCCGCTCTGTCCGGCTCCATCTGCGCAGATTCCTCCTCTGCTCCCGTATCTCGCCCAGCGTCAGCCCGACTTCGCACATATAGCCTTCCGTGCGGGATTTTCCCAGATCCTTCGCCAATGCTTCGCATATCTCCCCTTCAAGCTCTGAGATCGCACGCTCCAGCCTCTTTAAGGCTGCCTTACGGAATCCCAGATCGAACGTCTTTCCCGATTCAAAAAAGACTCTCTGCTTTTCCACTATCCGTCCGATGCCGCAGTTTTTTTGTATGCTCATTTTTTCCCTCTTTCCATTATCCAGGCATAACCGCCCGTTTGTTTTTGTGTACGCCGATTGACCTGCCTCTCCTGCCGCTCTATAATATAATGATATCAGAGGCAGAAATCATGAAACACGACGTGCTTGCACGGGAGTGGTTCTATGACTGATTGACCCGCCCCAATATTCGGATATCGCAGCCGGGGGGCTTTTGCCCCAACATCATATAATAAAAAGTGTGCATAGTTGTATTTTTATACAACTGGAAAGAGGCTCCCATGATTTATACAGTGACCCTGAATCCATCCCTTGATTATATCGTAACGCTCGACGCCTTTGCAACAGGAAGAACAAACCGTACCACAACGGAACAGCTCCTTCCCGGCGGAAAAGGCATCAATGTCTCCACCGTCCTCCATAACCTCGGCATCGAAAATACCGCTCTCGGCTTTGCCGCCGGATTTGTCGGAGAAGAGATACTGCGCCGCCTCTGCAGCGTCGGTATCAGCTGCGACCTCATCAGATTAAAGGACGGGATTTCACGCATCAATGTCAAATTAAAAGATTTTGACGGGACTGAAATAAACGGCATGGGGCCTTCCATCGACCCCGAAAGCCTCCAAAACCTGCTCTCCCGCATATCCTCCCTTACAGACGGAGACGTCCTCATACTCGCCGGGAGTATCCCTGCAGGGATGCCGGACACCCTTTACCGCGATATCCTGGAAAAACTCTCTCTCAAAAACGTCCCGGTCATCGTAGACGCATCAAAACAGCCGCTGCTGCAGACGCTCCCTTTTCATCCATTTCTCATAAAGCCCAATCTCCACGAGCTAGAAGATCTGTTCGGCACAGTTTTGTGCGACAGCAGCCAAATTTTTGAGTATGCGCGCCGGCTTCAAAAAATGGGTGCGCGCAACGTACTCGTCTCTATGGGAGGACAGGGTGCGCTTCTTGCCGCCGAAGACGGCTCCTCCTATATCGCACCTGCTCCAAAAGGAGCATTAAAAAATGCGGTCGGCGCAGGAGATTCCATGGTAGCCGGTTTCCTCGCAGGATGGGAGCGTACCCACGAGTACCGGTATGCCTTCCAGATGAGCGTCGCCGCCGGAAGCGCCAGCGCTTTTTCGGATTTTCTTGCATCCGGAAACGAGATAGAAGCCCTCTTTCCAAAAATCACCGTTTCCGTCTGCGCTCCATCGCCAGAGGCGCAAACACCGTCTTTCTCCCGATGAACCCGCATATCCTCGTAATATAAATCCCCGTTATGCTCCCGGCGCTGTCTATCAGCACATCCTTCAGCGCCGGCGAACGTCCTGCCACAAACATCTGATGATACTCATCAAGCCCTGCAAACGCCACGCAGAAAAATCCTGCCGCCAGAACAAGCCAGAAACCTCTCACGCGATATACGTACAACGGCAGCGCCACCGATATCCCCAGCAGCATATATTCTGAAAAATGCGCCATCTTCCTCACTAAAAAGTGGATTCCCACCGCGTATTGAGAAATCTGTGCCGCACTTAGCTCTCGATTCAGAAGCTTCGCCCCTATCTCCACTATCTTACTGCTTACCTTCATGCTCAATTCGCCGGATTCCGTCCCCGCTTGTGCCGAAAACGAATAGATAAGATACATCACGCACAGCGCCGGCACAAAGGACAGCGGTTTTAACAGATATCTCAGCATTTTTTTAATCGTCAGCCATATATATTTCATAAGTTCCTCCATCTGCGTCTACTATAGTCGATTCCCAAAAGGAACTCAAGAAAGAAAATACAAAAATTTTTTTAATTTTTTTTAAAATAAGTGTTGACTTTTGTCATCCCTTGCAGTAGAATATCACTTGTCCGGTTGAGACAGCCAGACAAATCGGGGTGTGGCTCAGGTGGTAGAGCGCTTCGTTAGGGACGAAGAGGCCGCAAGTTCAAGTCTTGTCACTCCGACTGATTTAAAACCGTTGAGTTTTATAACTCAGCGGTTTTTTTGTACCCCTTCCAGCGCAGGCTGCCAAAAAGAACCGCGTGCTTTCGCACGCGGCCCGGTACGCCAAGGCGCACACTTTTTTATTCCAGATACATTTCCCTGAGCTGTTCCAGCTCTGCCCTGTCAAGCCCCAGCCCTTCCGTAAGATAACGCTCCTGCGAGCCGTATTTTTCCTCCAGCGTATCCAGAAGCTTTTCCATATATTTTCGATTTACTCCCGTCATGTCTTTTACCCACGCGATTTCTTCCGGGTCGTCAGTCAGCTCTGCCGCACGGCTTTCCATATAGGCTATCTTCTCCCGCAGAAACTCGTTTGTCAGCTCAAAGTCCCGCAGCGCAGTCTCCTTGTTTACGCCCAGTGCCAAAAGCAGTAAGACGGCAGCTGCTCCCGTCCTGTCCTTTCCTCCGCTGCAATGCCACAAAACAGCCTTTTTCCCGCCATTTTCCAACAGTATTCTGAAAAAATCACGGAAGCCCTTTTCTGCCGCAGGGTCAAATGCCATATCCGCATACATCCGTTCGGAAACGCAGCCGCTTCTGATGATATTCAGCATGACCTCTGCCGGCTCTGCACCGCCGTTTTCATATATCCCGGCTATCGCCGCGCCCGCTCCCGTCCTGCTGCCCTCATCCAGCACGTCCAGAACAATATTGTCCACGCCGTCTATCTCCGGATCCGGCGCTCCCTCTCTTTCTGCCAACGTCCTGAAATCCACCACAACGCCGAGATGGTAAATGTCCTTTAATGCAGCCAGCTCCTCCGGCGGCGCATCCGAAAGTTTCGCCGTACGCAGAAGAACGTCCCTTTTCACATGACGCCCGTCCGCCGTCTCATATCCGCCAAGCTGCCTCGCATTTTCTATCCCTGTCACCAAAAGCGCCTGAGCCTCTTTCGTTACCGGCTGGTCCGCCCCCTCGTAAAACCGGAATATTTCCTCCAAATATGGCTGCAATACCTCATTGGGCGCCCGATAGATTTCATGACGTACTCCCGGCACAAACACCAGTCTGCCATCCGCAATACGGGAAATAAACCGGTCCTGAGGTTCTGGCTTCACGAGACTGTCGTATTCTGCCTGAAACAGGAGCACAGAAGCCTTTACCTTCTCTGCCTGCTTTCTGCTGACCACGAATTCTCCTGCATTTATCGCTTCCTTCCCCCAATAATAGCTGCCGGAGGAAGTCTGATAATTCTCGTCCTCCCGCCGCTTTTTCATATACCAGGCATGACGCGCCTCAGAGCTTGCGGAACACTCTTCAAAAGACTCGTCCGGGTCAAAAGCCGACTGAGTAAACAGCCGCTCCGTACCTTTTCCGCGGAATACCTCCATATCACACAGTACCCTGGCAGCCCATGCAGGACATCCGCCCAGCTTTACCCCGAGCATCGGAGCGGTCAGGACCGCCCTTTTAAAATCGTCCGGATACTGCTCCAGATAAAAAGTCCCGATGCATCCGCCCATCGAATGTGCGAACAGATACAGCGGCTTTCCATCCGCCATCGGCTTCACCTTCTTCTCCACAAAATGATGCAGATCCTTTACATAACGGGAAAACAGCTCGACATGCACGACCGTCATATCCTCCACCTCGCGCATGGAACGCCCGTGCCCGCGATGGTCCATGATGGCCGCCTGATAGCCTTCCCTGTAAAAATAATAAAGAAGCTCATAGTATTTTAAGCAGGACTCCGTAAAACCATAGCTGACCACGATAGTTCCTTTTGCATTTTCCTGCGGATAAAGCTCATAATATAAGCCTTTATTTTCAGTTGTTTTCATCATACCGCTTACGCGGATCCTCTGTAAAAAAGGCTCTGCCTCTTCTTCCATCTTCTGTTCCAGTATGTCCTCCGGCAGGCATTTCACTCTGCACTTTTGCGTCAAATCCAGTATTTCTTTTTTCATACATCCCAATCCCGTTCCATTTTGATTTCTGCTGCCGCTTTTATCAGCTCCACACATCCCCTGATGCCGAATTCGCTGCTGTCGAGCAAAAGATCCTTTCCTTCCTTCTGATCCCAGTTGCGATCCGTAAAATATTCATAATAGTTGCGCCTCGTTTTGTCCATGTGACGGATAACTCTCTGCGCCTCATCCTCATTGAAATCATAACGCTTCATGACAGTCTGTATCCTGCTTTCCAAAGGCGCATAGATAAAGACCTTTAACACTTCCGGACGGTTACGCAGCACATAATCCGCCCCTCTTCCAACAAAAACACAGGATTCCCCGCTCTTTACGATAGACCTTATCACCTCCGCCTGCGCCCGGTAAATCTTTTCATTCCGGCTTTCCTGAATAAGATCCAGCCCCGGAGACAGCTCTAAAAACCGTCCTATCAGCTTTTCATCCGCATTTCCCGCCACGCTTCTCTCTATACCTGCTTTCTTTGCAGCCAGATCTATCAGATTGCGGTCATAAAATCCAAGCCCAAGTTCCCGTGCCAGCCGGTCCCCTATCTCCCTGCCGTTGCTTCCAAAGCACCTGCCTATTGTGATTATCATCTGTCCCTTCATAAAAAACCCTCCCTTCGTCTTTTGCTGAAATCCGGACACCCCATCCTTTCTTCCAGTATAACGGATTTAAAAAGCTGTTACAAGCGGACGAAAAAGTTTTTTTGTCCTATAAAAAGTATGTGGTTACTGTTCACTGGCAATGTCATTTAGTTAGACCAGAATTTTGTTAAGTTAAGGGGTAAATCTTCGGGTCTGCCCTTTAAAAACATTTTCGGGAACAAAATTCCCATTAAGTCAAGAAATTTTAAAAAGTGGAAATTTATAGAAAATCTATAGACTCCAATACGTTTCGCAGGTATAATATAAAAAATGATGTGTTTAGTTTATGCGCGGCAGTAACAGAAACAGAGAGAACACAGTAGAGAATAGAATCCATTTTGAGAGATTATTTTATTACAAT
>OJPI01001354.1_pt1 | contig 11647 bp, 10 predicted proteins | sample 1598461 | NCBI WGS metagenome assembly OJPI01 (sample SAMN03922483, study PRJEB24848) | human gut metagenome | isolation source: stool sample | host: Homo sapiens | place: Germany | collected 2011-05 | reverse complement strand
TTTAGAAAACTGATAAACTTATAACCCTATGGAACAACTTGTAAAATATTATAGAAATCCCGATGAACCTATTTCATTGGAAGACTTGAAATCGTTCCTTTGGGGAGCAGCCACTCGCCTTCGTGGTCAGATTGATGCTGCTGGTTACAAAGAATATATTTTCCCTTTGCTATTCTTCAAACGAATTTCTGATGTGTACGATGAGCAGTTTGAAGGTTATGTTTGCGAAGGTGGTATAGAGTATGCCAATGCCCAAGCTCAAGAATTGGTAATTCGTATTCCTGATGGTGCCCATTGGCGTGATGTACGCGAGTGTACAGAAAATGTAGGCCAACGCTTGGTGGAAGCCTTTATTGCTATTGAACAGGCCAATCCAGGCGAGCATGCAGATGGTCGTGTGATTGGAGGTTTGGAAGGAATCTTTGGCCCTAAAGACGGCTGGACCAACAAGGCGAAGATGCCCGACCATATCATAACGTCTCTGATTGAAGATTTTTCACGATACAATTTGTCGCTTAAAGCATGCCCTGCAGACGAAATGGGACAGGCTTACGAATATCTGGTTGGTAAGTTTGCCGACGATGCTGGCAATACAGCACAGGAGTTTTACACCAATCGTACTGTAGTAGATTTGATGGCAGAGATTCTTCAGCCACGTCCAGGTGAAAGTATCTATGACCCTACATGTGGTTCGGGTGGTATGCTTGTGAAGTGTTTGGACTTTCTTCGTAAAAAGGGTGAACCATGGCAAGGTGTAAAGGTATTTGGCCAAGAGATTAATGCACTCACCAGCGCCATTGCCCGAATGAATCTTTACCTGAATGGTGTAGAAGACTTTTCTATTGTTCGTGAAGATACCTTAGCACACCCTGCATTTGTAGACGGAAGTAGGTTGCGTAAGTTTGATATTGTGTTGGCTAATCCACCATATTCTATTAAGACTTGGAATCGTGAAGCTTTTATGAACGATAAGTGGGGACGTAATTTCTTGGGAACTCCACCTCAAGGGCGTGCAGACTACGCTTTCTTCCAGCATATCCTTGCATCTATGGATGATAAGACAGGTAGATGTGCAATACTTTTCCCTCATGGTGTTCTGTTTAGAGATGAAGAACAAAGTTTAAGAGAAAAACTGATAAAGAGTGATGTTGTAGAATGTGTTATTGGCCTTGGTGCAAACCTTTTTTACAATTCACCCATGGAAGCTTGCATTCTGATATGTAATAATCAGAAACGTAGCACCTTGAAGAACAAAATCATTTTTATCAACGCTCTTAAGGAAGTTACACGAAAAAACGCAGAGAGCTATCTGGAAAAGGTACATATTGAAAAGATTGTATCTGCATATTTTAATGCTTCTGAAATTCAGAATTTCAGCACCGTGGCATCTCTTGAACAGATTGCAAATTACAACTACAATCTCAATATCTCTTTATATGCCAATGCTTTGAATAATGAAAATAACTTTAATGTTTTATCAGTTTCAGAAACATTGAGCAATTGGAAGAGTGTTCATGCAGAGATGACTTCTTCAATAACTGAAATGTTTACATTAATCGGCAAATGAGTATGAAATTAGAAGAATTTGCAAGAGAAAGTAGGGCAACTCATAAAGGTGATAAATCGGGTGTCCCCATTGTAGGATTAGAGCATCTTATTCCTCAAGAAATCAAGTTCTCTGGATATGATGTAGACACCGAGAATACATTTACGAAGACTTTCAAGAAGGGACAAATCTTGTTTGGCCGAAGAAGAGCATATCTAAAAAAGGCCGCTATTGCTGATTTTGATGGTATTTGTTCTGGGGATATTACTGTGATAGAGGCTATACCTGGTAAGGTAGACCCTTTGTTGCTTCCGTTCATTATTCAGAATGATAAGTTTTTCGATTATGCCGTTTCTCGCTCAGCTGGAGGTCTATCTCCTAGAGTAAAGTGGGAACATCTGAAAGACTACGAATTCGATCTTCCCCCCATCGAAGAGCAGCGTATCTTAGCAGATAAATTGTGGGCTGCATACAGACTAAAGGAGTCATATAAGAAACTTCTCACCGCCACCCAAGAAATGGTGAAATCGGCAAATGGAGTAATAAAAATCATATTTGCTTTTTTTATCAGATATTTCGTATATTTGTATAGAGTTGTTTGACAGGATGAACCTCGATGTAAGTTTATTCGAGACTTGCGTTTCTAAATCATTACCTCATAAAAAAGCAATGCCGTAACTCATTCAGTTACAGCATTGCTTTGTAAATCCCCGGAAACTCATGCGCATTACGGGGATGTTTTTACGGACCGGACGGCTATTCGTCCTTGCCTTCGAAGAAATAGGTGGCGTAGTTCAGCCCTGCGGCATCGTAGCACTTGCGCAGGGAGTTCATGCGGTGTTTGAAGTCGTCGAAATCCTTGCGGTCGTAGGACCAGCCCACCTCGGCGATGGCGGCCAGACGCGGCAGCAGCATGTGCTTCAGGTGCGGAAACGTGGCGATATACTCGGTCCACAGGTTGCCCTGCACGCCGAGGATGTAGGCACGCTCCCCGGGCGTAAGCTGGTCGTAGGGGTCCAGTTCGTAGACCTTGCGCATCGGGACATAGCCGCCGATGGCCATCGGCTCCTTCGTCGGGGTCTTGGTCTGGTAGTAGTCCAGGTAGCAATGGACATTGGGCGCCATGATGACGTGGTTGCCGGCCTTGGCCGCCGCAATGCCGCCCTTCGAGCCGCGCCACGACATGACGGTCGCCGTGGGCGAAACGCCGCCTTCGAGAATCTCGTCCCAGCCGATGATCTTCCGGCCGTGCTCGCGGAGCCACTTCTCCATGCGGCGCACCGTGTAGCTCTGAAGCTCGAACTCGTCCTTCAGCCCCTCGGTCCGGATGCGCTCCTGACACAGCGGGCACTGTTTCCAGCTGTCCTTCGGACACTCGTCGCCACCGATGTGGATGAACTCCGAGGGAAAGAGTTCGAGCACCTCGGCGAAGACGTTCTGCAGAAACTCGAACGTCGTCTCCTTGCCCGGGCAGAAGACCTCTTTGCTGATGCCCCAGCGCCGGCGCACCTCGTAGCCCTCGCCCTTGCAGCCCAGCCACGGATAGGAGGTGAGCGCCGCGACGGCATGCCCCGGAAGCTCGATTTCGGGAATCACCGTGATATAGCGGTCGGCGGCGTATTTCACGATCTCGCGGATCTGCTTCTGCGTGTAATAGCCGCCGTGAGGCGTCTTGTCATACTCGCTCGAGGTGTGATGGTGGCCGATGAGCGTCTCCCCGCGCACCGATCCCACTCGCGTCAGCTCGGGGTATTTTTTGATCTCGATACGCCAGCCCTGATCGTCGGTCAGGTGCCAGTGGAACTTGTTGAGCTTGTGTATGGCGAGGATGTCGATATACTCCTTGACCTCGTCCACCGTCCAGAAATGACGGCAGGGATCGAGCATGCCCCCGCGGTGGGCGAAATAGGGTTTGTCGCTGACCGTCACGGCGGGCACGACGCCTTCGCCGTCGATGACCAGCTGGCGCAGGCTTTGCAGGCCGTGGAAGACGCCCTGCGGCGTTCCGCCGCGCACCTCGACGCCCGAAGGAGTCACGGCGAGCGTATAGGCCTCGGCCTCCAGCGAGCCGTCCACCGCCAGACGGACGTCGCCCTCGGCGGCGGTTTTCATCACCCCTCCGACGACAGGCGCGACCTCCCCGGCGAAAATCCGGGCCGAGCGGCGCAGTTCGGCATTCTTGCCGACGCCGATCACGGTCGACGCGGTTACGGTGAACGTCCCCGCGCCGGGTGTCACCGAGAGGGGTTTGGGAACGATGTTGACCTCGGGTCCCGCCCCGAAGGCCGCGCACGACAGACCGACGGCGCACAGCGAAAAAAAGAGTCTCTTCATATTGATTCAGGTTATGGTTGAAATTGTGGTTTCAGCGGAAATTCGTGCGTATGGACCGTCTTGTCGCGGGGACCGGCAATCCGTACGCGGATCAGGCTGTCGGCGACATCGCAGCGCACGCAGCTTCGGTTGTCGTTGACCACGATCGGGAACTTCGCGTCCCGTTCCCCGGCGGGATGGAACGAATAACGGTGGTCGTGGCCGCAGAGCATCAGGTCGATCCCGGCCTCGTTGAGCACCGGCACGAAGAGTTCGTTCAGGTGAACGCTCCCGTGCCAGGCCCCGGCCGCAGGCGGGATATGGAGCAGGACGATGCGCGCCGAAGCCGTGAGGAACTCCTCCGAGCGCACGGCCTTTTTCAGCCACGCGCACTCCTCGGCGCGGTAGGCGTCGTAATCGGCCAGCCCGTTGTACTCCGCATGGTCGTCGGGCTTGTCCTCGCCGCAGTCGAGCAGCAGGATACAGACGTCGCCGTAGCGATAAATGCCGTAGAACCGCCCGTCCCGCCCGGGAAAATAATCCCCGAGGCTGTCGGCGAAGACGCCGCGCGTCTCGTGGTTGCCGCGGGTGAAGAGAATCGGCGTCCCGGCAGCGAAAAGCGCGGCCGAAGCGTCGAGGTAGTCCTTGAAAAGCTGCTCCCCGCTCTCGACGCTGCTCGACATGTCGCCGTTGAAAGCCACGAATCCCAGTTCGGAAAAGTCCACGCGTTTGCAGAGCCGGGTCAGGACGTCGGCCTTGCCGTGGATGTCGTTCAGCACGAGGAACGAGCATCCGGAACCCGCAGCCGGAAAGGTGCGGAACCCGTAGGCCCGGCGCCGCGACGCATCGGCGCCGACAGTCTTTCCATAGGTGACGTTGTTGACGTCGGGCCACGACTGAACCTCCTGCGAAAAGATCCGGTAACGGTAGTCGGTCCCGGGTTGCAGCCCCCGGACACGAACGGCGTGCAGCGTCCTGCCGGCCAGCTTGCGGCCGGCGACGGTCTGGTAATGGCGCGGCGGCGGTGCGGGCGCAAGGCTGTCGGCGGGCGACGCCTCGACCCACGAAAGCGCGGGCCTGTTGGTGGTCCAGACCACCGTCACTCCGTCCTGCGACATGTCGCACAGGTAAGGCCCGTGCGTAATTCGGAATTCCTGTGCGGCGGCCGTCAGTGCGAAGGCCAGTCCCGCAAACACGAAAAGCAGTTTCTTCATCCCATTTCCGGTTGATCGCCTCGTCGGCAAAGGCTTCGGTCCCCACGCAGGCGGGAGGCCGGATTTTACGCTACGCAAGATAGCGATTATTCGCGAAACCGCCGCATTAATGACAAAAAAAGGAGGCGAATCGTTTTCCGTTCGCCTCCTTTTCGTTATTTTTCCGCGTCTATTTTATCCGTTTGAGAAGTCTCTCCTTGCAGTCGGAGTCCTTGAGCATGGCCACGAAATAGCGGGCGTCGGCCCGGTTCGCCGCCGAAGGGTCGGCCTCGTAAACCGCCACGAAATGTTCGGCGTGCGCGACCAGGGCATGCCGGCAATCGAAATTGACCATCAACGCCTCCGCCCCGTCATCCGCCGTCCGGCCCCGGCCCCACGAAAGCCCCGTGACCGTCTCACCGCCGCCGACCGCCGTGCAGGCTCCGGGATCGACGCCCAGAAGATTGATCGTCAGCGAAGGATAATAGAAATAGAGTCCGCCGGGCATCTCGACCGTCAGCGTGAGCGTGTTTTCCGTCACCCGCGCGTTTACGACGGCATGGTGTCGCAGATAGTTGTATTCGAAATACTCCTCGGCCGCAGGCATCCACAGGCAATCCTCGCCATCCCGGCCGTAGGTGTTGTTGAGCCACAGCAGCATCTCGGACCAGAAACGGTCGGTGCCGTGCACGCCGATATTCACCGCTTCGCGCTCCTCCACGGGTCGGGCCATCTGCGCCTCGATCACCGCCGGAATCGCCGCCGGCAGCCACAGTCCCCGCTCGATGCGCGTTCGCAGCAGATCGCCGTTCACGGCAAAAGGCCGGAGCTTCTCACCGCCCGACTGCAGGAAAATCGTCTGGATCGGATCGTAGCCCTCCGCCGCCGCGACATAAGCCTTGTTGCCGTTGGGTTCGATCAGCATCTTGCAGCCGCGTCCCGCGAGGCGGTCGAGGACGATCCGCTGCGAGGAGACGAAGTGCGCACGGATCGAGTCGGGCACATCGACCGACAGCGTGTTCACATCGTGGAAGGCGATTCCGACCCCGTAGTTGAGCATCTCGATCACATCGTCCCACATCAACCCCGCCCGCATGAAAAAGCGGTAATAATTCTCCGTAAAGCCCGGCCGCACCACAGCCTTGTCATCCATATAGTCCCACTCGGGGGAAATGGCGGTGGTAAAGGAGAAGCGCACTTCGCGTCCCGTCCCGTCGGTCGAGCCCAGCGCCTTGCCGAAAGAGTAGGTATCGGGCGGCATATCCCCGCCGCGCAGATGCGGCGCATTGTAGAAATAAGTATCCGAAAGGGGACGTCCGTTGATCGCGGCCCACGTGGTCGAGAAAGCCGCCTGCTTGCAGTCGTCCTGCGTCAGGAGCAGCAGCAGCGACTTGTTGTATTTCAGGGGAGGAATTTCGATGCGCGCCGCCGAAAGATCGGTCCCCGGCCCGAACGACAGCGCGATCTCGGCCGTTATCTGCCCGGGTTCATCGCCGAAGGGATAGAGGTATTCCGTCGGGGGGGGGAATCGGGATTGTCCGGCTCCTCGGGATTCTGCGTCCCCGGTTTCGGCATCTTGACGCATCCCGCCAGCAGCAGGATCGCCGAAGCGGCGAACAGCGCGTATCTTATCGGGCTTGTTTTCATGGAACAAAGATAGGAGAAAATAGAACGGGTGCAACACGGGATTGCAAATGGTTCCGCAGAACTTTCCGGCCGGAAAAAGCGTCGTTACGACCCCGAAACAGAGCGAATCGGAAATATCAGCGTCTCTTCGGCGCCTTTTTCTTTTTGCGCACCGACCAGCCGAAATGACCCAACGCCTCGCCCAGCGCGAAATACTCGCCGTGGGAGTAGACGATCGGATCGGCCCGTTCAAGGCAGAACCGCCCCGTCGCCGGATCTATGTAGGCCTCGTCGGCCTGAACGCCGACCACCTCGGCCAGGAACATGTCGTGCGTCCCGAGCGGCAGCACCTGCCGGACACGGCATTCGATGTTGACGGGTGATTCGGCAATCAGGGGTGCGGCGACCTTTTCCGACGGCACGGCCGTCAGGCCCATCTCGCGGAATTTGTCGAAGTCGCGGCCCGAGCGCACCCCGCACCAGTCTGCGGCGCGCGCCAGACGGCGCGTCGTGAGGTTGATGACGAACTCGCCCGTACGGCTGATAATCGCGTGGGAATGGCGTTCGGGACGCACCGAGATAAAGCACATCGGCGGGTCGGAGCAGACCGTTCCGGTCCACGCCACGGTCAGCATGTTATACTCCTCGGGCGCCGCGCCGCAGCTCACCAGCACCGCCGGCAGCGGATAAAGCACCGTCCCCGGTTTCCAGCTCTGTTTCATATCGCTTTCATTTTGGGACAAAGGTAAAGGTTTTTCCCTATCTTTGGAGCCGTGACGACACTTTTCAGTGCGCGCTCGTCCTTGCTGCGCCGAATACGATCCGGTTTTGCACCGTATCCGGCTTTTATGTACCTTTGCTCACGTATGATCGCCGATTTCGTCCGATACCTCGAAGCCGAACGCCGCTACTCGCCGCTCACGGTCCGCAACTACCGCCACGACGTGGAGCAGTTCCTCGCGTGGCTGGGGGTCGACGACGCACGGTTCGAACCGCAGCGGATCACCACGGACGACATCCGCGAATGGATTCTCTACCGCACCGAAACGGGCCGCGTGAGCGCCGCCTCGATGAACCGCGAGATTTCGTCGCTGCGTGCGCTGTTCCGCTGGCTGCTCCGCACGGGAGCCGTCGGCCGCGACGTCGTGCATCCGATCCCCTCGCTGCGGACTTCGCAGCGGCTGCCGGCCTTCGTCCCCGAAAGCCGCATGAACGGCATCGTCAGCGAATGCGAATGCGACAGCGAGGACTTCGTCCGCGAGCGCAATTCGCTGATCATACTTCTCCTCTACACCTGCGGCCTGCGCCTGGCGGAACTGGTCGGCATCGACCGCGACGATTTCTCCGCGGACTTCTCGTCGCTGCGCATCCGGGGCAAGGGAGACAAGGAGCGGATAGTCCCGATGCTCGAATTCGTGCGCGAAAAGATTTTACATTACATCGGGTTAATTGAGAGGCAAAATATTTGCATTTCATCGGAAAAAGCACTATTTTTAACACACAAAGGAAAACGCATATCCCGGACGGCGGTGTACCGAACGGTGCAGGAAGAACTGGACAGGGCGGGCGTACAGGGCAAGAAAAGCCCCCATGTGCTGCGGCACACATTCGCCACCCACCTTCTGAACGGCGGCGCCGATATGCGTGAAATACAGGAACTCCTCGGGCACGCCTCGTTGCAGGCCACACAGGTCTACACGCACAACAGCATCGCCAGGCTCCGGGAGATTTACGCGAAGGCCCATCCCCGCGAAAAGGGAGGCAAATGATTAACTTTTATAAACTGTAAGGCTATGAACGTACAGATTCAATCCGTGAAATTCGACGCCGACAAACGGCTCGTCGAATTCGTGAATGCCAAAATGGCGAAGTTGGACCGCTTTGCGGAGCGCTCGACCGGAGCCGAGGTCATTCTCAAACTCGATAAGGACCACGAAAAAGGAAATAAATTCGCAACCATCACGCTGCACATGCCCGGCGAAGACCTGGTGGCCTGCCACCAGTCGAAAGCCTTCGAGGAGTCGGTCGACGAAGCCATCGACGCCCTAAAACGCCAGCTGGACAAATTCAAGGCGAAATTCGAGAAATAAAACCCCACCAACCTTTAATACCTTAACTAACCAACGCCGCGACGGCCGCCTTTCGATAAGGCGGCCGTCGCATTTTTTCGGGAGCAGGACAAAGAAAGGAAGAACCCGGTCCGAATACCCTACCTACTCACCGTCCCGCTCCCTGCGGGCTTCGGTCCGGGCACATGGTTTCCAATCAATAGACCCACTCGAAATCGTCGACTTGCATCGTATTGGTCGAACAACCCGTCAGGTAGTCGCCGCGCATGCTCGTAGCGCACGAAATCACCAGCGAGAACGGAGCCGAAGCGGGATTGGCAGCATCTTTTGCATACCAGTTGAACGGGAGCGTCGCCTCGACCCAGCCGGTTGCAGTCTGCGTAATGACCAGATCGCCATAGCCGAGAATCGCCCCTTCATCGAGGCTCGTTTTCACAGCCGGGTCCCACATACCCGCGGGCTCCGTCATACCCGAGGTCACGCCGTGCTGTGCCTTCCAGTTAACGACGGCCACGAAAATACGCGCACAATCCTGCTTATCCTGATAGGACGCTCCGTCGGGGTCGTACGAACCCACCTTGTCGATCTTGCCGATCTGCGCCTTGTAACGCACTTTCAGAGCACGCGGACGGGCCGTCCAGGCGTAAGGCTTACCGAAATTGACCGTCCCGGAGAAGCCCGAATAATTGAAATCGCCGGTGAACATATTTCCCGGAGCGAAAACAAAGTCAAGGACCATACGGGCCTGCAAACGGGCCGTCCCCGGCTCCGTCTCATCCTGACGGCAGAGCGGCGTAAAGATTGTGGGAGTGCCGTCATCGTTGTATTGTTCGAGGAACATATTGTTGCCGCTGTCCCATACACTATTACCTTCGGCATTGGGATAAGTAATCGGCCAGAAAGTCTTGCCGTCAGTAGTCATCTGTTTCTTCGACCAGCCCGACATGTCGCCGTTGGGAATCTTATCCCCGACCGCCGTGGCGAACTCCTTGCTGTCGACGGCCTGCCCGTCTTTTGCGATACGAACTTCGTAGGTCGTGGCGGCAAAAACGCCCGTACCGGCCTTAATCGTATGAACATCGAGTCCCGCCGCATTTTTCGACGTTTCGTAAACCGGAGCGAGGCGGTATTTCGAACCTTCGACGAGCACGGCGTCGGTCCAGTCGGCGGCGCCCTTTACGCGATACTGCACGCTGCCGCCATCGGGAACATTCGCAGCCGTAACGGTCGCGGTATTGGCCCACAGATCGGCATCGTTGTTATAGGCCAGAGCCACCTTGCCCGTCAGGTGGCAGGTCAGGGTTTTGGTCGTGCTCTTACCCTTCGCATCGGTCACTTTCAGAATGAATTTGTGATCCGAGGTTTCATTGTAAATCTGCGCGATCATCGGAACAAGCTTCGAAATATCGAACGTCAGGGCCGTTTTGCCCGAAACCGCCTCCCCCGAAGGGAACCCGAGCGCACCGAGCGCCTCGGCCATGCTGCCGGGATTCACGAGGTTCAGCTCGGTAGCCAAACCTACCGTTGCGAGCATTTCGGCCGTCAGAGCCGGCGAGTCGATCGTAACCGTGAAGCCCGCAATCGCTCCGGGAGCCGTCACGCCGATCTTGACCGACATCGGATTCGTGATCTCCTGCGGCTGGTCGATGTCACCGCCGTCCAATGCGATAGTCGGAACAGCGGGGGGGGCGTCTCATCGTCCGTTCCGTCATCCCCGCACGCCACGAAGAGGGCAGCCATCATGGCCATAGCCATGGTCATAGACACTAATTTTTTCATAATCATACTATTAAAATAAAAACTCTATTTGCAATTTTGAAGCAAAAATAGAGGACTGGCGCGACGGCGGCAAATTAATTCAACGAACCCCGGGACAATCATCACCAACAGGCCTTTTTCAATAACGAACAGAATCGGCGCGCAGAGGGGAACAGACCGGAGGAAAAGGCGACAGGGGTTAAAACAGCCGGGGAGCCCCCGGTGATCCGAAACAAAAAAACGGCCGCACTTGCGTGCAGCCGTCAGTTTGGTAGTGGATAGGGGATTTAATGAGCCCTTTTTCTCGCAGAATTGTCAACTGATTTTCAACGACATACAAATCGAAAAATTTATTAAAAATCACCTTTTTGTCCCGTATCTGTCCCGGGATAGTAGTGGATAAATTATCCACTACCAAATAGTTGTACCTAATTATTGTGTACTCGCAACATCTTAGCCCGGCGAATCTTACTTAAAACTTCTGAATAAGTCTCAGACACAACAATTTTCACAAAACCATTTCTATCTTCAACTCCCGGACGCTCAAACTCTTCAGCCAAATAAATTGTAACGTTCTTTGTATCATCTTCGACACGAGTTATCCAATCCACATTGATTAGCGTCTTTCGATATGGAGCAGCGGAATTTGTTACTTCAATAAATCCATTCATGATTTCATCTATTTAAGATTTCAAGATTATTCTCTCCGAACACCAATTTCAACACTTGCTCCTTTTTACTTTGACTCAATTCAATAGTGAGCGTAGCACGAACTTCATCACTAAAATTTTCACCGTTTCGGCGTTTTTCATAGATATCCGGATAAGTGAATAAATCTATTTCACGGAGACCTATATTTGTTGCAATATTTGAAATTTGGCGTAAACTTAATTGCACCTCTCCGCTTAAAATCTTGCTGAACTGCGAAGCGCTCGTTCCCGCATATGCGGCCATCGCCTTTTGCGATATCTTCCTATCGCTTATAATTTTACGGATATTCTCTACTATTGGATGCGTCATCTTTTCTTGGTGTTTTTGCCTATAAGAAAGTTAGGCATTGATTTTCAGATTGTTGCAAAATAATTTGAAATTATATTTCATTTTATGAACTTTTAAGTTTCATATTATGAAATATATTCTGT
>OJPI01001331.1_pt1 | contig 11924 bp, 15 predicted proteins | sample 1598461 | NCBI WGS metagenome assembly OJPI01 (sample SAMN03922483, study PRJEB24848) | human gut metagenome | isolation source: stool sample | host: Homo sapiens | place: Germany | collected 2011-05 | reverse complement strand
GTCTCAAAACGGCTCTTTTTTGTTTACATTTTTTATTTTACGATATAATAAAAGTAGTAACAGAATGATATATGCCTAACAGAGAGGTAATCCTATGAAAATAGCAGCCTATTGCCGTGTTTCCACAGATAAAGCCGACCAGCTCAACAGCTTAGGGGCGCAAAAGGAATTTTTCGCCGAATACACCCAGCGTACTGGAGATGTCTTAGTAAAATTATATGCAGATGAAGGTATTTCCGGAACCAAAATCAAAAATCGTAAGGAATTTCTTCGCATGATGTCGGATGCAGAAAAAGGAATGTTTGATATGGTTGTTGTAAAGGACATTTCTCGCTTTGCCAGAAATACTGTAGATCTTTTACAGAATGTTCGTAAACTGAAAGCGTTAGGTATTGAAACACAGTTCCTGACAGCGAATATGACAAGTATGGGAAATAGTGAGTTTGTTCTCACCATCTTTGGCGCATTGGCTCAGGAGGAAAGTGCGAATACATCTAAGCGAGTGAAATTCGGTAAGAAACTAAACGCAGAAAAAGGACGAGTTCCTAACATTGTGTACGGATATGATAAAACAATCGGGGATTATTTCAATCTTGAGATCAACAAAGAAGAATCAAAAATTGTAAAGCAAATTTACAAGTGGTACACAGAAGAAGGTTACGGTGCTGCTAAGATTGCCAATATGCTAAATGAAAAAGGTTATAAGACAAAACGAAATTGCAAATGGAGTCAGAATGCAACTTGCCGTATTTTGACAAATGAAATATATACTGGAAAAATTATCAATGGCAAGCAAGAAGTCAGTGATTTCCTAACAGGTCAGAGAAGAGATAAGGACGAGACAGAATGGATGGTAGTGGAGCGGCCGGAACTTCGAATCATAGAAGATGAGACATTTGAAAAAGCACAGGAAATTCTTCGTGGAAGAAATGATGCATTCAATCTGAATCATGAGCGGCAAAGCAACAAATATTTGTTTTCTACATTGATTAAATGTAAAGAATGTGGCTGGTCATTCCGAAGAACAGTTCGTACTTACAAAAATACGTATGTGCGTTGGGTTTGTTCTGGAAGAAATGGAAAAGGAACAGATAGCTGTCCAAATAAAACCGCTGTAGATGAAGAAGAATTAATTCAGGTTTTACAGGAATATTTTAATCGGGTTCTTCAACAAAAAAATAAAGTGATTGACTATGTTATGAAGGAATTTCAAAGAGTGTACAAAGCGAAAGATGAAAATGCAGAGTATGAGAAGGAATTGAATTTGCAGATTGCGAGATTGCAGAGAATGCGCCAGAAATATATGGATATGTATACCGATGATTTGATTTCCAGAGAAGAATTGAATGATAAGTTGGGGGGGACTCGCCAGGAACTGGATCGTCTGGAAAATGAATTGAAAATGGTATCCAGCAATTTGACAAAAGGAGATCAGATGGAAAAAATCTTGAATGATACCTTCAAGCAGATTGAGGATATTACGGATGTTCATGAGATGACCAACGTACAGTTAAAGAGACTGATTAAGAAAATAGAAGTAGATAAAGAGGGAAATGTGGATATTTACCTTCGATTATTAGGTGATTTGGGATTAAATGAAAGCATTTTAGTGGCAGACGAATGTGAAAATAAAACAGTTCCAAATAGTAAGTGCTAAACATAAAGATGATGGTGTCATAATAGGAATAGAATTTCAGGGAAGGCAAAAAGCGCCTGTTTAAAAGGTTTTCAGGGCTTCTTCGGGCAGGAAGGAGCCTGATCACAACTTCATAGTGGATTACATAGCGTCTGTTTGACGATTCATAAGAATCGCCGGACAGGCGCTTTTTTCATGCCCGGAAACGGGTGAAGGAGGTGAGCCAGAATGTCGGAAGTGAAATATGCGGAGGACAGACCGAAGGACTGCAGGTACTGTTACTTCTGGTCAGGAAAGAAAAAGGGCTGTGATCTGGGCGGTGAGGAAAACTGCTACTACAGAGTACGGCCGGAAAAGAAATTGCACAGCGAATGCAACGGCTGCCCTTACAGGCAGGAGCCGAAATGCGTGAGCCTGTGTATGAAGAAAATCCTGAAGGACTGGAAGGAAAAGAGATGACCGCTGTCCTCATGGATGTGGAAAGGCGGTGGCGGTAAGTGGCTTTTGATTATTTTTACGGCCCACAGGCGGAGCAGTTTGCCTTCTACCGGATTCCTAAAGTGCTTTTCACAGACGGACGTTTCGGGAATATATCCACAGACGCTAAAACACTGTATGGAATCCTGCTTGACCGGATGAACCTGTCTGCGGCTAACGGCTGGCTGGATCAGGCGGGAAGGGTATATATCATCTTCACCGTAGAGGAAATCATGAGCGCCCTCTCCTGCGGGAACAAGAAGGCTGTTTCCCTTCTGGCGGAGTTAGAACAGAAAGCCGGGCTGATTGAGAGAAAGCGCCAGGGACTTGGAAAGCCCAACTTAATCTATGTCAAAAACTTTACTGGCGTTTATGTGGATAAGTCTGTGGATAACTATGTGGATAGCTATTCCCAGAAATGTCAAAAGGACACTTCTGGAAGTGTCGAAAGTCCATTTCAGGAAGTGTCCGAACGACACGGAAATAATACTGATTTAAAAGAGACTGACAGTAATGATACTGATCTTTTCTCTTCTTTCAGGACGGAGGGAAGGAATAGCGAGGGAATGGAGCTTCGCAGAAGTTATGAAGAGTATTTTAGGGAGCAGCTGGAATATGAGTATCTTCTTCAGGAGTATCCCTATGAGACAGAAAGCCTTGAAGAGATACTGGGATTGCTGGTTGATACCTGCTGTACTGCCAGGAAAGTGATAAGGATTGCCGGGGATGATAAGCCAGTGGATGTGGTAAAGAGCCAGTTTATGAAACTGACAGGCGAGCATATCCGCTTTGTACTCTCTTGCCTGAAGGAGAATACCACAAAGGTGCGGAACATGAAGCAGTATTTGCTGACTGCACTATACAATGCTCCGCTTACCATCAGCAATTATTACTCGTCCCGTGTGAACCATGATATGGCAAACGGGCGGATATGAAGGGAGGAGAAAAATGGCGAATAAAGCTGTCGTTCTGGCTGTCTCGAACCAGAAGGGCGGAACGGGTAAAACGACAACCTGTGAGAATCTGGGGATTGGGCTGGCCCAGGAAGGGAAAAAGGTGCTGCTGGTAGACACAGATCCCCAGGCAAGCCTTACGGTGGCCCTTGGATATCCCAGGCCGGATGAGCTGCCTTTCACGCTGTCCGATGCGATGGAGAAAATTATGATGGAGCAGCCGTTTGCTCCGGGGGAAGGGCTTCTCCATCATCCGGAAGGCGTTGACCTGATGCCTGCCAATATCATGCTGTCTGGTCTGGAGGTGTCACTGGTGAACGCCATGAACCGGGAAAAGATCCTGAAGCAGTACCTGGATACGGTGCGGCGGGAGTATGACTTTATTTTGCTGGACTGTATGCCCAGCTTGGGGATGCTGACAGTCAATGCGCTGGCGGCGGCTGATCAGGTGCTGATTCCGGTGCAGGCCCAGTATCTTTCTGCAAAGGGACTGGAACAGCTGCTTCAGACCATCAGCAAGGTGAGGCGGCAGATCAATCCAAAACTGAAGATTGAGGGCATTCTTCTGACGATGGTGGATTCCCGGACAAATTATGCGAAGGAAATCAGCGCACTGATCCGGGAAGCCTATGGAAACAATATCAAAGTTTTTTCTACGGATATCCCCCGGTCTGTCCGGGCCGCTGAAATCAGTGCTGAGGGGAAAAGTATTTTTCAACACGATCCGAAGGGAAAGGTAGCGGAGGCTTACCGCGTATTGACGAAGGAGGTGTTAAGCGATGCAGAAAAAAGGCGGAAACGTCAGCTTCATCAAGTACGATGATATTTTCTCCACTGAGCAGAGCCGCGCTGAGGACAGGTTGGAAAAGGTACGGGAGATTCCGTTGGCGGAGCTTCATCCCTTCAAAAACCATCCCTTTAAGGTGCTGGATGATGAATCCATGCAGCGGACGGTGGAGAGTATCGCCAGGTTCGGCGTCTTGTCTCCGGCGATTGCAAGGCCATCCCCGGACGGCGGTTATGAGCTGGTTGCCGGACACAGGAGGCATCACGCCTGCGAGCTGGTAGGCATGGAAACCATGCCGGTAATTGTCAGGGAACTGGATGATGACGCGGCCACGATTCTCATGGTGGACAGCAATTTACAGAGGGAAACCCTTCTTCCCAGCGAGCGGGCTTTTGCCTACAAGATGAAGCTGGAAGCGATTAAACATCAGGGAATGCGTTCCGATTTGACTTCTACGCAAGTTGCGCAGAAGTTATCTGTACAGCAGGTTGGTGACGAGGCAGGGGTAAGCAAAGATACGGTTCGGCGCTTCATCCGTCTGACCGAACTGATCCCGGAACTGCTGGATATGGTGGATCAGAAACAGATTGCCTTCAATCCTGCGGTGGAGCTGTCCTTTTTGAAGCCCGAAGAACAGAAACAGCTTCTGGAAGCCATGGACTATGCACAAGCTACGCCCTCTCTTTCTCAGGCGCAGAGATTAAAGAAATACAGCCAGGAAGGGAAATGTACCTTAGAGGTTATGTGTACGGTCATGGATGAAGAAAAGAAAACGGATCTCGACAGGGTCATTATTAAGCAGGATGTCCTGCGGAAATATTTTCCCAAATCCTATACGCCCAAACAGATGGAGGACACCATCATCCGGCTGCTGGAGCAGTGGCAGCGGAAAAAGCAGAGAGAACAGGAACGATAAACGATAGTAACCGCCCCTCAGAGGGCATTTTTTTATGTGCAGTGAAAAGGAGAAATTCAGATGGATATCAGAGTAAACATTTCTGGAAACGCAAACTTTTTTGTACCGGTACTGTCCGGCTCCCCTGACGAGGCCAGACGGCTGCTCCGTTACTATGAAAAGGAGCTGGAAGGCCGCAAGACCGACGAGGCGGCTGCTCTGCTGGACTTCCTTCAGGATTTTCTGGAAGAGTGCCAGGAGGAACAGGACAAAGGGAAAAGCAAAGAGGAGGCGGGAAGGCAGATGGATGAGGATGTGAATGTGATGATTGTGGAGCCGGGAAAGCCTGCGAAGCTGATGAAGTTGCCGTTGGCCCTTGAACTGATGGAGCAGGAGTTCCAGGGAACGGCAGAGGCGATGGAATGTGTTGTACCGACTTACGATTTGACCATGCGCTGCAGCAGCGGAAAGGTGATTCCCGTAGGGGATGAGAGGTTCTTGTTCGGGAAGGCCATGATCTGTAAAAAGGCCAGCGATGATTTCTATCTCCCGCTGACCGGAGATGAGATTCACGATGTTACCCGTATTTTTGAAATGCTGACCGTAACGCTCTGCGCGGATGGGAAGGATTTTCAGGCGTTCCGTATTTAAGGGGGAAATGAAAATGAAGAGACCGCTCGCCTATATCACTGCTCCATGGGGCAGCAAAGACTTTGATAACCGTGAGAATGCAGCCCGTTACTGCCGTCAGGTGTACGAAGCGGGATACTCTCCCATCTGCCCGGTTCTGTTTCAGCCCTATTTTCTTCATCCGGAGGTGCCGCAGGAGGCAAAAGACCGGGCTGACATGGCCGCTGAACTGCTTCGCCGCTCCAGGATTCTGGTGGTCTGCGGGAATATCGCGACACAGGAAGTGAAAAATGACATCGCTCTGGCAAAGCATCTGCGGATTGCAGCCACAACGCTGGAAGGGATTCTGACTGTGGACGGCAAAGGCAAAGACGGCGGGGAGGGCGTGTGAGATGGGGAAAACCATTGGCGAGATGATGGAGGAAATGCGCATCCGGGCAGGAGCTATGGAGTACAAAGGGCATGAGTATCTGGACCTGAACCGCTTCGCTGAGGACACCCGGCACATGATTATCTTTGATGTGAAATCGGATGATTCGCCCTGGGGCTTCAAAGGCGACCGGATGCGCCTGTACCTCAATGACACAGGTTATGGGAAGGCAAAGGAGTTTCAGGATCAGGGATATATCCAGATCCGGAGTCATGCCAGAGTAATCGCCGGAAACCTGCATTATGATTCCAGATCGCAGGAGCGGTGACGGACAGGAAGGAGGAAAGACAATTCAGAAATATCAGGCAATCTACGCAGATCCGCCATGGGATTATCAGCAGTGCCGTTTATCCGGCTCGGCAAAGAAGCATTATCCCACTATGCGGATCGAGGAACTCTGCGCGCTCCCGGTGGCTGAGATCGCCGACCGGGACTGCGCGCTTTTTCTATGGGCTACGTTTCCGCAGCTTCCCGAAGCGCTCCGGCTGATCCAGGCATGGGGATTTGTGTATAAGACAGTTGCCTTTGTCTGGCTGAAGCAGAACCGGAAAGCCCTAACTTGGTTCTATGGGCTGGGCTTCTGGACCCGCAGTAATGCGGAAATCTGCCTGCTTGCCACAAAGGGTCATCCGAAACGCCAGTCCGCCGGAATCCATCAGCTGGTCATCAGTCCGGTGGAAAGGCACAGCAAAAAGCCAGACGAGGTACGGGAGAAAATTGTGGAGCTGATGGGCGATGTGCCCCGGATTGAGTTATTTGCCCGCCAGCAGACGCCAGGCTGGGATGTCTGGGGCAACGAGGTGGAAAACAGTACCGTTCTGCTGAAGGAGGGATAAGTTTTGCAGGAGGAAGTGGAAAACAGGACAGTCAACCTGATGATCAGCACCACAAAGCTGACCTGGCGGGCGCTGGTAACAGGTTACCGGAAATTTCAACAGTACCGGGCAAAGGTAAAAGCAGGAAAAGAAGCTCCGCATGGAAAGCAGACCGTGAAAAAGCTGATTGGTCAGAATCAGGGCGTATCCAGTATTGATATCGCCAATACGGGAATTCGGGATTTTGACCGCATCGCGAAAAAATACGGCGTGGACTATGCCATAAAGAAGGACAGGTCCGTCTCTCCGCCAAAGTATCTCGTGTTTTTCAAAGCCAAAGATGCCGATGCACTGACGGCTGCTTTCAACGAGTATTCTGCAAAGCAGATGAATCGCAGCCGGAAGCCCAGCGTACTGAAGCAGCTCTCCAGATTCAAGGAACTGGCAGCCGGGATTCCCGCAAAAGTCCGCCAGAAAAAGCTGGAGAGGGATTTGTAGGAGGAACGAATGGAATACAGAGAATTTATGGAGCAGATAAAGAAGGATTTGCCGGAACGGCTTTCCGGGACACTGGAAGGGGCCACGGTAGACACAACGCAGGTGGACAGACTGCAGGGCTGTTCTTATGAAGGACTCAGCATCGTGCCGGACGGCTCCATGATAGGGCTGACAATGGACTTACAGCCCTATTTTCAGATGTTCAGTAACGGAATATCTTACGAAAATATCGTGGAACAGATTGCGGACAGAGCCGCCGGGGCCTATGCGGATCGGCCTGCCGTTACTGCAGAAGACTTTGGCAGTTACGAAGCTGTTAAAGATAAACTGATGATTCAGCTGATAGGCCGGAAAGGGAATGAAGAAATGCTTAAGACAATCCCCCACCATCCTATTGAGGATATGGAGATTGTTTACCGTTTCCACGTTCAGGACACAGAAATGGGACAGGCCTCGGCCCTGGTGACAAATTCCATGCTGGAGCATTATGGAATTACAGCCGGGCAGCTTCAGCAGGATGCCTTTGCCTCGGCAGTATCCCATAAGCCTTTTGAGATTAAAACCATGGCAGAAGTCCTGAATGAGCTGATGGGAGCAGAAATTATTCCGGAAGATGCGATGCCTATATATGTGGCAAGCAATCAGGAGCGGATTCACGGCGCGGGAGTGATTGCGTATCCGAAATTTATGGAGGAAGCGGAAAAACGGCTGGGTGGAGACTTCTATGTTCTCCCGTCTTCGATTCATGAAGTAATTCTGATTCCGGATACACCGGACGTTTCTGTCATGGAGCTGCAGGAAATGGTACAGTCTGTCAATATGGAACAAGTTGCCCCGGAGGAAAGGCTCAGTGATCATGTATATCATTATGACAGCAAAGAAAAACTGTTTGAGCGGACAGACAAATATGAGAGTCGGAAACTGAATCAGGAATTTGATGATAAAAATGTACGGCCGTCGGTTCTTTGGACTCTCCGTCTCAATCAGAAAGACTGCTCTGAGAAGCCGCATAAAGGTACTGAAGCTCCTCGTCGGGATGAAACAGCTCTGTAGAAAAGCATTTTCCAGAAAAACATTTAAAAGGGGAGTGATGTATGAGTGACAAAATAAAAAAGCAGGTGATTCTCAATCTGCCCTATGTGATTCTTGGGCTTATCGCCACGAATCTTGGCGAGGCATGGAGGCTGGCGGAAGGAGCAGACATTTCCGAGAAACTGCTGGCACTGTTCGGGATTCTTCCAGCAGCTTTCCAGAATCCCCTTCCCAGTTTTCATCCGTTGGATTTTCTGATTGGGCTGGCGTGTGGGGCCGCTTTTCGGATTGCTGTATATCTGCGGGGGAAGAACGCGAAGAAATACCGCCATAATGTCGAGTATGGATCGGCGCGATGGGGAACAGCGGCAGATATCGCTCCTTTTATGGCACCGAAGTTTGAGGATAATATCATTCTCACGAAAACGGAGCGGCTGATGATGTCGAACCGCCCCAAAAACCCTGCAAACGCCAGAAATAAGAATGTCCTGATTGTGGGCGGCTCCGGCTCAGGCAAAACTAGGTTTTGGCTGAAGCCGAACCTGCTTCAGTGCCATTCCTCATATGTGGTTACTGATCCGAAAGGAAGTATCGTCTGTGAGTGCGGGAATGCGCTATTAAAGCATGGGTATCGGATCAAGATTTTTAACACCATCAATTTCCAAAAATCCATGCACTATAATCCCTTCGCCTATCTCCACAGCGAGAAGGATATTCTGAAACTGGTCACCACATTGATTGCCAATACCAAAGGGGACGGAAAATCCGGGGACGAATTCTGGACGAAAGCCGAGACGCTGCTATACACGGCACTGATCGGCTATATTCATTATGAAGCTCCGGAGGAGGAGCAGAATTTTGCCACCCTGATTGAGTTTATCAACGCCATGGAAGTTAGGGAAGATGATGAAGAATTTCAGAATCCGGTGGATATGATGTTCGAAGATCTGAAGAAACGGGAACCCAATCACTTTGCAGTCCGCCAATATGCCAAATATAAATTAGCCGCGGGCAAAACGGCTAAGTCGATCCTGATTTCCTGTGGAGCCAGGCTTGCGCCATTCGATATTCAGGAGCTAAGGGAGATCACGGCATACGATGAACTACAGCTGGATACGCTGGGTGACCAGAAAACAGCACTGTTTTTGATTATGTCGGATACGGACAGCACGTTCAATTTCCTGATTTCCATGATCTACACGCAGCTATTCAATCTGCTGTGCGAAAAGGCAGATGACGTGTACGGCGGCAGGCTTCCGGTTCATGTGCGATGTCTGATTGATGAAGCGGCGAATATTGGACAGATTCCTAATCTGGAAAAGCTGGTAGCGACGATCCGAAGCAGGGAGATCTCCGCCTGCCTTGTCCTGCAGGCCAGGAGCCAGCTGAAAGCCATTTATAAGGACAATGCGGATACGATCATTGGAAATATGGATTCGCAGATCTTCCTGGGCGGTTCGGAGCCGACTACGCTCAAAGAGCTGAATCAGGCGCTGGGTAAGGAAACCATAGACACGTTTAACACCGGAGAAAGCCGGGGCCGGGAGACATCCCACTCACTAAATTATCAAAAGCTGGGGAAAGATCTTGCTACAATCGATGAGCTGGCAGTGCTGGATGGAGGCAAGTGTATTCTTCAGCTGCGCGGCGTCCGCCCCTTCCTTTCAGACAAATATGATTTGACCCAGCATCCCAACTATAAGTACACGTCTGATTATGACAAGAAGAATACTTTTGACATTGAAAAGTTTCTGGAGCATCGCCTGAAGCTGAGAGCAAACGACGAATATGAAGTAACTGAGGTATAAGGAGGTCGAGATGAAAGGAGAAAAGAGTGTGCAGGGACAGCCGGCAGTCCCGGAAGATTCCCCAAAGCGGGAGGAAGTGACGATAAAGTTTGGCAAAGGACTGGTAGGTGAACCGTTTATCTCAAAGGCCGGAAAAGAGCTGGTGGAAATCAAAATCCCCAACAGAGATGCCAGAGACCATCGGCCATGGGAGTCCTTTGTGGTATCACCGAAAATGGTTCACGAGAATCAGTATGGAGCGGGGGTATGGATGAAGCTCCCAGCTGACGGGACAACAAAGGTTTCCCGTCCGGAGTACAAGGGCCGGGATGAAAGCGGGAAAAGTATCTGGGGAACCGAATCCAGAACTGTGTCCAATCAGGAGCTGAAGGCCCTGATGGAATCATATAAGGAAAGAAACCGAGAATCGGTGCGGTCAGCGCTGGAGGAAAAGAAGGCGGATACTGGAATGAGGGAAAAACCCTCGCCCGCAAAGACTGCACCGTCTAAAGAAACTGCCAGATAAAATTGTAAAACTGAATCAATATCCAATCATTTTGGGCAGCCTGCCGGGAAACCGGAACCGCAGGCTGCTTTCTTTTTACGAAAAACTTCGGCGGCAGGCAGAGAAACAGCCAGACTGCGGCAGGCAGGGAAAAGAGGGTTTCCGGAAATCTGCCGCCGGATGCAATAAGAAACCTAAATTAAAGTACCGCGCTGAATTTCTGAGCGCAGAGAAAACGGAGGAATGTGTATGGATTTTTTTAACAGTGCGATTGAGGTGCTTCAGACCCTTGTAGTTGCCTTGGGGGCAGGCCTTGGGATCTGGGGCGCGATTAACCTGCTGGAAGGTTACGGGAATGACAATCCGGGGGCCAATGCTCATGTGCCGTAAAGTAACACAAACGAGAGAACAGACAGTTACCCCGCTATTCCGTAAAATAATAAGGGAAACTGGTAGAAATTGCACCTTGGACATGGTACAATAGAACATAAGACAGAGCGACAAATCGGAATTTGGAGAATTAATATGAACAATAAGGGAACAAAAACTTCTTCTATTTTAGCAAGTATGGAAATAATAAAAAAGGACTATGAAGATGTTTATAATATTTTCGTGTTGGAAAAAGAATCCTTCAAACAAAGAAAAGAATTAGTAGATAACATAGTGTTCACATCAATAAAATGGAGCAGTTCTTATATAGATTTCTTTCCGTATGAATCGGTGATTAATCAATTAAAACCTGCGGTATTTTACAGAAAAGAAAAGAAAACATCAATCAAAAACTGTTATTTAGATGATAAATTGATTTTTGCCTGCAACAATGAAAGAGAAAGTTGGGGAAGCCTTTTTATAGAGAATGATATGAAAAGCAAAAAATCATTTTTATTTGTAGAAAACGATAATGGAGATATGACACTTCAACAAGTAAAAGTAGCTCATTATCAAAGCAATAGATGTACTAAGGTAGTATCATATATTAATGACGAGAATAATGATGAAGAAACTTTAATTATCGATTTATTCAAATATGATAATCGGGAAAATACAATAAAAATTATTAGACATGGTTTTTATGAAGAAAAAACGAATATTTTGCCTATTATAGAATTTGATTTTATATATATTGATAACACTGTTAAGATTTTTGCAAAAGATAAGTTGTGCAAAGATATATTAATCTATGAGGGTAAAAAATTACAAGCTTGAATCAATAATTATTGCTAAAAAGTTATTTTAACAACTTCCCATTTATCGGGGAGATAGCAAATCCAGCCGAGCCAGTCAACGGCAAGTGAATGGGCTTCGCCCACCGTTGACAGCCCCGACTGTCTTTGCAAATGTACAGCTAAGAGGACGATAGCCCAAAGTGCTACCGCCCTCTTTTATTTACAACTGAATATCCCACCGCCTCGCAGCGGCACACAAAGCAGTAAATCCGAAAAAGATTTGCTGCTTTTTTTGCGCCCATTTTTGGCAAAT
>OJPI01001327.1_pt1 | contig 11977 bp, 8 predicted proteins | sample 1598461 | NCBI WGS metagenome assembly OJPI01 (sample SAMN03922483, study PRJEB24848) | human gut metagenome | isolation source: stool sample | host: Homo sapiens | place: Germany | collected 2011-05 | reverse complement strand
GCTTCCACCCTATGTGGACAGCAGACAGGAGGAAAATGGCGCAAGGATATCAGGACGGCTGTATATGCAGGAGAGTCGGGTACTGGGGGAGGAGTGGAGAGAGGATTTTCAGGCGCCTGTGACATTTTATTCCTATGGAGCAGATGAATATGAATTGGGTGGAATAAAAATTTCCGGGGAAGATATCCTGGATTCAGCTTTGGCAGAACAGGAGCTTCTTTTAGGAGAAATGGGGCTTTCGTCCGAGGCTTACCATATCACATCTATGGATTGGGATGGGGAAAGCTTTATGGATGAAACGGGCCAGGTCTGCCGCAGGGCGTCGGCAAGGGGAGAGAGGCTGCTGCGTGATTACGAGGCTGTATACAGAGGACAGGTTCAGGTTGTGGAGCCGGTTTCCTATGAGGTGTCCGCTGTGTATGAACCTGCGGAACTGGGGAATATTTCTAATTCAGAAAAAGAGCAGGAAGAGGCATTGGTTTTAGAGCCGGAAGCGGCAGAAGAGCCGGATCCATTTTTACGCTGGATCCGAACCGGAGTGACTGTTACGGCTGCATTGGGAGTTTCAGGCATATTGTTGGGGATTGTTCTGTATTTTACAGGGAAAAACAGGCGTAAAAGCCAGGAAGAGGAGCTGAAATATAATTAGGGCTTAATGATTTTTTTATAGAATTCTAAAGAAAATTTCAAAGAAAATACATAGTAAAAACACAGATTACGTAGTAATATGTATCGTGTATACAGAAATGTATGGAGAGGAGAGTTCATTTATGAAAAGAAAATATTTTATGATCGCAGTGATGGCAGCTGCCCTTGGAATGACAGCCTGTTCATCTCAGAAAACAGAGACTGAGGCAGCAACGGCTACGACAGCCGCGTCTTCGGCAGCAGAGACAACCACGGCAGAGGCTTCTTCCGAGGAAGAGGAGGCAGAGACGGAGAACTTTTACGGTATTGTAAAGACAGTAGAGGATACGGTTATTACAGTAACAGACGATGCCGGAACAGAAGCCGGATTTGACGTGTCCGGAGCAGAGCTTACCGGAGCAGAGGCCATCGGTGAAGGCGATGAGGTAGATGTTTACTACACAGGAGCGCTGGGAGAAACGCCGGCAAAGGCCGTAGAGGTTGATATTGTGATTTCCGCAGCAGAGGAAGCCGAGGAGGAAGCTGCTGAGGAGGATGATCTGACAATTACGGGAACCATTGAAAGCACAGAAGATGGAAGCCTTGTTTTAAAGACGGAGGACGGTTCCTATACCTTAAATACTATCATTGCCCAGACGGTCACAAAGGACGGCGTCAAGGCCGGAACAGAGGCAGATATTACATATTATGGAGATCTGGAAGATGAGGAAGTTCCCGCAGTCGCCACAAAAATTGTGACTGCAGACGCCAGAGATACAGAGGACGCGGGAATTAAGACCCTTACCGGTACCGTAGCAGAGGCAGAGAGCAATCATGTGGTTCTGGATACAGAGGATCCGGAAAATACCTTCTTTTCATTTGTGGGGGAAGATGGGATGTTTGACGGCTTAAAGATCGGAGATACGGCTACTGTGATCTATGAGGGTACATTAACAGCCAAGACCATTAAAGCATTAGGACTTAAAAAGTAAATAATTTCTTTTGCACCCGCCTGTTGGAATCGTTCCGGCCGGCGGGTGTCTGCATATAAAGGATTCTGTAAAAAAATTAGCACTCGACTCTTGACACTGCTAATAACATGTGTTATAGTACGAATAGAACAAAGAACAGAAACACGATTCCGCAGCAGAAAGGGGAATGGCGTATGAATATCAATAAATTTACACAAAAGTCCATGGAGGCGGTGCAGGGCTGTGAAAAGCTGGCGTATGAGTACGGCAATCAGCAGATCGATCAGCCGCATCTGCTTTACAGTCTCCTGACCTTGGATGACAGCCTGATCATGAAGCTGGTTACGAAAATGGGAATCCAGGGAGATATGTTTAAAAATGAGGCCAAACAGGCCATTGAGAAGCTTACAAAGGTAAGCGGCGGCGGCCAGCTTTACATCAGCAATGATTTAAACAAGGTACTGATTAACGCTGAGGATGAAGCAAAGGCTATGGGAGACGAGTACGTTTCGGTGGAGCATTTGTTTTTAGCACTTTTAAAGCAGCCCGGACGGGAAATGAAGGAGCTGTTTAAGACTTATGGAATCACCAGAGAACGGTTTTTGCAGGCGTTGTCCACCGTCCGGGGCAATCAGAGGGTAGTCAGCGACAACCCGGAGGCGACCTATGATACACTGGAAAAATATGGTTATGACCTGGTAGAGCGGGCCAGAAACCAGAAGCTGGATCCGGTGATCGGCCGCGACAGTGAAATCCGCAACGTAGTCCGTATTCTGTCCAGAAAGACAAAAAATAATCCGGTGCTGATTGGTGAGCCCGGCGTAGGTAAGACAGCCGTTGTAGAAGGTCTGGCTCAGAGAATCGTCCGGGGCGATGTGCCGGAGGGCTTAAAGGATAAAAAGCTCTTTGCCCTTGATATGGGAGCCTTAGTGGCAGGAGCCAAGTATAGAGGCGAATTTGAGGAGCGTTTAAAAGCAGTTCTGGAAGAGGTAAAAAAGAGCGAAGGCCAGATCATCCTCTTTATTGATGAGCTTCATACCATTGTGGGAGCAGGAAAGACAGAGGGATCCATGGATGCGGGCAATATGTTAAAGCCCATGCTGGCAAGAGGCGAGTTGCACTGCATCGGCGCTACTACCTTAAATGAATACCGCCAGTACATTGAAAAGGATGCGGCCTTAGAGCGCCGGTTCCAGCCGGTTATGGTGGCAGAGCCTACGGTTGAGGACACCATTTCCATTCTCAGAGGACTGAAGGAGCGGTATGAGGTTTACCATGGCGTAAAGATCACAGATTCCGCTCTGGTAAGCGCAGCCATGCTGTCCGACCGCTATATTTCCGACCGTTTTCTGCCCGATAAGGCCATTGACCTGGTAGATGAGGCCTGTGCAATGATCAAAACTGAAATGGACAGTATGCCCGCAGAATTAGACGAGCTGTCCCGCAGGCTGATGCAGATGGAAATCGAGGAAGCAGCATTAAAAAAGGAAACAGACCGCTTAAGCCAGGATCGTCTGGCAGATTTACAGAAGGAGCTGGCAGAGCTGCATGATGAATTTACCGCAAAAAAGGCTCAGTGGGAAAATGAAAAATCCAGCGTAGACCGCCTCTCTGCTCTCCGTGAAGAGATTGAGGCTGTAAACCGCCAGATCCAGGATGCCCAGCAGAAATACGATCTGAACAAGGCGGCAGAGCTTCAGTATGGAAAGCTGCCCCAGCTGCAGAAGGAGCTGGAGGCAGAGGAAGAGAAGGTTAAAAAGGAAGATCTGAGCCTGGTTCATGAGAGTGTGACAGAGGATGAGATTGCAAGAATTGTGTCCAAATGGACCGGCATTCCTGTGGCAAAGCTTACAGAGAGCGAGCGCAGCAAGACCCTTCATCTGGATCAGGTGCTCCATAAGAGAGTCGTAGGACAGGACGAGGGCGTTGAGAAGGTCACAGAGGCCATTATCCGGTCAAAGGCAGGAATTAAAGATCCTACGAAGCCCATTGGTTCCTTCCTGTTTTTAGGCCCCACCGGCGTAGGTAAAACAGAGCTTGCCAAGGCTCTTGCAGAGTCACTGTTTGATGATGAATCCAATATGGTGCGCATTGATATGAGCGAATATATGGAGAAGCATTCTGTGGCACGTCTCATTGGAGCGCCTCCAGGATATGTGGGCTATGATGAGGGCGGACAGCTTACAGAGGCTGTGCGCCGCAAGCCCTACAGCGTAGTGCTGTTTGATGAGGTGGAAAAGGCCCATCCGGATGTATTTAATGTGCTGCTGCAGGTACTGGATGACGGACGGATCACAGATTCTCAGGGACGCACGGTGGATTTTAAAAACACCATTATCATTCTTACTTCCAACATCGGCTCCCAGTATCTTTTAGAGGGGATTGATGAGAATGGCTCCATCCGCCCGGAGGCTAAAGAGGCTGTGATGAATGACCTGAGAACTCATTTCCGTCCGGAGTTTTTGAACCGTCTGGATGAAATGATTCTCTTTAAGCCTCTGACAAAGGAAAATATTGGAAGTATTGTGGATTTATGCATTGCGGACTTAAACCGCCGTCTGGCAGACCGGGAGTTAAAGCTGGAGCTTACAGAGACAGCGAAGGCCTTTATCACAGAAAACGGCTATGATCCCGTATATGGCGCCCGTCCTTTAAAGCGGTATCTGCAAAAGAATGTAGAAACCCTGGCAGCAAAGCTGATTTTAGGAGGAGGGCTGCGGGAAGGCGCTGTAATCGTGATCGATGTATCGGAGGATGGAAGCAGGCTTATCGCTTATACGGAATAAAAAGAAAGGAAGGTCATAAGGTGAATAAGATTCCAAAGGATCCCATGATCCTGTTCAGCTTTGTGAACACACAGCTTAGAGACCGTTTCAGCTCATTGGAAGAGATGTGCAGAGAAATGGAGCTGGATCAGTCTTATATAGAAGAAACTCTGGAAGGTGCAGGGTTTTCCTATGATCCCAAACGGAACTGCTTCCGCTGATGGTTGGCAGCAAAAGCCGGCTTTATCTGATGTCTGGTCAGATAGGGCCGGCTTTTTTGAGGTGGTGCGAAAGGGCGAAGGCTGGAAATAAATAACAGGATGTGGTAGACTGGATAAAAGATCATTCACGGAATAGGGATGTATATTGTGATGGGGGATCTGTTAAGCTATAGTAGGAATACCCAATAGAGGATGAACAAAGCAGGAGGAGATATATGGGAGTGATATTCAATGAGGCAGAGGCTGTCTGGGAGTGGCTTATGACGCATCTTATCGTAATCAATCTCTTGTTTTCCATTATTATTATTTTTTTCCAGCGCAGAGATCCCAGATCGGTATGGACCTGGCTGTTTGCTCTGAACTTTATTCCGGTGTTCGGAATTATATTTTATCTTCTTTTCGGCCAGGATTTAAAAAAGAGCCGGATGTTTAAGGTAAAGGGAATCAGCGACCGGCTGAATATGCCGGTTAAAAGCCAGGAAGAGATTATCCGCTCAAGCGATATTCCGGAGGAAATGATGGATCCCCTCATAAGGGATTTCCGCAGCCTGATCCTCTATAACCTGGAAACTTCCGGAGCTGTGCTTACGACCGACAATCAGGTGAAGATCTACACAGACGGCCAGGCGAAATTTGAAGGCCTTCGGACCGCTCTGCGCCGTGCCAGCCGGTTTATCCACATTCAGTATTATATTATTAAAAATGACGAGGTATTTGATTCGATCGTGCCGATTCTGGAGGATAAGGTGCGTGAAGGCGTAGAGGTGCGGATTCTTTATGACGGCATGGGGGGGCGCTTTATGCCGAAACGCCGGTGGGAGGAACTGCGCCGCGCCGGGATTTTAGTCGGTGTATTTTTCCCTCCTATTTTAGGCTGGCTGAACCTGCGTGTAAATTACAGAAATCATAGAAAAATCGTTGTGATAGACGGGAATGTGGGATTTGTAGGCGGTTTTAATATTGGACGTGAATATATTTCAAAGGATCCCGGATTCGGTTATTGGAGAGATACCCATCTGCGGATCACCGGTGAAGCAGTGATGAGCCTGCAGATCCGCTTTGCACTGGACTGGAATTATGCTACGGGAGAGAATCTCTTTAAAAATGAGGCCTATTTCCGGACAGATCTGAAAAAGAAGACGGACGGCCGAAGGGATAAAGAAAGACCGGCCTGGCCTGATCCTGAACTGGAGGGAAGCCAGGTGGGAATGCAGATCATTGCCAGCGGTCCGGACACCAGAGAACCCCATATCCGAAACAACTATCTGGAACTGTTTCACAAGGCAAAGCACCATATTTATATTCAGACGCCTTATTTTGTGCCGGACGACGCCATTTTTTCGGCGCTTAAGATGGCTGCTTTGTCCGGGGTCGATGTGCGTCTGATGATTCCCTGTAAGCCGGATCATCCGTTTGTGTACCGGGCAACCTGTTCTTATGCAGGAGAACTTTTGGATTATGGTGCAAAGGTCTATATCTATACTAATGGTTTTCTCCATTCCAAGGGGATTATGGTTGACGGCCGGGTCTGCTGCTATGGCACTGCCAATATGGATATCCGGAGCTTTGAACTGAATTTTGAGGTAAACGCTACGATTTATGATGAGGCGGTCACGGCAGAACTGGAGCAGGCATTTATGAATGACCTGCCTCACTGCCGCCAGATAACAAGAGAGGATTATAAAAAAAGAGGCCTTCTGACCAGGATCAGGGAGCAGGGAAGCCGTCTTTTGTCTCCGCTTTTATAGGAAGAATAATTTTCAGTTCTGCTGTCCATACTAGCCCTATGAAGAGACAGTATAATGGAAAATTAAAAGAATCGCTCCGCAATTTCTGCCGCTGCGGGATTGCGGGCTGGTGTCTGGAGGTCATTTTCACTTCATCGGAATCCTGGATGCGGGGAGATATGCGGCTCATGGGGCGCACCTCGCTCTGGATGTTTCCCATCTATGGCATGGGAGTCCTTCTGCCGGGGATCGTAAATACGGCAGACCGTTGGCTCACCGGCCTGTCTGCATTCCCGGAGGCGGGAACCGATCGTATTTCACCACCAGCCAGACTGGTGCGCCACGGACTTATGGATATGGTTCTGATTTTTGCGGCAGAGTATGTGACAGGAACGATTTTAAAGTATTTTAATGTGTGCCCATGGGATTATTCCATGTGGCCCGATCATATCGGCGGGGGGATCCGGCTGGCTTTTGGGCCCCTGTGGTTTTGCACCGGGCTTCTCTTTGAGATGCTTCAGACCCCCGGCAGACTTGAAAACTCAAACTAACAAAGAGTTGTATTTCCGATGTTTTCTGGTATATAATGGATACCATCAGCGGGCAGGAGAGCATCCCTTTATCCGCTGATGGCAGTAAATATTTTGAACAGAAGGAGAGTTACATATGATACGCTTATTGCTGGCAGCCATCGCCATTGTGCTGTATTTGGTACTTACTTTTCCGGTTTTGTGTTTTCTGGAGAAAAAGGCAAAAAAGAACCCGGAGGAGGCAGGCTGGAAGAGCTTTTCCATGGTGCGGTGGATTTTTAAAAAAATCAGCCGGATCGCCGGGATCACATACGAGGTGCGGGGGCTGGAAAATATTCCCACCGACCGGGCGGTACTTTATGTGGGAAACCACAGAAGTTATTTTGATATTGTCATGGGCTATATGACCGTTCCTGGACTGACCGGTTTTATTGCCAAAAAGGAAATGATAAAGATCCCGCTGCTAAACCGCTGGATGGATCGGATGAACTGCTTATTTTTGGATCGTTCGAATATTAAAGAAGGTTTAAAAACTATTTTGGCAGGAATTGAAAAGATCAAGGGAGGAATTTCCATGTGGATTTTCCCCGAAGGAACCAGAAATCCCGGTGAAAATCCGGAAAAACTGATGGAGTTCCATGAGGGAAGTTTAAAGATTGCAGAAAAGAGCGGCTGTCCGGTGATCCCTGTTGCCATGGTGGGGACGGCAGAGGTATTTGAGCGTCATTTCCCATGGATCCGGCCCAGCCATGTGATCATCGAATACGGAAAACCCATTTATTTAAAGGAACTTCCGGCAGAAAACCGCAAGTTCCCCGGAGCCTACACAAGAGAGATCATTTGCTCCATGATAAAAGAGCTGGAGGAACAGAGATGAAGGAACTGAACTTACAGGAGATCCGGCAGCAGCTGGATGTGATTGACGCCAGCCTGACAGAGCTGTTTGAGACACGTATGGAGCTGTGCAGAGAGGTGGCTGAGTATAAGATACAGACCGGAAAGCCTGTTTATGACAGGGAGCGGGAGCAGCAGAAGCTTAAGGCGGTTACGGCTCTGGCTCACAGTGATTTTACGCGCAAAGGTACATATGAACTGTTTTCGCAGATCATGACCATCAGCCGCAGGCTTCAGTATGGTCTTCTGGCTTCCCACGGGCAGGAGATGGACACCGGGTTTTCCATGATCGAGGATTTAAAAAGGGAAAATGTGCGGATCGTATATCAGGGTGTGGAGGGCTCCTATGGACACGGTGCGGCCCGCCGGTATTTCGGCCCGGATGCGGATATGTACCATGTAAAGACCATGGAGGATGCCATGACAGAGGTGGAGGAGGGCCGGGCAGATTATGCGGTGCTCCCTATTGAAAACTCCTCCGCTGGGGCAGTAAGCGACAACTATGATCTCTTAGTAAAGCATAATGTGTACATCGCAGCGGAAACGGAGCTTCCGATTAACCATGCGCTGCTGGGCCGGGAAGATGCGGATATTAAGGATATCCGGACGGTTTATTCCCATCCGCAGGCTCTGATGCAGACCTCCCAGTATCTGAATGCCCACAGGGACTGGAAACAGATCAGCACGGTCAATACGGCGGTAGCGGCTAAAAAAGTGGCAGAGGAAAACGATCGTTCCCAGGCGGCGGTAGCCAGTGAGATTGCGGGAGAGCTTTATGGCTTAAAGGTGCTGGAGCGCTCCATTAACCACAATAAAAATAATGTGACCCGTTTTATTATCCTGTCAAAGGATCCTGTATACAGAAAGGGCGCTAATAAGGTGAGCATCTGTTTTGAGGGCGTCCACAGAAGCGGCTCTCTTTACAATATGCTTGGAAATCTGATTTACAATGACATCAATATGCTGATGATCGAATCGCGCCCCATTCCCGGGAGAAGCTGGGAATACCGTTTTTTTGTAGATGTGGAAGGGTCTTTATCCGATGCAAAGATCCGCAATGCTTTAAAGGGGATTTCTGAGGAAGCCGTATCCTTAAGGATCCTGGGAAACTACTGAGCCGAACCGGTTGGAGCGTGGATTCCCTTATCCGCTGATGGTAAGGGAAATATGGATACAAAGAAGAAACGAGGAAAGAGATATGGATATCAGAGGACTTGTGATCTACCGCAATTTAAAACATCAAACGCTGTTTGAGCAGATGGCAGGACTTATGGGAATGTCAGAAGAAAAGGAGAGTACAGATTCTTTTGCCTGTGCGGGACAGCTGATCGAACTGGCTGCAAAGTACGGCTTTGAAGGAAACCTGTGGCACTGTTTTCTGGCGCTCTGCCTGGCAGATAATGAAAATGCATATACAACTGCCTGTGAGGTCAAAGGGCCTGCAGGCGGTACTCTGGATCTTCTGGCGAAAGAAGACTTTGCCATTTTCAAGGCACTGTTTGATTTTGATCTTTCTTCTCTTGCGCCCTCTTCTTTGTGGAGCCTGCTTGCGGACTATCGCCCGGCACTTCAGGAGAGCCGGGTTTTTAACCGCAGGATCAGGGACAGGATCGTGGAGCTGGCAAAGGCCCTGGAGCAGGCATCTGACCTGGAAGGATTTCAGCAGACTATGGTGGAATTTTACAGGGGATACGGGGCGGGAACTTTTGGGCTGAATAAGGCTTTCCGGATTCTGGAAAAAGAGGCCGGAGGGCTGACGGTGATCGATCCCATTGTAAATGTGGAGCATATTTATTTTAAGGATATTGTGGGATATGAGCTTCAGAAGCATAAGCTGATTGAAAATACGGAGGCTTTTGTAAATGGAAAAGAGGCCAACAACGTACTTTTATTCGGTGATGCGGGAACGGGAAAATCCTCCAGCGTAAAGGCGGTTTTGAACGAATATTACAGCAGGGGCCTGCGTATGATTGAGGTATACAAGCACCAGTTTAAGGATCTTTCAGATGTTCTGGAGCAGATCAAGGACCGCAATTACAAGTTTATCATTTACATGGATGATCTGTCCTTTGAGGATTACGAGCTGGAATATAAGTATTTGAAGGCTATTTTGGAAGGAGGACTGGGAAAACGCCCGGATAATGTGCTGATCTATGCGACCTCCAACCGCCGCCATCTCATCCGGGAGAAATTCAGCGACAAGAGGGAGCTGGATGACGATCTTCACAATAATGATACGGTTCAGGAGAAGCTTTCTCTGGCAGCCCGGTTCGGCGTTACGATTTACTACGGTTCACCGGATAAACGGCAGTTTCAGTCCATAGTCAAAGCGCTGGCTAAGAGGCATCAGCTGGATATACCGGAGGAGGAACTGCTTTTGGAAGCCAATAAATGGGAATTGAGCCACGGAGGACTTTCCGGGCGTACGGCTTCCCAGTTCATTACCCATCTGCTGGGATGCGATTTTACATAAAATATACAGAAATTTTACATCATAAGGAAGAAAGAAGATGAGTCCGGGATTATAATAGCAGTCATATAGTCCCGGGCTTAGGCCATACAGGGGATCGGGCAGCGCGCCCCAAAAGGAGGAAGAACGTGGCAGTAAGAATGTTTGCAGCGATAGAGATCGGCTCATTTGCTCTGGAACTGGGAATTTATGAGATTTCTGAAAAGACGGGGATCCGTTGTGTAGATCACATCCGCCATGTGATCGCTCTGGGAAGCGATACCTTCAGCGAAGGAAAAATCAGCTACGGTCTGGCGGATGAGATGTGCTCTGTTCTGGAGGATTTTACGGGGATTATGAAAACCTACCGGGTGCGGGAGTACCGGGCTTACGGAACCACAGCCATGCGCGAGGCGAAAAACAGCCAGATCATCCTGGATCAGATCTGTGTAAGAACCGGACTTAAGGTGCGAATTATCAGCAATTCAGAGCAGCGTTTTATCAGCTATAAGGCAGTGGCGGCAAAGACAGGAGAATTTAACCGGATCATCCAGAAGGGAACGGCGATTGTAGATGTGGGCTTTGGAAGCGCCCAGATTTCTCTGTTTGATAAGGATACTCTGGTAACGACCCAGAGCCTGCCTCTTGGTACTCTGCGGATCCGCAGCCAGCTGGCTAAAATCCCGGCCAGTGTAAGGTCGCATTGTCTTCACATTGAGGAGCTGGTAGATAATGAGCTGATAACCTTTCGGAAAATGTATTTAAAAGACAGAAAGATTGATAATCTGATCGGGATCGGAACCAATATTACCTATCTGATGCGCCAGCTTGGATTAAACACAGCGGCAGACCGTGTGGATGCCAAAGAGATGGAGCTTTTTTATGAGCGCCTTTCTCAGATGACCCTGGATCAGATTGAGGAGCGTTTTAATGTGAACAGTGAGTACGCATCCCTGCTCCTTCCGGCAGCGGTTGTATACCGCAGAGTGATGGAGGTTACGGGAGCGGGACAGTTCTGGATTCCTGATATCGGCCTTTGTGACGGCATTGCGGCAGAATATGCCGATGACTGCCGTCTGTTCCGATTCAGCCACAGCTTTGAGAATGATATTCTGGCAGCGGCCAGAAATATGGCAAAGCGGTATAAATGCCATGCGGGCCATAATCAGATGCTGGAGCAGTATGCGTTATCTATCTTTGACGCTGCGCGGAAATTTCATGGTATGGGAGCAAGGGAGCGGCTCCTGCTCCAGATCGCAGTGACTCTGCATGGCTGCGGCAAGTTTATCAGCATCCGAAATTCCAATGAAAGCAGTTATAACCTGATCATGTCTACGGAGATTATCGGACTGAGCCATCTGGAACGTGAGATTATCGCAAATGTAGTCCGCTACAATATCCGTGATTTTGATTACGATACCATTCAGCTGGAAACGCAGATCGGAGAGGATGGAAGCGGCAATCTAAACCGAAGCTCCATTACCATTCTTATAGCCAAGCTGACGGCAATCCTGCGCCTTGCAAATTCCATGGACAAGACCCACAAGTCCAAGCTGGCAGACTGCCGGATGGCGATCCGGGAGGGAGAGTTAGTCATTACCACAGGATACACGGGAGATCTGGCTCTGGAGCGGGCGTCCTTTGAACAGAAGGCGGATTTTTTTGAGGAAATATTTGGAATAAGGCCGGTGTTAAAGCAGAAAAGGAGGGCATGACATGGCAGAAAAAGAAAAAAATACCACAGATTTTGGAGCAGATCCCTCCAATTTTGTTAATCGGGAACTGAGCTGGCT
>OJPI01001318.1_pt1 | contig 12075 bp, 11 predicted proteins | sample 1598461 | NCBI WGS metagenome assembly OJPI01 (sample SAMN03922483, study PRJEB24848) | human gut metagenome | isolation source: stool sample | host: Homo sapiens | place: Germany | collected 2011-05 | reverse complement strand
AATAAAAAATGTCAAAGTAATGACATTTTTTAGACGACAGGTGATAATTTGTTAATTTGCGAGCCGCGGCAGCGCGCGAAGCAAATGTTACCAAATGGAACTCAGCGCAACCCCCACGCGCCTACCAATAAAAAAAGCCTGCTTTATGCAGGCTTTTTTGTTGCCTGCGCCAAATCCCGGAGCGGCGCTCGGCCTCATTCCTAAAATTCCGCTTGACTTTGCCGCTTTCTGTATTAGATTAAGAACCAATAAAAATATTAGTGATATATAATTGTGCGACAACCGGGATTTATTCCGTTTATTTTAGATTTTCATCTAAAAACCCGAATGTCAGACAATTACAAAAAACAATGAAATTTGGATAAGTCATATATAAATTGATGCCGACCAAATCTCTGTGAAGAGACCGGCATACGATTTCGTATTGAAGACATCTGCTTTATGTTATCTGCGAAGACGATGTAAAGCTTTCATTTGAAAGTTTGTAATTGGAAACCAGACCTTTGGTCTGTCTTTTAGGCAAAAGAGTATCTTGGGATTTTATCTTTCGGTGATAAAATTTTTAAGATACTCTTTTGTTTTTTTAAAGCAAAATTAATTTTTTCCAAGCATAAAGAGAATAGAGGAAAGGAGGCCTTATGCTGGAAAAAGAAAAGAAAATTCTTCAAGATGAGTATGAACGCAGCTTAAACATTGTCAAGGGCAGCAAAACGCACCGCTGTTTCGTTGATGAAAAAATAGCCCATTCGCTGCAAGTCTTTGAGGCGGGAAACTATCTCCTGAAAAATGAAAACGCCTTTAAAAACTGGTCGTCAAAGCTCATCAGAATGGCACGGACTGCCGTTCTGTTCCACGACGTCGGACGCTTTCAGGAAACCGTTGACAAGCTGAAATATCCTAATGTTTACAGCGATCATGCCCTGTTGGGATATGACTTTCTGCGGCAGTATCCCGAATATAACGATCTCCGCATTCTGCTTCCGGTAAAATATCACAGCTGTATGATTGAAGAACTTTATAAAGACCACGAATATCAAAACGTCGAAGATCCTCAAATTAAATACGAAATCGAAAAAATAACTTTTCTGGTTCGGGATGCCGACAAAATCGCCAACTTTAACCTTCTCGCCCACAGCGACAAAGATATCCGCCGTCTTTTCAACATTGACCTCAAAAGCAAAACGGCCCGCACACCGCTGTCTCCGGCGGTACAGGCCTGCGTTTTTGAAAAACGCCCGGTAAAAAGGGAAGACGTCCGCACCCTCAGCGATTCCATATTAAGCTTGATTTGTTGGATTTTTGATTTAAACTACAATTCATCGTTTTCATACATCCGGAAAAACGAATGTTTTGATTTTCTGCTGCAGCTGCTGAACAAAAGCAATGCGGATGCCCAAAGCCAAAAGAAAATCGAAACGGCCGTAAACGATTATTTGAATAACAAATATCAACAACTACAAGGAACCCTATGATGAAGAAAAAATATATCTTTTTATTGGTATTGGTTGCTGCTTTTGCCGGCTTCTATTACCTGACGCCTTCATTTGAAAGCATTGTCAAACAAGTTGTTCACAAATACGGCTCGGCAGTCACCGGAACCGACGTCAACCTGGAAGGTTTTAACCTCAAACTGGCAGACGGGGAAGGGCACATCGGCAAAATCACCGTCGAAAACCCCAAAAACTATAAATTAAAGAATGCCATGGAGCTCGGCGGTATCTCTGTCAAAGTAAATATCAAAAGCCTTACGCAGGACACCATTGTAATTGAATCGGTTGAAATAGATAAACCCGTTATCAATTATGAAATTCTGTCGCTGACGCAAAATAACCTCTCCCAACTTCTGGAAAACATCAAAAAGAACACGGCTTCAGCCGAAAAAGCCGAACAGAAAGAAGTTAAAGCACAGGAAAAACAAACCTCTTCAGCTGAAAAAGACAGCGGAGGAAAAAAAGTCATCATCAAAAAGCTGGTTGTCCGCGGCGGTGAAATTTCCGTTGCAGCCAGCGCTGCGGCCGATATCACCAAAACCACTGCAAAACTGCCGGAAATCACTCTGACCAATATCGGCGAAGACAAAAAAGGCGCTTCCGTTGCCGAAACGGTTTCCAAAGTTCTGACCAAAATTCTCAATACCGCATATAAAACCATTGTTGACAGTAAAATCGCCGACCTTAAAAACGTCGCCGAAGAAAATCTCAACAATGTTGTCGGTGGTGTTAAGGAACGCATCAAAGAAATCGGCATCTTTGGCAAATAAATACAAAAAACACAAAATCCCCGGATGTTTCCGGGGATTTTTTTATCCGACCGAGTTAATAGTTCACAAAAGCACGAACACTGTTTACGAAAGAATAAGCTGACCGGTTTTATCGTCCGTCCAAGTATTCATTCAATATTCCCGGGGTCAGCAGTTGCGGCAGAATAACATAATCCTCGTTTTCGCTGTCATAATAAACATACAAAGGAATGCTGTTGCGGCCGTAACGTTCCAGAGCCTCTGCAATATGACGGTCTTTATTGGTCCAGTCCGCTTTGAACAGATGAATATGATGCTTTTGCACCAGTTCGGCAAACCGGGATGTGTCTAAAGCCAGTTTTTCATTAGCCAGACAGGTAATGCACCACTTGGCGGTAAAGTCAATAAACACCGGCTTATTCTGCCGCACCAGCTCATTGACCTGCCGTTCGTCATATGGCTGCCAGTCCAGGCTCTGCCGGCTGTCTGCGCTTTCGGTCGTCAGATGCCCGAGAACCCACATCAGCCAGAAACAGGTCAGCAAAACCGGAATGGCAAAAATCTTCTTTAAGATACTCATCCAGCGGCCGGGTTTCGGCAGCAGACGAGCCAGAAAATCGGGAAACAGCCCAATCAGCGTAAAGGGCAGGGCATATCCCAGGCTTAAAGAGAGGAATACCGGATAATAAACATAAATCGGCTTTGCCAGCGTATAGCCGATTGCAATACCCATAAACGGTGCCGTACAGGGGCTGGCAATCAACACCGCAAAAAAACCAGTAAAAAAAGCATTGAGTTTTTGCTTGGCAAACGAAATACGTCCCACACGGTTGGCAAAAGGATTCCTGAAATTAACCAAATCCAGCAGCATTAAAAAGACAATAAAGAAGATGACAATCATAATCACCACAAAAGTCGGTGACTGCAACTGAAAGCCCCAGCCGATATGTTCGCCTTTTTCGCGCAGCCAGACTAAAACCGTAGCCATCAGCAAAAAGCAGCTGACCACGCCAACCATATAAATCAAAGCCTCAATTCGCGCACTGCGGCGATTGTAAGCCCCTTGAACCAAAGCAATGGCTTTAATTGACAGAATAGGGAAGATACATGGCATAAAATTAAGGATAATGCCTCCCAGAAAAGCCATCAGCATAATAACCGGCAATGTCTGCGTTTCATAGTTAATCGGTTCATATTCGCTTAAACCGGAAGCTTTTTCCGGAGCCAGCAGATACCCCCGGCGGCCGTTTTCATGTTCAACCACAAGCACGCCCCCGGCATCTTCCGCTTTGTCATTGTCAACCGGAACCGAAACCGACAAATTTCCGCTGCGGTCAAAACCGACCTTTTGCGGCGCATTATTGACAATCAGCCCCTGCCGGAAAGGAATAAAGGTAATCTTCTGTACGTCTTTGGCAAAATTATGGTTTGGCGTTTTCAAATCAATCAACAGATTGCCGTCGGCTATTTCATAACGGGGCTGCCAGGATGTTTTTACCGGAAAACTGTTGCTCGCTTTCAAAACTTCATCCTGCCAAATCTGAGGAATCTCGGGAATTTGTTCAACAACCGGCAGACTGAACGATATTTTGACCGTCTCCGGCATACATTCTTCCCGGCACGCCAGCCAGGAAACGGTTGCCTGAAAATCTTCCGCACCGTATTTTTTTATCGGATTCCCTTTGGGTTTCAGACGAAACTTCCAATAAGCCGTTTGGTCATAGCCATATTGAACCAACCCGTCAACAACAAATTTTTGCGGCAGGCTTTGCTCCCGGGTTTCAATTTCATAACCTTCGGGAAGAGACCATTTAATGCCGGTCGGCAGCCCGGCATCACCGGGATTAGACCAGTAAGTGTGCCAGCCGTTATGCATTTGCAGCCGCAGCAGCAAATCGATTCCGGCTTGCGGATTAAGCTCATCGGCTGAAGTAAAGACATCGGCCGAAACCTTATCTGTTCTGGCTCCCATAACCAAGGCAAAGCTCTGACCCGAACAGGTCAGAGCAGCCAGAAGAAAACAAAGCAGACCAAAGATTCTACTGCGCATCAGGCGTTTTTTCCTTTGCCTCTTTTTTCGGCTCGGCTTTTTGCCGTGCGGCAATAACAAAGTTATAATAAGCCGTGACGATAACGCTCAAAGCCTTAACAAACGACAGACAGCCCAGAATAATCGCAATCGGCATAAACAAACCCGGAATCAGGCAAAGCACAATCAGAGCCACCAGCGTTTCCGAACCTTGGGCAACGCCGCCCAGATAAAACGGCGACTGGCTGACTTCCGGCAGTTTCGGCGCATTGTTCTTATAAGCGATAACGGCATAAGAAAGCAGGGCGGCCGCCGCGGAGGTGAAACCGAACAGCAGGAAAATCGCCGCTACGGCATTCTGTGCCGGGTGAGCCAAAGCAAAGCCGAAAATGACCCCGGCATAAAACATATAATCAAGCGCCGCGTCAAGAAAAACGCCGAAATCCGTTTTGCCGGCATATTTGGCAATCGAGCCGTCCAGCGCATCAAAGGCACGGTTGATAAGGATGCAGAGCAAGGCAAAGCCGTACATTCCCATGGAAAGGAAATTAATTGCCAGCAGACCGATAACAAACCCGGTAATCGTAACCGAATTCGCCGAAATGCCGGCCTGATGAAGCTTCTTTCCTGCCGCGTCAAAACCGACAACGGCCTTGCGGTAAAGTTTTGTACACAATTCTTGAAACTTCTTAAAATTATCCTTGATTTTAAGCACGGCGGCTTTAAATTTCTCACTATCCGCCATAGATTTTATTTTATCTATTTTATCGCTCATTATTTTAACCTTTCATAAGATGCATTAGCTGATACTGATGAAAATAGTAGTGTAGTTTTTATTTAAAGTAAAATCATGAAACAGACTTATTAAATTTTTAAGGGTTCAAACCGTGAAATCAAGATTGCTCAAATATTTATTCTTTCTCGCCGCTGCCGTTACCGCCGTTGTCTATTATATCCGCACCCGGCAGCCTTATCAGATTATGTCCGGTGAAACGATGAACACCTACTACCGCATCAAAATCCGCACTGATAAAGAAAACAACTTATTACATAATGCAATCAGAGACGAACTTCAACGCATCAATAAAGAAATGTCGGTTTTTGACAGCAGTTCGGAAATAAGCAGCATAAACAACGATGACAGCGGCGAATGGATTGACCTCTCGCCTGAAATGTCCGAAGTTTTGAAAGACGCCCGCAAAACCTATGTTGAAAGCAATGGCAATTTTGACCCCACGGTCGGCAAATTGGTTGATCTCTGGGGCTTCGGCACAACACGCAGCAGCAAACGCGTGCCCAGCGACGAAAAAATCAAGGAGGCCCTCAAGTCAACCGGCTTTGACAAATTGCGCTTTAACGGCAATTATACCCGGGTTAAAAAGAGCATTCCCGACGTCAAGCTTAATCTGTCAGCCCTGGCCAAAGGCTATGCCGTTGACCGCGTTGCCGCCTTGCTGGATGACAACGGTTATACCGACTATATCGTCGAAATCGGCGGCGAAGTCAAAGCCCGCGGAAACCGTTCGGAAGAGAGCAAAGGCTGGAATGTGGCTGTCGTTGAACCCAATACCCAAAACTATGAGAATGCCTACGTTGTCGGGCTGAAAGACTTTGCCGTTGCCACGTCCGGCGACTATCGCAACTTCTTTTATTACAACGACAAACGCTATTCTCATACCATTTCGCCCAAAACCGGCTATCCGGTCGAGCACAGTCTGACTTCGGCCACCGTCTTCCATAAAAGCTGCATGCATGCGGACGCTCTGGCCACGGCAATTATGGCCATGGGTGAAAGAAAAGGGCTTAACTTTGCCAACGAAAACAATCTGGCCGTCGTTCTTTTCGTCCGTGAAGACAATAACGCTTTTCGGGCCTTACTATCCGATGAAGCTCAGAAACTCCTGGAAAACAAATGACAATTTTCACCCGGGAAGGAACCGTCAGCCGCATTTTGCCGCACCGGGTCGAAGTAACGGTTATCAGCGTTTCGGCCTGTCTGCATTGCCGGTTAAAGGAAAACTGCACCGTCAGCGATTGCCGCTCCAGAAACATTCTGGTTGAAACCGACAATCCGCAAAGATATGAACCCGGCAGCCGTGTAACCGTTTTAATGGACAGCCGGCTGGGGTGGTGGTCCGTCTTTTATGCTTATATTTTGCCCTTGATATTGGTTCTCGGCAGCTTATTTGCAATTTTGGCGGCAACCGCCGACGAAACTACTGCCGCCGCGGGAGCTCTTGCCGTGCTTGTTCCTTATTATCTGCTGCTTGCAGCCATGAAAAAGCGCTTGCTCTCCCGCTATGCTTTCCGCCTGAAAGAGGAATAAATTGGGGAGTAATGGCAAAATTTCTTTGGCTTATATAACTTTCATGCTAAGATTCTGACAATTTTGATTAACAGAAAGAGCTGCTTTATGACGGAGATTATCTGGTTAAATGTTCTGATTGTCGGCCTGATAGCCGCGGCTGCCGCCGTTGTTCTCTATTTCACCGCAAAAAAATTTGCCGTTGAAAATAATCCGCTGGCCGACAAAATTGACGCCTTGCTGCCTCAGGCCAATTGCGGGGCTTGCGGCAAAGCCGGCTGCCGGGATTTTGCCAACGCCTGTGCCGCCGCCGATAAAAAGACCTTTGCCAAACTTTACTGTCCGGTAGGAGGGAGAAGCGTTATGCAGGGCGTTGCCGCTCTGTTAGGTTTCTCAGCGGCGGAAAAAGCCGAAACCTGCGCCGTTCTGCGTTGTAACGGAACCTGCCGAAACGCGCCGGATAAAACCGTTTATTCCGGCTTAGGCAACTGCCGCGTCGCCAACCTGATTTCAGCCGGAAGTTCCGGTTGTCCCGATGGCTGCCTGCGTTTTGGCGACTGCGTTAAAGTTTGCCGTTTCGACGCACTGCATCTCGACCCGGAAACAGGCATCCCGGTTATTAATCCCGATAAATGCACGTCTTGCGGCGCCTGTGTTAATATCTGCCCGCGCAAGCTGCTCGAGATTCGCCCGATAAGCCAGGAAAACCAGCAGGTTTACGTTGCCTGCCGCAATCGCCAGAAAGGGGCTGCCGCCCGCAAAAACTGTTCTGCGGCCTGCATTGCCTGCCAAAAATGTGTTAAAATCTGTACCGACATCACGATTGCAAACAATCTTTCTTATATTCCTGACACTGTTTCTCCCGCCCGTTTTGGCGCCGAACTGGCCGCTGCTTGCCCGACCGGAGCCATCGTCTATAAAAAACAAGTAAAAGGAGAACGCCATGACGCATAAAAAAACATTCCAAATCGGCGGTATCCACCTTGATAAACACAAAATATCCGCTTTAAGCCCGATTATCGACGCCGGAGTCCCCGAATTGGTCTATATTCCGGTCAGGCAGCATATCGGTGCTCCGGCTGTCCTCCAAAAGACCAAAGGCGACAAAGTAAAAATCGGAACACTGCTTGCCGCCGCCGACGGTGTCGTTTCCGCTGACGTTCACTCTTCCGTTGCCGGAGAAATCGTTAAAATTGAAGAAATGCCGGGAAGCAGCGGCTATCAGGAACTGACCGTCGTCATCAAAACCGCGCCGGACGAATTTGAAACAGGCATTGACACCGGCAGCGACATTGTCAAAGAGATAACGGCCTCCCGGGAAGAAATTATCTCCGCCATCCGCAAAGCTGGAATTGTCGGTATGGGCGGCGCCGGTTATCCGACTCCGATAAAAACCGAGCTCCCCGAAAACAAAAAAGCCGACTGTCTGATTGTCAACGCTATCGAATGCGAACCCTATCTGACTGCGGACGGAGCTTTAATGCTTGAAAAGGCGGAACAAATCATCGTCGGTGCCAAAATCATCAATAAAGCGCTCGGAATCCAAAACGCCGTCATTGCCATTGACGAAAACAAACCGCAGGCAATCGAAAAACTCACGAAAATAAGCAAAAGCTACATTGGCGTCAATGTCCGGGTCTGCAAGAGTAAATACCCTCAGGGCGGCGAACGCCAGCTGATTAACGCCATCACCGGCAGAGAGGTGCCTTCGGGAAAGCTGCCGATAGATGCCGGCTGCATCGTTCAAAACGTTGCCACCGTCTTTGCCGTCTATGAAGCGGTTATGAAACACAAACCTCTCTACGAACGAATTCTTACCGTAAGCGGAAACACCGCACTTACCACACCGGGAAATTACCGGGTCAGGGTAGGGACGCCGGCGGAATATATTTTGGATTTGGCACAAACCCGCAAAGAAGAAATCGGCAAATTGCTTTTCGGCGGGCCGATGATGGGAACGGCGGTTCCCAACCTGCAAACCCCGATAACCAAACTGACCTCGGGGCTGCTTGTTTTGTCTGCCGCCGAAGCTCTCAAACCGGACGAAAGCTGCTGCATCCGCTGCGGCAAATGCGCCGAAGTCTGCCCCGTCGGACTGTTGCCGTTCAACATAGCTTCCGATCTGCGGCGCAACGACACCTCACACCTCCGCGAACTTCACGTTATGGACTGCATCGAATGCGGCTCCTGTGCCTATACTTGTCCGGCCAAAGTTCCGCTTCTGGACTATTGCAAACTGGGCAAATATGAATTCAAAAAACGTAAATAAGGCTATTGGACCATGCTGAAAATTTCAACCACGCCTCACATTTTTTCTCCGGTAACCACGCAGAGCCTGATGCGGGATGTTTTAATCGCCCTCACGCCTGCAATTATCGTTGCCTTGCTGATGTTCGGTATCGGCGCTTTGAAAGTATTGCTGACGTCTGTTGCCACCTGCGTCATGTTTGAATACCTCATTACCCGCTATCTGCTAAAAACAGCCAATACGATCAGGGACTGCTCTGCAATGATTACCGGCGTTTTGCTGGCATTCAACCTGCCCAGCAGCATGCCTGCCTGGATGATTTTAATCGGTGCGTTTGTTGCCATCGGTATAACCAAAATGGCATTCGGCGGATTGGGAAAAAATATTTTCAATCCCGCACTGGCCGGACGTGTCTTTCTGTTTATTTCCTTTCCCGTACAAATGACCACCTGGCCCAAGCCTGATTTTCTTAATTTTATGAATATCGACGCCGAAACGGCTCCCACAACGTTAAACATCCTTAAACACATCAATGATACGGGGTCTGCCGCATTCCGAAATGCTGCGTCGTCTCTGCCGGATTACGGACAAATGCTGATCGGTAACATGGGCGGCTGCCTGGGTGAAGTCTCGGCGCTGGCACTCTTCCTGGGATTGCTGTATCTGCTTTGGCGACGGGTAATTACCTGGCACATTCCTTTTTATTATGTATCAACCTTTTTCCTGCTGACCGCCGTCACCTGGCTGAACACTGATGATATCCGTTTTGAGCCGGTTACTCATCTGCTCTCCGGCGGCCTGCTGCTCGGGGCTTTTTTCATGGCGACGGACTATGTAACCACACCCATGACCCGCAAAGGCCAGGTTATCTTTGCCGTCGGCTGCGGCATTCTGACTTATGTCATCCGTTTTTACAGCGCTTATCCCGAAGGCGTTTCCTTTGCAATTTTGATTATGAACGCCTTTGTGCCGCTGATTGACAAATTAACCCCGCAGCGTGTTTACGGAACCCGGAGGAGATAAACATGAAACAAACCTCTCTCGCCAAACTTGTTTTCGTCATGCTGGTTGTTGCCTGTGGTTCCGCGGCTGTTTTAGCCTGGGTCTATGCCATAACCCGCGAACCGATAAAAAAAGCCGGAGAAGCCAAAGAACTGGAAGCTGTTGCCGAAGTTATCTACGGCGGTTTTGACAATGATCCGTTTCAGGAAAAAACATATATCAACACGGCTGACGGCAAAGAACGTCTGGTTTTGTTTCCCGCCCGACGCAACGGCACCATCAGCGGCGTTGCGATCAAAACCTCGACCAATAAAGGCTTCGGCGGCAAAATGGAACTGATTGTCGGTTTCTTTCTTGACGGCACCGTCAGCGGCTATAAAGTCATACACAGCAATGAAACCCCCGGGCTGGGAACCAAAGTCAGCGAACCTCGGTTCAAAGAACAGTTTGCCGGCATCCGCCCCAAAAAACACCTGTTTAAGGTTAAACAGGACGGCGGCGAGATAGACGCCGTTACCGCGGCAACCATCAGCTCCCGGGCCGTCATCGATGCCATTCAGAAAGCCTATGACGCTTATAACAAATTCAGTACGGGAATTTAAGCCATGAACTCACCAAGTTACCAAAATTTTACCCGCGGCCTGATTCGTGAAAATCCGACACTGGTTATGCTGCTCGGCATGTGCCCGACTTTGGGGGTAACCACTTCCGCGCTCAACGGCCTGGGTATGGGACTGGCCACATTGTTTGTGCTTCTCCTTTCCAACACGGCCGTCTCTGCCGTTAAAAATTTCATTCCGGCCGCCATTCGCATTCCGTGCTATATTACCATCATTGCCTCTTTCGTAACCGTCGTGGAACTCCTGATGGCCGCTTATTTTCCTGCCTTGCACGCCGCCCTCGGCATTTATATTCCTCTGATTGTCGTCAACTGTATTATTCTCGGACGGGCCGAAGCCTTTGCCTCCCGCAACACTGTCGGACAATCCGTCCTTGACGCATTGGGAATGGGACTCGGCTTCACCTGGGCGCTGCTGGCCTTGGGACTGACACGGGAAATTCTGGGGGCGGGAAGCGCTTTCGGCTTTAGTTTCGTCAGCGAAGACGCTTACCCGGTTTTGCTCTTTATCATGCCGCCGGGAGCCTTTTTGGCTCTGGCCGGATTAATCGTCGTCTTCAACTGGCTGCGGAGAAAATAAGATGAGTTATGTAATGATTTTTATTGCCGCAATCTTTGTAAATAACATTGTTTTGTCGCAGTTCTTGGGAATCTGTCCTTTCCTCGGCGTCTCTAAAAAGATTTCAACGGCTTTGGGCATGGGGTTTGCCGTTATGTTCGTTATGACAATTTCGGCCATTGCCACCCACCTGATCTATTATCAGCTGCTGGTACCGAACCGCCTGACATTTATGATAACCGTCGTCTTCATACTGGTTATCGCCGCTCTGGTGCAGATGGTGGAAATTATTTTGCATAAGACATCTCCGCTGCTATATCAGGCTCTGGGTATTTTTCTGCCGTTAATTACCACCAATTGCGCTGTTCTGGGCGTGGCAATTCTGGCCATCCAGAAAGAATTCGGCCTGCTTTCCGCCGTTTGCTACAGCCTGGCCAATGCCATGGGCTTCACGCTGGCAATAGTCTTATTTGCCGGCATCAGGGAAAGGCTGAGCGCCGCACCGATACCCAAAGCGCTTCAGGGCGTGCCGATTGCCCTGATAACCGCGGCCCTGTTGTCGATGGCATTTATGGGCTTCTCCGGTATCAGCCGTTAAAACAAAGCCCCGGATTTTCCGGGGCTTCTTCTTTCACGCTTGTTTTTTCAGTTCTCTCAACAGGCTCAGCACCTGCGGATGAGTAATTTTTTCTTCGGCATAATTGTAAAATTCTTCAAACAATCTGCCGCCGTAAGTCTGCGTCTCATCATAATAACGCGCCTGAATAACGGCATCAAGCTTGTCCATATTTCGGACAAACACGGCTTCCGGCGTTTTCTGTTCCTCAAATTCGGCAAACAGTTCCGCCAGTTCGGGGTAGTCCAGCTCTTTAACCAGCCGCCGCATTGCATCGGTTTCCAATTCATGTTTTTTCTCTGGAGCGATCCCGCTGCCGGGGGTAAAATCGCCGACATAGATCTCCGCTAAATCATGGATATTGGCCATTTTCAGACATTTGCACAAATCCAGCTCCGCCGGAGCATACAACTGCACCAAAAGGCTCAAACTCCAAGAGCTGTCTCTTATACACATCT
>OJPI01001314.1_pt1 | contig 12098 bp, 6 predicted proteins | sample 1598461 | NCBI WGS metagenome assembly OJPI01 (sample SAMN03922483, study PRJEB24848) | human gut metagenome | isolation source: stool sample | host: Homo sapiens | place: Germany | collected 2011-05 | reverse complement strand
GGACTTTCATCTCCGAAACATTTTATCCTTCCGGTCATTGCCTCCGCTTCTTCTACTACAGCAGCACTGATGCGTATGACAAGAACCACTATGTTAGAAGTAATCCGTCAGGACTATATTCGTACAGCCAAGGCGAAAGGTGCATCCCCAAGAAGAGTTACTTATGGTCACGCACTTCGTAATGCATTGCTTCCAGTTGTTACTGTGATCGGTACAAATTTTGGGTTTGCTTTAGGCGGTTCCATTGTACTGGAGCAGGTGTTTACGATTCCAGGACTTGGGCAGTTAATGATCAATGCTATCCGACAGAAAGACACACCGATTGTTATGGGAGCGGTAATGACGACTGCTATTTTTGCCAGTCTGATTAATCTTTTAGTTGATATTGTATACACTTATATTGATCCGAGATTGGCATCCAGATTTACTTCTGTGAAAAAGGGGGGTAAGCGCGTATGAGTACACGATTAATATCTGAAAATGTGCAAAAAAGCAGATACAGTGCAGCAAAAAAGAAAAGCCAGTGGAAAACCATATGGATCCGTTTTAAAAAGAATAAACTAGCAGTTGCTGGTTTGATTGTTTTTTTGAGCATGTCAGCTATTGTTTTAAGTGCAGATCTGTGGTTGGATTATGAAAGCGGTGCAACGGTTACGGATATTGCGAATGCTTATCAGCCACCAAGTGCAGCCCATATTTTCGGTACAGATCAGTATGGTCGTGATTATTTTACCCGTGTTGTATTTGGCGGACGTATTTCCATGTTCGTTGGAATTGCAACTGTTGCGGTTTCTCTTACCTTTGGAGGCCTAATCGGTGCATCGGCTGCTTATTACGGTGGAAAAGTAGACGAAGTGTTGATGCGTTGTATGGATGTTTTAATGGCGATTCCAAGTACCTTACTTGCTATCACGATCATTTCTGCTTTGGGAAGCAGTTTGTTTAACATGATCATTGCAATGGGGGTTTCACAGATTGCAAGAATGGCAAGGATCGTCCGTTCCGCAGTAATGAGTGTAAAGGATCAGGAGTATATTGAAGCCTGCCGAGCCTGCGGGACTAGTGATGCCCGTATTATTCTGCGTCATATTCTTCCTAATGCCATGGGCCCTGTGCTGGTGCAGGTAACACAGACGGTAGCTCGTTCTGTTATCACTGTAGCTTCTTTAAGTTTCGTAGGCCTAGGTGTATCAGAACCTACACCAGAATGGGGTGGTATGCTTTCCTTTGCTAAAACACAGATGAGATATTATCCATACCTGTCTCTTTTCCCAGGATTTGCTGTTGTCATGTCTGTTATGTCTCTTACACTGGCTGGAGATGGATTAAGAGACGCGATGGATCCTAGACTTAGAAACGGATGATGGGAGGAAATGAAAATATGGCAGAGAAGCTTCTTGAAATTAAAAATCTTCATGTCCTGTATAAAACAGATGAAGATGATGTATATGCCTTAAATGGTGTGGATTTGGAATTAGATAAAGGTGAAACATTGGGGCTGGTAGGTGAAACAGGTGCAGGTAAGTCCACTATTGCTTTAAGCATCATGAAGTTACTTCCAGATCGTACTGGCTTTATCACAGAAGGCGAGATCAAATTTGATGGAAAAGATCTAGTACACATTAAGGAAGAAGAGATGCGTTCTCTTAGAGGAAATGATATTTCCATGATTTTTGCAGATCCTATGAGTGCCTTAAATCCTCTTCATACAGTAGGTAGCCAGATTGCAGAGGTAGTAGAATTGCATAATCCAGGTATCAGCCGTGACGAGATCGAGAAAAAGGTAGATGAAATGATGGAACTGGTTGGTATTCCGGCAGAACGGAAATCAGAATATCCCCATCAGTTTTCAGGAGGTATGCGTCAGCGCATTGTGATTGCGGTTGCACTTTCCTGTAACCCAAGACTTCTTTTAGCAGATGAGCCGACTACAGCTTTGGATGTTACTATTCAGGCACAAGTATTAAAGATGATGGATGATCTAAAAGAACGTTTAAATACAGCGATGATTATGATCACTCATGACTTAGGGGTTGTGGCTCAGATCTGTAACAAGGTTGCTATTATCTATGCAGGTGAGATCGTGGAATATGGCAAGATCGAAGATATTTATGAGGGCGAGTATCATCATCCCTATACCAATGGATTGTTTGGTTCCATTCCAGATATTACCAGTACAGCTAAGCGGTTAACACCTATTGACGGACTGATGCCAGATCCTACGAAGCCTATTGCAGGTTGCCGTTTTGCAGACCGATGTCCTTATTGTATGGATATCTGCAACAAAAAATCACCGGAAATGGCAAATGTAGACAGACATCGGATTAAATGTTTCCTTTATTTACCTGAGGGACAGACAGGAAGGGAGGGAAGATAAATGGATGTACCTTTAATTCAAACAAAAGATCTGGTTAAATATTTTAATACAAAGCACGGTCTGCTCCATGCGGTAGATCATGTAAACCTTTCGATCAAAAAAGGCGAGACACTGGGGGTTGTAGGTGAGAGCGGATGTGGAAAGTCTACACTGGGAAGAACCATCCTACGCCTTCTGGAACCTACCTCTGGTTCTGTTTTTTATAATGGGGATGATATTGTAAAATATAACCCTAAAAAGATGAAGGAAATGAGAAAGAAAATGCAGATCATTTTCCAAGATCCATTTACTTCACTGAATCCACGTATGTCTGTCAGTGAGATTATTGCAGAGCCGATGCTTACTACAAAGACGTATACCAATGCGGTAGAACGTTTGGACCGTGTATATCAATTGATGGAGACCGTAGGACTGGCAGACCGTTTTATCAACTCCTATCCTCATGAGCTAGACGGTGGAAGACGTCAGCGTATTGGGATCGCAAGAGCTCTTTCGGTAAGACCGGAATTTATTGTCTGTGATGAGCCAGTATCAGCTTTGGATGTTTCCATTCAGGCACAGATCTTAAACTTGATGATGGATCTTCAAGATAGCATGGGCCTGACTTATATGTTTGTTACTCATAACTTAAGTGTTATCAAGCATATCAGTGATAATATTGCAGTTATGTACCTGGGACAGTGTGTAGAGTTGGCACCAACAGAAGAACTGTTTGCACATCCGGAACATCCCTATACAAAGGCACTTTTAAATGCAATTCCTATTGCATCTTTAAAATACAGGAAAAAGTTGGAAATTATCAGAGGTGAGGTGACTTCTCCCATCAATCCAAAGCCGGGCTGCCGTTTTGTGGACCGTTGTCCATATGCTACAGACCGATGCAGGGAAGATGGGCTAAAGCTGAAAGAGATAACACCTGGGCATTTTGTAGCTTGTCGATTACATGAATAAAAAACTATATAGAAAAATCAGACAAAACAGAAAGGAGAAACTTTCCATGTCATCAGAGAACAGGAACGTTTATCCACTTATTGAGATCACAGCGGAAACACCTTTTGAGAGAGGTGTCCAGTACGGAATTCAGGCAGCAGACAGAATCCACATCTGTGTGGAATATTATAAAAAATCCTTTGAAAAACAAGGATTTACCTGGGATGAGGCTCAGGAATATGTAATGGGCTATCTTCCAATTGTCGAGGAATCCATGCCAGAGATTTTGGAAGAGGCTAAAGGAGTTGCACATGGCAGTGGACACAGCTTAGGTGAGATTATGGCAGTAAACTGCCGTTACGAGGTCAGCAAGATGCCAAAAACAGAAGAGTGCACGACTGCTGCTATTCTTCCAGAAGCTTCTAGAGGTGGAAAGACATATGCGGTGAAAAACTGGGACTTCCACCAGGGGATTATACCTCATATTGTACTTTTAAGGATTCGGACCAAGGAATATTCTGCCATTGGCTGGGCAGAGGCTGGACAGATGCCCAGAGAAGGATTTAATTCCAATGGAGTGGCTATCGTTAATAATGCTCTTGCATCTAAATATGACTATTACGGAGAAGGACTTCCGGTTACCTTTCTACGTTACCGGGTTCTGGCAAGTAAGTGCTTTGAAGAAGCAGCTGATCTAGTAAGAAATCTGAAACGTTGTATTTCCAACAATATTGTTCTGGTAGGAAAAAAGGGACAGGTTTTAGATTTTGAGGTACAGCCTTATAAGATGGATCAGGTTTATTCCCAGGGGGGGATTTTAACTCACGCGAACCATTTTGTAGTAGATCCAGATGCAGATGCATTTCCAAAACGTGCTAAGGTAAGAGATGTACGCCTTATGGAACTGCTGGCAAAGAAAAGGGGCGATATTGATGTACCTTTTATCATGGAATGCATGAAAGATCACAAATACTGGCCGAAGGCTATTTGCAGTCATCCTACCTTTGAAGGAGACGAGAGGACGTATAACAGTTGCTTCTATGATCGTGGATTTTGAAGAAAATACAGCCTATATTTCTTCAGGACCTCCTTGCGAAAATGAGTATATTGCTTACAACTTATAATAGTACATTAAAGTTAGATAAGAAAGGGGTTTGAAATATGTTACATTATCCTCTGCTCAAAGTTTCAGGTAATACTTATTATGATATTGGAAAAGACTATGGGTGCCAAGCCAAAGAACTGATTGGTCATTCTATCAATGATTACAAGCAGGTATTTGCTTTCAGTTCTGACCGTTCCTGGGAAGAAATGCAGAAATTTGCTTTATCTTTTGTAGATATTACCCGCAGAGAAATGCCGGAGGTAATGGAAGAAGTAGAAGGTATTGCAGAAGGATCCGGTTTTTCACTGGCAGATATTATGATCGTAAACTGCCGCTATGAGATCACAAAGTTCCCTAAGAAAAATGAGTGTACGACCGGTGTAGTGCTTCCGGAGGCTGCAAAAGACGGAAAAATGTACCTAATCAAAAATTGGGATTACCGTGTGGGAATTATGGATCATATCCTGATCCTTCATATCACCCAGCCGGACGGAACTAGGATTATGGGTCTGACCGAGGCAGGTCAGGTGATACGAAGCGGTGTAAATACACATGGCATCGGTCTGGTAAGCAATAATCTTCAGTCTATTTATGACAGTTGGAATGTGGGTATCCCTACTACTTTTGCAAGAAGACAGATATTAAAATTCCATACACTGAAAGAAGCGGCAGATTATACAAGAGTTTTCCCGAGAGCTGTTTCTTGCAATATGCTGTTGGCTGGTTATAAAGAAAAAGAAGCCATTGACTTTGAAGTCTACCCAAATGGTGCAGATGAGATCTTTCCAAAAGATGGCATCGTGACCCATGCAAACCACTTCATAGTGCAGCCGAAAATCCATGCACTGCAGCGTACATTAAGAGATGCAAGAATGCGAGAACTTCTTATGGAGAAGCATGGTGAGATAGATGTGGATTATATTAAGTGTTGTATGGCAGATCATGTAAATTACCCTCAGTCTCTTTGCCGCCACCCACCGCTCCCAACTCAGCCGTTGATGATGAGAAGTATCACTGTATCCAATGAGATTGTTGATTTTGAGGCAGGCGTAGTACACATTTGTGCAGGACCGCCTTGTACAGGAGATTACCGAACCTATGTATTATAATATACCATGTACTTATATGCGTGGCGGTACCAGTCGTGCATTGATCTTTCGAAAAGAAGAACTTCCGGAAAATAAGACCCTTTGGCCGGAATTCTTTATGAAAGCGTTGGGAGTCAGAAAAACAGCAGCCGGAATTTCTGCCATGGGCGTGGACTTTCCTACCCACAAAATAGTTGTACTTTCTCCACATGAGGGAGATGACGCAGATGTGGACTACAATTTCTTTCAGACAGATTCAGAAAATTATTATGTAGATAACAGGGGAAACTGTGGAAATATGTCATCTGCTGTAGGTCCTTATGCCATTGATGAAGGTATGGTAGAAGCAAAAGAACCGGAAACCATTGTCCGCATTTTCAATACCAACACCCAGAGGATCATCAAAAGCAAGATCCAGGTAAAGAATGGAAAAAGCTGTATTGAAGGTGATACTAGGATTCATGGAGTGCCTGGTACCGGATCACCCATTGAACTTACATTTGAAAATCCTGGTGGAGGTCTGACTGGAAAGCTGTTTCCGACTGGAAATAAAAAAGATATTTTAGATGTCCCGGGGTATGGAAAACTGCCGATCACTCTCATTGATTGTGCTAATCCGGTGGTTATTTTTAAGGCGAAGGATGCAGGGTTAAAAGGAACAGAACTGATAGAATTGAATAAGAATCAGAAATTTATTGACCTTGTTACGTATGTAAGAGGTATGGCGGCTAAGCTGTGCGGTTTGGTAGATAAATGGGAAGAAGCAGTTACAAAATCTACCTATATGCCGTTTGTTGGCATTGTTTCAAATCCCCAGAGTTATAACGATATGGACGGAAATTTTGTAGATGAAAAAGAAATGTCTCTCTGTTGCCGTTCCTTTATTACAAGTATGCATCGTGCATATCCCATTGCTGCTTCTATCGCTACAGCTGCGGCAGCTCAAATACCGGGAACCGTAGCTAATGAGTGTGTCTGCCCGCGAAATCCTAAAGAAGATGTAATTTTAGGTCATGCAGGCGGATATACCACAGTAAAAGTTAAAACAGAAGGAGAACAGATCCTTTCAGGGACTGTGATTCGCACTGCATGTCCTATTATGAAGGGAAATTTGTGGGTAGAAATTTAAAACTCTAAAACACGGGATAGATGTTGATATATGTCTGCCTCGTGTTTTTTGTTTCTATTTGGTGGCGCATGTTTTTAACTGGTGAAAGTTGTGTGTTTTGCAAGCTGTTATCAGCTCGCCAGTGAAAGTATGGTCAAGGTAATCGCCAGTGAGCCTTGTAGTAAGCGTCCAAGGTTTTTAGTTGACTGATTGTGTTGAAGCGAGGTATGCCTGTGAGAAACAGGTGCAAAATAGCAGTCTAATATCTTGACAATATCATACTGAATGTAACTGCTAGTATGATTTGCATTTTATGGAATATTGGTAAAGTCATTATAAAAAATAAGGCAGGGGAAGAATGACATTGACTACATGTCAAAGGACTTAAAAGACGCTTTTTCGGAAATATCAGAAATTTTCCTTTGATGGATAGCTGACAGATGAAAAAAGTCGTATTTGATATGCTTAGAAAATGGCTGTGTCTATGAGGAAAAAAAGCTGGAGGGATGTCAGGAAAATATGTTGAAGGATATGGAATCTGAAGCGTTCTAAAATCCTATCAGGATAAAACGCACAGGTAAATAAAGTGTGAATAAATTTCTTTTTTCTACTATAATAGAATACTCTTTTAGAACTTTGAGTTATTATTATCGTCTATCGTATACGTTATCAAAGCGCCATACATACAAATATAGAGCTGATAATACACAGATAGAAAATGCAGTTATCGGCTCTTTTTTGGTAACAATTATAAGGCATCGTTTTTTTAACTGGATGATGGAGAACTTACCAAAACCATGGCTCATATTATCTAGAAGCAAGGAATAATGAAAATAATACAAAAATATCGGATAAATATATATTACGATTAGAAACGGAAAAATTCGCCTGAAAAAAGGCGAGGTAAATCAGAAAATAATCAATTTTGTAAGTTCGGCATTACTGATAAACTATAATTGTCACAATAAGGTGCTTTGGGGACAAAAGCTGGGGGTAAGGGGGGAGTATACCTGGGGAGTAGTTCAGAAAAAGCAGGTGGAAATCCAAAAAGGAGAAGGTGCATGATGTATTTGAAGCAGAAAATGCGCAGGGGTATCAGCGCAGCTCTGGTAGCAGCCATGACGGCAGGAAATATCCTGACAGTACCGGCGGCTCCGACAGAAGAAGGCATGCCGAACGTGAAGAACACTGTGGAAACAGAAAGTTATCAGGCGGAACTGAATCTTTCTGACGGGGGAATGGTGTTCAAAAACAAGGTTCGAGGAGAAAAGGAGTGGAATACGGCAGATAAGGCCATGATTCCGGGGGCGACGATGTTTCTCAAGGGAGATAACAGCGCCCGAAAGGCAGATATGACTGCCGCAAATGTACTAAACAGCATGGATGCAGACGGGGGAGCGGCAGGCATGCAGATGAGCGGTGAACTGTCCGGCGTGAAGTCATGGTTTTTCTTTGACAATGAGATCCTTTGCCTTGGTGCAGACATTGCCAATACGGGAGATACGACAGACAAGATTATTAATGTTGTAGACAACGTGACAGTAGAAAAAACAACCTATGCCGGACTGACGAACCCGGCGAACGGCTATCGGAATATTTTGAAAGCATCGGTTGATACCAATGAGAAATACAGCTGGAAAAAAATTGTAGATACTGCAACTAAGGGAAGCCATGCGAGAAACTGGCTTACAGCTTCCGGTATTGAGGATTCGCAAAAGTCACTGGAATGGAGCTATGTATTTGGCGATACTATTACCAACTCTAAGGTGTTTTATCGTTTCCCAACAGAGGGAACCGGCGAGGTAAAACAGTTTGAGCTGTGGACACTGCCGGTAAACGGCGGTTATCAGTACACTCTGGGAGCTGGAAAAAAACAGGGTGATTTTGCCAATAATGCGCCGGCAGAAACAGAAAACAGAGTTCTGGAGAATACGGGAGCTATTCAGGCTGCTGAAAATGAATCTGAGGGGACTTTGGCTGTTAATAAGTGGACAGACGGCGAGGTGAATCTGAAAGGAAAAGTGGCAGAGGTTGCTTTAAATGAAGCGGCATCTGTAGTGATTGAGAAGGACGGCGCGGCTGGCAAGGCATTGATTACTGTGGCAAAGCCAGAGTCAGGCGCATCTTCACAGATTACTCTGTCAGCAGCTCTTGATGCAGAGTCTGCAAAGGAACTCGGCTCTTTAGGAGCAGCAGAGGTTACCACAGAAGGGGGAACTGTGACAATGAAGCTGGATACGGCAAAAATGAGCAGTCCGGTTTCTGTAGAAGTTCAGTTAAAGAAGATTGATGTGGTAACAGGAGAGACCATCACTCTGGTAAGAGGGGATGAGGTGAAACTGGAAACTCCTGAGGAATTAACAGGAAATGTTACCTGGAGCACAAAATTCCTGAAGTATGATGGAACCTATCTTCGTAATGTAGGCTCATCCAAGAAGAAAAGAGAGCTGAAGGAAGGAGAGACGGATGGTACTCGTAAGGCCGGAGACGCGACAGCGGATCATCTGCTTTCCGTAACCGGAGTACAGGACGGAGCCATCCTGAATGCCAAGAATAAAGGTGAGATGGTTGTTGTTGCAGAGGATGAAAGCGGCAAGAGCAAGCAGTGGAAGGTGAAGGTTCTGCATGAGGATCCGGCAAATCTTCCGGAAGCAGGGCCGGAGGACTATGCAAAGATTCGTGATGCCTGGAAGGAGTCTCTGATTGGAACAAATCTGACAGAAGAGGATGGCGGACAGGAGATCCTGGATATCATTAATGCAGAGGCAGAGGGTTATTGGAATGCCTATGCCTATAAGGGACAGGAAACCTGTGAGGATGTTCCGTGGAAAGGGGACATTGGAGGAGGAAAAGAGAATCCGGATGTTCCTTACGAGGACGATGCAGTGGAATTCCGTCCTGCATTCCAGAAAGTTCTGTCTATGTGCAAGGCTTATGCGTCAGAAGGCGGAAAGCTGTACCATAATCAGGACATGCTGAAAGATATTATTCATATTCTGGATTATATGTGTACCCGCTGTTATGTCCCCAAGAGCCAGACTGATAACTGGTGGACCTGGGAAATCGGAATGCCAAAGGATCTGATTCCGGCTCTGATTCTGATTTATGACGAACTGTCGGAAGAACAGATTATGAAATATACAGAGGCGCTGTATTTCTTCCAGCCGGATCCTTACTGGGAGGGCGCAATCAACACGGCAAGTACCCATGTAAAGGGATATCGTGCAGCTCAGGGCGCAAACATCATCGACTGTTCCACAACTGCAGTTGGTTTGGGCGCTTTAAGAGAAGATAATGAGCTTGTTTATCTGGGAATGATGGCATCTTCTCAGACCTTTGTAATTCAGCAGGTGGAGGACAGTACGAAGCTGGCAGAGGAAGGCTTTAAGAGCGGCTTCTATCCGGACGGCTCCTATATGGATCATGGACGTCTTGCTTATCTGGGTTCCTATGGCGTTGAATTCATGAAGGGCGGAGTAAAGATCCCATCTCTGATTGGCGGAACTCCGTGGCAGTATCCGGAAGAGGTTCAGAAGAATCTGGAATATTATATTGTAGAAGGCTTTGGAAACGGAATATACCGGGGAATGATGTTAGACTGCCTGAAGGGTCGTTCTGTAGCCAGACCTGCAGGAAGCAACCGGGCAGCTGGCCGGGAGGCTATGATCTGCATTCTTCAGATGGTAGATTCTCTTAGCGAGGAAGCAAGAGCAACGACTCTTCCTATGCTGAAATCCTGGCTGGAAGAGGACGAGGACTTTATTGATTCTCTTCAGGGTGCAGAGAATATGGCAATTAAGAAGAAGGCAAGAGAAATTCTGGAAGACTCTTCAATCGAAGGTTATGTGGCGCCGGTACATAAGTCTTATCCGCTGATGGATCGAGCCTTCCACAGAATGGATGATTATTTATTTGCAGTTTCCATGTTCTCCGAGCGTACACAGAATACGGAGATTATGAATGATGAAAACAGGTTTGGATGGCATCAGAATGATGGTATGACCTATATCTATGATCGCGATGACATGTATACAGAGAATTTCTGGAATACCGTGAACCCGCTGCGTCTTCCGGGAACAACGGTTGCAGCTATGAAGATTGATAACGGCGCACCGGACAGTTCTGGATTTATTCAGAAGGGCGACTTCATGTCTACAGAAAGCTGGGTAGGCGGAAGCAGCATCGGAAATTACGGTATCAGCGGTATGGCATTCAGCGGAAAGATCAAAGGCGCAGAGGGAGATGCATCGACAACCTATGCTCCAGAGTTAAACGGCAAGAAGTCCTGGTTTATGTTTGATGATGAGATTGTCTGTCTGGGTGCGGATATTAACAATAAGAACATGAATGTTCCGGTAGAAACAACCATTGACAACCGGAAGCTGGATCAGGATGGAAGCAATGGATTCCTGGTTGACGGACAGGAAATGGATCTTCCTGTAAAAGAGGCAAATGTTAAGGAGCTGGCAGACCGCAGCGTGGATGTATCAGGCGTTGCCTGTGAGGACATTCGCTGGGCTCATGTAGAGGGAACGGAATCTGCAGGAACCGGTTATTATTTCCCGGAGGAAAATACAGAGATTCAGGTACGTCGGGCAAAAACAACCGGAAGCTGGCGCGATATTGGAACCTTTGAGGGAGAAAGCACGGAAAATTATCTGGAAATGTGGTTTGACCATGGGGAAAATCCCACGGGCGCATCCTACAGCTATGTTCTTCTGCCGGAAACTGACGCAGGAGAAACAGAGGCTTATGCAGCAGCACCGGAGATTACTGTTTTAGCCAATAATAAAGAGGCGCAGGCTGTATACCATAAAGGCCTGAATATAACAGGTATTAATTTCTGGAATAAAAATGGCGGAACGGTAAATGACGTAACCAGCAGCAGCGCAGCATCTGTGATGCTTCAGGAGTCAGAGACAGGCCTGCTGACCGTAGCAGTTTCTGATCCGACTATGAAAAACCAGGGAACCATTCAGATTACTATTCGCAAACCGATTGCTTCTGAAGAAAAGCTGGATGAAAATGTATCCTGTGAACAGATGGAAGATGGAAGCGTAGTTTTAACCTTCCAGATGAAGGGAACCAACGGTGCATCCTCCATGGCAGAGCTTCAGCTGCAGGCGTCTGTTTATCCGGCAGCTGTTCGTCTGGAAAATGGTGAGAGCCAGCAGTTTGAGGTTCGTGATTATGGTATGGGAATCCAGGAAACATCCTGGTCTGTATCCGGAACAGAACAGGAACTGGCAGAGGGTACCACAGTAGATGAAAACGGACTGCTTCAGATTGATGAGGAAGAGGCAAATAATGCCCTGGTTGTAACTGCAGATACAGATGCAGGAGCAGCGCTTCAGGCATATGTATCCTTAGGCAGCCCGGCGTCTGCAGAGCTTCCGCAGGAGATTCAGGATCTGAAAATCACCATAAGGAATGCTCTGAAGGCAGCAGAAGAAAACGGAACAGATTCTGAAGAGGCCAGAGAGGCTGTGA
>OJPI01001313.1_pt1 | contig 12105 bp, 8 predicted proteins | sample 1598461 | NCBI WGS metagenome assembly OJPI01 (sample SAMN03922483, study PRJEB24848) | human gut metagenome | isolation source: stool sample | host: Homo sapiens | place: Germany | collected 2011-05 | reverse complement strand
TTGATGGCTCCGATGCCATGGTCTAAGCTGATGGTAACAGGTGGGGTAGAACCTACTAAGGAAAACCTGACTGCATGGATCAAAGCCGGTGTATTCTGTGTAGGCATGGGCTCTAAACTGTTCCCGAAAGATAAGGTGGCAGCAGAAGACTGGGCTTATGTAACTGCCAAATGTGAAGAAGCTCTCGGTTATATCGCCGAAGCTCGTAAATAAGATTAGAGAGCGGGAGCTTATCTATAATAAAAAGAGGTTGATGCGACAGCCTCTTTTAAAATATGCCTCGAGGGTTAGTTAGTTTAGTTAGTATATGAGGCATATTTTCATTTTGTTTAAAGGTGTTTAAAGGGGATAGGCCATCGGAATGAGTTACTCATTTCGATGGCTTGTTTTTTTATTCCGGAACATAAATAATCTCACCGTTATCCAGTTCGTAGGCTATCCCCACTTTTCTTCCTCTTTTTCCTGAATCCTCCTCTTTCTGACCGGAAGGCTTGTAAGTATTGATTTTCTTTCCTTCCTTGGAGATGATTTCCATATTTTCCTTACCAGGATTCTTCACGATGGTGAAATCTTCCTGTCCGAAAACTTCCGTCATATTCATGTGCATCACCATTGCTACCATCAATGCCACGGCAAATACCATCGCCACGTCGAACAGGTTTACTACTACACTTAGCGGGTCGGTATCCTCTTCTTTGAGGAATTTGCTGACTCTTCTATTTCTTTTCATTATTGGGTTCTCCGGTTGTTTCGTTTAATACTCTTGATACATAATCGAGGTTGTTGACATCTTTGGCATACCAACGTTGCTTGAACTGCATGGATATCAATCCTACAGCACTAATAACCAGACCTACAACGGTCGTTGCAAATACTACCTGCATATTATATGCCATTCCGGAGATGTCTCCTGTAGAAAGTCCAACAAGTGCCGGACTCATGGAAATCAATGTTCCTATCAATCCGAGAACCGGACCTATCTTAGCCAGCATTTTAGAAAGAGACACATCTTTCTCTGCTTCATTCTCGAATTTTGTTATCAGGAAGTCTGAATAATCTGCACTGGCCGGATGGTAGAGCAGATCGCGGAGATAACCCATATATAGTGAATTGTCTTTGTCGGGTAAAGCTGCTTTCAGATCGTCTATCCGTGCATCTTTAATGAGTTGGTCCAGTGCTTTGTCATTTTTACGTTTGGTCATGTACATGTTGTAGGTGCCTCCGATCAAAATAAGTGAGCGAACGAACAGGCACAGCAAAATAATGATATCGGGTATAAGTAAACTGTTTGCTACCCAGAATAATAATTTAGAAATGAGTTCCATATATATTTTTTATTGATTGATTTTACTTCTTTTTTTTAATTCTCTACGTTGTAATAAAGGCCATTTCAGCTTGTTCCAGGCGAATCCGATAAGAAACAGGACAACGAACAGACCGATGGACAAGATAATAGCTTTCCAGTTGAGCGCCTCTTCGGTGGCAGCATAGGTCGTTTTCCCATTGACAGTGGTCAGTAGTCCGAGGATACAGATGAATAAGCTGACAAGGAAATGAACTTCCAACCGGAGATCGTCTTCGGGTACAAGATACTTCATCAGCCGGCTTAATAATGGGATGGCGATAACCACTATCCCTGCAAGTGACCAGGCTGTCACTGAAAAGTCTACGCCAGGTAACCGGAAGATAGCTTCTGTGAGATAGTAGAATAATACGGGGAAGAGCAACAAGCTGGGATACCAGCGAAGTAATTCCGCCCACCATAAATTCTTCTTACCATAAAGTCCGCGCAGGAAAGCCACGCAATAGCCGAAGCAGAGTGCTGACTCAAGCGTTATGATAATAGCCATGTTTTGCAATGCTTCCGTGTTCTGCAGATAATCGGCAATCTGTGTTTTTGACTGGAGAATAGCATACTGCCAGGTGCCGGCCACAAAAAGACCGGCAATCAGGCTGTATATTACGGTTTGCCAAAGTTTCCAGAAACTGAGTTTGAAACTGCAGTTAATCACGATAAACAGCATTAATATGTGAATGATTAACTCCATATTACATTACTTTTTCCGTTTCTTTTTAAGTATTAGCAGCATGACAACAAATGCTACCAGAACAATACCTGCGATAAGGCCTCCATTCAAAGAGTTTTGCTCTTCCTGTACCCCTTGTACGGCATCGCTCGATTGTTTATTCAATACCATGCCTCCTTTGGTCGCTTCTCCGTCCAAAGTGGCTTGTTTCATTTGTTTCAGTTCTTTGTTGTAGTTGGCTGCGGTTTGCGCATCTACTTGAGAGGCAATGAACTGCTGTAATTTAGCATTGTCTCCGGTAAATCCGCTGCCTGAAGGACCGAACTGTCTGACAAGGTCTGTATGCAGCTTGGCAATATTGGAGAGTTGTTCCGGAGAAGCTTTCCAATATCCTTTGCGGGCAGTTTCCATCATAACGGCAGTCACTTCCTGTAAAGCTGCGGGATTCTGTTTTTCAAAGAAGTCTTTTACATTCAGTTTGTATTCGTCTTTCACATATACATCATATATGTTATCCCAAAGTTCCTTGTCGATGGCAGTAGGTTTCATCACATTCCAGCCATACGTATTCGTTACAGTCTGGGCAACCTCGCTTGCAGCAGAAGAACCGCCTTTCATTTTCTCTTTGATATAGGTAGGATTCAGAATTGTTGTACGGCTTTCTACACCGACTGCTTCTTTAAGTTCCTGCATTTTCATGTTGTTGCGGTTCCGGTAGTCGCTAAGATAAGCGTCCGGGTCTTTACCGGTAACATTGCGTACGGCAAGATTCATACCTCCCATAAATTCATATACGTGGTCGAGGCTCAATGCTCCCCAAGTGTTACTTTGGCGGGGCTGAACGACAACATCTGTACTGTTCAATGCTGCTTCAAAGGCAAATTTCTGAAAGACTTCCCAGTGTTTTTCGTCACCGTAGAAGGCTCCCATATTGTTGAGGTAAGTATCTGCAATTTCCGATTCACTTTCCCAACGGTCGCCGGATTCCACCATTCCCTGAATTCCTGTACCATACATGCCATTAGCACCTCCGAATACTCGGAAAGAAGCCATTTCGCGGGCATCTTTCGGACTGACACCCTTTTCGGTCAACACTCTTTCAGCTTCTACCACACTGGCGGCTACCTGATTTTCAAACTTGTCGTCTTTCGCTGCCGCAGCCATTTCTACTGCACGGTTAATCAGGAAGAGGCGGGAAGCGGCGATATCACGGAGTTGTCCGGAAGTCTGGACTACTACGTCGATACGTGGACGTCCCAGTTCGGCTGAAGGAATCAGTTTTAGATCACTGACACGGCCGAATGCGTCACGAACAGGTTCTACTCCCAGCATATACAGTACTTGAGCAATAGTAGCCCCACCGGTTTCTATAAATTCGGAAGACCAGAGAGTATAACTCACTTTACGTGGGATTGAATCATTGTGACGTTGCTTGTAAGTATCAATCGTTTGTTTGGCTAAAGCGATACCTTTTTCCCAAGCGGATTCTGTAGGAGTTGCTTCGGCATTGATAGCATACATATTACGTCCAGTTGGTAAAGCATTCGGATTAGCAATCGGATCACCTCCGGGAGTAGGAGCGGTGTATCCACCTTTCAATGCATTCATCAGACTGCTTAACTCTTCTTCGGGACTTGTCAGAAGTGCGTTCTTGTAATTGCCTACATTCTTGATTGTACGCTCTACTTCAGCGATGGCAAGTGCCAGTTCGATTTCTTCTTTACTGTATTCTTTCCGAGCTTTTCCCATAGCCATCATCATTGCCATCATACCTTTCGGAGCATTGCGGTCTGCCTCTATTTGACGAGCCTTGGCTAGTTCCTGTGCGGTGATACCGGCTGTACGACAAATCAGTTCATCTGTGGCTAGTGCAGGATTAGCGAGCAACTTTTCTACCAGATGGCGAGCAGGAGTCAAGTACTGTTGTGTAAAGAGGCTGCGGTGCTTGCTAACGGCATCTGTCGCTTTACCACGTTGCTTGTCAAGAGCCAGCAGACTGTATGCGATAGGTTCTGTAGCCATTGCATAGACGGAAGAAGTGATCCGTTCCGCTTCATAAGGAACTCCCATTGTGTAGAGTTGTCCGGTGATTTTCTCGGTAGCCAGTTCTTCTGCGAAGTTTTCTACACGGGCGATTTCATCTTCCGTATATGGTTTGTTGGCAATGCTGTCCAAACCTAAATCACGGTGAATTCCCATTTTCACAGTCAGCGTTTTGACAGCTAATGATTCCTGATCTTTATTCTCTTTGTGAGAGTTATTGTAAATCTTGATTTTTTCCATCAGCTCCCGATAAATACCACGCACACTGCTTTCAAGGAAAGGAGGAGTGAGGTACGACTGTATGGTGGCATACGAACGGCGTTTAGCCATCATTCCTTCACCAACATTGCCAATAGAGTAGATATAGAAGTGCGGAACTGCTCCAACCAGGCGATCCGGCCAATCGTTGCTGCACAATGCCACTTGTTTTCTGGGAGTAAATTCAAGACTTCCGTGTGTACCGAAATGGATCAGTGCGTCAGCCTTGAAACCATGTTGCATCCATAGATAGGAAGCAATATAAGTATGAGGAGGAGCCATATTAGTGCCATGAATCACTTGGAAGGAGTTGTCTCCGCTTCCGGCAGCATTTTGTGGCATTAAGACTACATTCCCGAATTGCAGACGGGCAATACCTAATTTACCGTCGTTAGTCGCCATATAGTTGCCGGGGAATTCGCCGAAAGCATCCACCACTTCCTGATATTTTTCAGGGCGGAGTGACTCTTTCACCCAACTTTCATATTGATCTTTGGTGATAAGTTCGGGATGTCCTTTTTGCATAAAGTCATTAAAGGCTCCCTCTGCGTAAGAGTTGAACACAGCGCCTTGAGCCTGTATCATTTTACCCAGTTCTTCAGCATTTGCAGGCAGACCGGATATGTTGTATCCTTCCTGTTTCATGCGGACCAGAAGATTGTATAGGGAAGGAACCACCTCCATACCGGCAGCGGTCAATGCATTTTGCCCCGGACCTTTATAATAGTAGATAGCTACCTTCTTCTCGCTGTTCGGCTTAGTATTCAGATTCAAATAATTGTTGATTGTGGATACGAAAGTCTTCAAGCGTTCGGGTACTGCATACGAATGGCGCAATCCTTCTTCATCCTCATATTGTGCAAAGAGAGCGAAAGGACGGATGGCACCGTCGATTTCTGGAGTCACGATACTTTGTGACATAAATCCTCCTGCCATTCCCATCGGATCTTTCTCCCATTCGTCTACCAGGCTGTTGATGGTGAGCGGAGCAAACAAGAGGATATTCTTAGCTTTCAGATAATCCACCATTTTGTCTCCCATGCGTCCGTGTGCCATGTTGATGATTGCGTCTGGCTGCACTTCGTCAATAAATGACATGAATTTCGTCATTGACTGAACCGGATAAACATTGTAACCTTCTTTTTCAAGAGCCTCAATAAGTCCGGTGGCATCAGCCATTTGTCCCGTTATCATGATTTTACGTGCTCCTTCTTTATAAAGACGGTTGTCCTTCATGAATTTCTCATAATCTGCCACGGTGAGGAACTCCAGTTCATCATCCGGGTTGGTGAGTCCGGCGTGATAGAGCATGTCGCTGGGTCTTTCTGCCGGGTCTTCCACTTCCGGTATGGAAGAGATTTTACCGTCAATAGCTTTACGGATATAATTCAGCATATTCCGGTAGTTGGTTTTTCCTCCGTTGGTCAGATAACCTCGTATCAAATTCTGTTGTACGCTGTCCAGATTACAAATGTTGTTGGCCGGGTTGGTAGCCATGGAAGTATATACAGGAATACCTTTGTCGGCAGCCTGTTGTATCTGTTGACGTTGTTCCTCGACGATACGCAGACCCATTCCGTTGATGAATACCATGTCGTAACCGGTCAGACGGTCGAGGTTGTCGAGCGATACTTCACTGAGTTTGATGGATGAATTGTCGTTGGCTTTCGATATACTTCCCTGCTGTATGGTCTGGAAGTTGATGAAAGCAATCTTTGTAGGACTGAACCAGGTATTCCATACGGACATCCCTATCAGAGCTGCAGCGACGATGCATACACCTAAGATGATTTTACTTTTCTTTTTCATTTCTCTTATTTTTAGCTTTGTATGTAGTTTAACTCTCGTTATAGTCTGAACAAATCGGCAAGATTAATTGAAACAGTTCCGATAAAGCCGATACCTTGCTGTGGTAACTGGATTCCATAATCGGCAGATTTATCTTTGTAATTGAATAAATTGTCTATCCCCAGTCCCACAGAGATACCGTGAGGAAAACTTGCACTAGTGTTCAAGGTGCAAATAGTACGTGGAGAGTAATTATATTCAGTTATAGTATTGTCAACGGAATAATAGGAGTATGTGTGTAATTTGGAACTCCACTGCCCGTTCAGTGAAACGGAAGTATTGACTTTACCGAATTTACGGTTAAAGGATGCATTGAATGTTAAACTATGAGGCCGTGTCATGGATAAATTGTATCCTTTATATTCTTCTTTCTCATGGACGTATGCGTAAGAACCTTGCAACATCAGTCCGCAATCCATTTTTACCCGTGCAATAGCTTCCATACTTATACTTTCAGCATTGTCGGAATTCATGTATTTCATGTCCGGCATACTTTTCCCGTCTTCAATATTATCAAGATAAGCTAATGTGATTTTATTCTTGAATTTATTGTAATAGCCGGATATGGAGGCATAAAAGATGTCTTTGTTAATTTCGGCAGACAGGGAAAACTGCTGGCTGTTCTCTGCTTTCAGATCCTCATCACCATGAATGGTAAACATCCCCAGACCTCCCATGTCATATTCTTCATACAGTTCTTTTAAAGTCGGTGTCCGATAGCCTTGTGCATAGCCGGCACGCAGGGTTAACAGTTCTACCGGCCGATACATTACCGATAGTTTAGGAGTCATACGGAAGTGGTATTTGGAATGGTAATCAGTCCGTATGCCCGCTATCAGATTGAACTTCTCGGAGATTTTCCAGTCTTCCTGCGCATAGAACACGTATGATTGCTGGTTATAATTGGTACTGTCTTTGAACATATAATGTTTTAAATATTCAAGATTGGCTTCCAGTCCTGCTGTAAATGTATGTTGGTCGTTGAAATTTCCGGTATAGTTCAAACGCGCTGTTTGCACGAAGTTATCGTAGTTCTTTTTGGTATATCCTGCTACAAAATAGTCTATATCCTTTCTATAACTATCGAAGATGTAGGAAAGATCCAACCTGTGATTGACATTAAACAAATATTTTAATTTACCATTTACCGAGTAGTTTGAAAATATATCATTGGTTTTTGCATTAGCCGTAGCATTATCGCGTTTATTCCGATAATATGTTCCTTTTATTTCCGCACTAAACTGGTCGGTAAAAGCATAACCGAACTTCTGAGAGGCATCCCAGATCTGATATCCCCGAATGGTACTGCTGTTAGCACTTTTATCGATGGTGATTGAACCGTCCGGATTGATGACTGTTCTTTCTGTTTCTTTGTCATCAGAAATTGTGTATGTATCTCTTCTTCTGTGGGATATGGTAGTGAAAGAAGAAAAACGATTTTGTTTGGTTCCACCTGAAACAGTGTATTTTTGTCCACTGTTATTGCCATAACGTGCGTTTACATTTCCTGTAAAAGGTCTGTTGGCGCTTTTCGTGATGATATTGATCACAGCACCCAAAGCATTTGAAGCATAGAGAGTGGATTGAGCTCCTTTGACGACTTCAATGCGTTCAATATCATCTATATTGAAACGGCTGAAATCGGGGTTATGATCCGAGCCTTCACCACTTATACGTTCACCGTCAACCAAGAATAATAAGTATTCACCACTCATTCCTTGATAAGTGATTTCCGGCAATTTACTCATGGAATTGTAATTGAATTGTATACCGGGTAGCTCATACTGTAAAAGGGTCTCTATATCCATAGGATTTAAAGCCTGGATTTCCTTTTGCCCGATCACTCTGGTCAGTACCGGGACATCTTTGAGCGGTTTTTCTGTCCGTGTACCTGTAACAACGACCTCTTCCAATGAGCTTTGGGTAGGTTTCAGGCGTATGACAATGTTATTGCGTTCATTGTCTTGAATCTTGTATTCCACAGGAGTATACCCGATGAAACTGGCTCGCAAGATAGGAAACCCTTTATCTCTTAAACTTAATGTAAACTCTCCTTGTGTATTAGTGCCGGCACCGATTGTCGTGCCTATTACAACGATGGACGCTCCGGGCAGGGGAGTGCCGTTTTCATCTAATACAACTCCTTTGAAACGCCGCGTAATAGCGTTATCGTCCTCATTGTTTTCGTAGAGGCGCCCCGTCTCCGCTGTCGTATACAACGTGGACAGGACACCCAATAACATCATAAAGATTCTTTTCATGATTGGTTATTTAACAGGATACTCGTAATTAAACGTGACGTGCCCTTTTACATTGTCCGCATTTGCAAAATCGGTGAACTGGAGTTTTGCATATGTCCCGTCTTTACATTTTAGAACGAACACATTGTTGGTTGTTGCCAATGTTCCGGCCATAGCCGAACCTTCGGTCCATACCATTGCAGTATTACAGTGGCTTTTCACGTAGCAATCAGCTGTTGGCGGCATAGCGAATTTGACGAGTATGTTCTGTTCACTTTCATCTGCGACATATCCGCCTGTCGGAATTGTAGTCACCTTGCTCATATCCGTCATATCTGTTTTTACAACAGAGCCTCCATTGGTTTTTACTTCCGTATAGCGATGTATGGCAATCTGCCAGTCAATGGTAACTGCAGATTCGTCATCACTTCCTTCCATAGTTACGGTTTGGGTTTTGCCGTCTTTAAGATTTACATATACCCATTGATTATAAGCAGTAGCGTCAACGGTCAATGTTTTCATCTCTGTTTCTTCTTTCTTTTCGTCGTCATCGCTGCAAGACGTCAATGTTGTTGAGAGTGACAGTGCCATAAAGGCAACCGTCCAAAAGTTCAAGATTTTCATACTCTGTTAATTTTGATAGATAATGATTGTTTAATTTTCGGTTGCAAAGTTACAGGGAACTATAAGGATGGAAAATACCTAAAAGAAATGAAAAATAACCAAGCTTTAGTTATATGTAGGTATTAAAAGTGAGGAAGTCGCTTCTTCTGAGAAGGAATATTGTATGGCTTAAATAAAATCCGTACCTTCGCGCCCTTAACTAACTAACCTTTATTTTTATGTTTACTGACTTATTGCATTCCTCTTATTTCTCCCTTTTCCTGATAGTCGCGTTGGGGTTTATGCTGGGAAGAATAAAGATCAGAGGATTATCTCTTGATGTGTCGGCAGTTATTTTCATTGCCCTTCTTTTCGGGCATTATGGTGTTATTATTCCTAAAGAATTAGGAAACTTTGGTTTGGTGCTCTTCATATTCACCATCGGTATTCAAGCGGGGCCCGGATTCTTCGATTCTTTCCGTAGTAAAGGAAAGACGCTCATTCTTATTACTATGCTTATTATTTGTTCTGCCTGCTTGACTGCAGTCGGGTTGAAGTACGCATTCGATATTGATACACCGAGCGTTGTCGGTCTGATTGCCGGTGCGCTGACCAGTACTCCGGGTCTGGCGGTTGCTATTGACAGTACCCATTCTCCTTTGGCGTCCATCGCTTACGGTATCGCATATCCGTTTGGAGTGATCGGCGTGATTCTGTTTGTCAAACTGCTGCCTAAGATTATGCGGGTAGATTTGGATAAAGAAGCCCGCCGCTTGGAGATAGAACGTCGTGGACAATTTCCGGAGCTGATTACTTGCATTTATCGGGTTACCAATTCTCATGTGTTCAATCGTACTCTGATGCAGATAAATGCGCGTGCCATGACGGGCGCTGTCATTTCACGTCTGAAACATGATGATGAAATATCCATCCCTACGGCCCATACGGTGCTGCGTGAAGGAGATTATATACAAGCCGTAGGTAGCGAAGAGTCGTTGGACCAGCTTGCCGTGTTGATTGGCAAGCGTGAAGAAGGTGAGTTGCCTTTGGATAAAACGCAGGAAATAGAATCTTTACTATTGACCAAAAAGGACATGATAAATAAGCAGTTGGGTGATTTGAACTTACAGAAAAATTTTGGATGTACAGTGACCCGTGTCCGTCGAAGCGGTATTGATTTGTCTCCATCTCCCGATCTCGCTTTGAAGTTTGGCGATAAATTGATGGTTGTCGGTGAAAAAGAAGGACTTAAAGGAGTAGCCCGTCTGCTGGGTAACAATGCGAAGAAACTGTCTGATACGGATTTCTTCCCCATTGCGATGGGTATTGTATTGGGAGTGCTGTTCGGCAAAATAAATATATCTTTCTCTGACAGTCTGTCATTCTCTCCGGGGCTGACCGGTGGAGTGTTGATGGTTGCCCTTGTGTTGAGTGCGATTGGTAAGACGGGCCCCATCATCTGGTCTATGTCCGGACCAGCCAATCAATTGCTGCGCCAGTTAGGTCTGCTTCTTTTTCTTGCCGAAGTAGGAACTTCTGCCGGTAAGAATCTGGTAGCCACTTTCCAGGAAAGCGGATTGCTGATGTTTGGCGTAGGTGCAGCCATCACATTGGTGCCGATGCTTGTTGCCGCCATTGTCGGACGTCTGGTATTTAAAATCAGTCTGCTCGATTTGCTGGGAACGATAACGGGAGGCATGACGAGTACTCCGGGACTTGCTGCTGCCGATTCAATGGTGGACAGCAACATACCTAGTGTAGCTTACGCGACTGTTTATCCGATTGCTATGGTATTTTTGATTCTGTTTATACAAATCATAGCTTCGGTGGTATATTAACAGTATTTTGTCTAATCATTGATTGTGAAATAAATAGTTTGTATCTTTGCCGTCCTAAAGTGAAAATGAGGTGAAACGATTGGTTTTAAATATAACACGCTATTTCTTGCCGATACTTTTTATATCGTATTTGGCAAGTATTACATTCTTTACCCACATTCATGTGGTTAATGGCGTGACAATTGTCCATTCGCACCCGTTTAAGCAAGGGACGGCGCATCAACATTCAACAGTCGAATTGTTGCACATCCATATCCTGTCTCATCTGATAGCGGATAGTGCGACTGTTGTTTTTGCTCTTCCCCTTTTCGTTTCTTTTCTATTGTGTTTGCTGCTCGGACGCTTGCCGCATACACATTTTCATGCTCCTTATCATGGAGTGACAGCACTGCGTGCTCCGCCTGCTATTTGTCTTTTCGCCATTTAAATGATGATACCATGTCTCGTTTGAGGCAGGGAATTATCTGTATGTACATACAAGTATTAAACGAAAACAAATAACAAACGGAAAATGAAGAAATACATCTTTTCGCTTGTCTGCCTGTGCTGCGCATTGTTGCCTGCCCTTGAAGGACAAGCTCATGAATATCCTAATCATCCTGAATTACGTAAATCGGACGCCAATATCATTGGCCATATTCTTGATAAAAACACTAAGGAACACTTACCCTATATAACAGTCGCCTTGAAAGGTACTACTATCGGAACGGTAACCGATGCTACCGGGCATTATTTCTTGAAGAATCTTCCCGAAGGCAATTTTGTGCTCGAAGTTAGTTCGGTGGGGTATAAAACCGTCAGACGGAATGTGACGCTGAAGAAAGGGCGCACATTGGAAGAAGATTTCGAGATAGAAGAAGATGCGGTTGCTTTGGATGGTGTAGTAGTATCTGCCAATCGTAATGAGACTACCCGTCGCCTGGCTCCGACGCTGGTGAATGTGGTGGATCTGAAAATCTTTGAGAATACCAATTCCACGACTTTGGCGCAAGGATTGAGTTTTCAGCCGGGTGTCCGTGTAGAGTCTAATTGTCAGAATTGCGGCTTCCAGCAAGTACGTATCAATGGACTGGATGGTCCTTATACGCAAATCCTGCTCGATTCCCGTCCCATCTTTAGTGCACTTTCCGGTGTGTATGGCATCGAGCAGATTCCTGCCAGCATGATCGAACGTGTGGAAGTGATGCGTGGAGGCGGATCTGCTTTGTTCGGTTCGTCTGCTATTGCCGGAACAATCAATATCATTAC
>OJPI01001304.1_pt1 | contig 12203 bp, 11 predicted proteins | sample 1598461 | NCBI WGS metagenome assembly OJPI01 (sample SAMN03922483, study PRJEB24848) | human gut metagenome | isolation source: stool sample | host: Homo sapiens | place: Germany | collected 2011-05 | reverse complement strand
TTCACAACGTCCTCTGCTTCTTTCATTCGGTGCTTTAGAGAGCCGATTTCTTTTCCGTGCTCTGCAAGTTTCACTTCTACTTCATTTTCTGTCATGTCTTTCCTCCGGTTTTTTAAGTATAAAAATAAGACCATCACGGTCTTGCTCTGATCTCCATGACTTCGTCCCCTACTCTGCTCCATTTAAATCATCTGTGTCTACGTACGGCCGGCAGAACATTTCTGTTACATCCAGTTCTTCCTCTATCTGTTCTAGACTTTTTTTCCGATTGCCGGAAATATATAGTTGCAGGTCTGTAATGTGCGACCATAACCTTGCGATAATTTTAAGCTTAGACATTATTCTGCAATTTCTCCCATTCCGGACTCAGTCAGAATAGCTTTTACTTTTTCTTTAAGCAAGCGCGGCACTCTGTTGTAAACCTCTTTTGCTCCTTCCATGGTCTCCTGTGTCATAATTTCGATTGCCCATAATTTTGCCATCATATTCTTTCCTTCCTTTCCAAATAATAAAAATGTTGTTGCTAATAAAATACAATTTCTTGCAATGCGTACAATTTTTCTAAAAATCTTACGCATAGACAAGTTCTGACATTTCAAGCACGCAAGCATTCAGCAGTTCTACACTTTCTTTCTGTTCTGCGAGCTGTGCCTCCAAAGCTTCAATCTTAACTTTGTCCTGCAGACTTCCTTCTAGTCTTACCCACTGCATTGTCAGTCCTCCTTCCATAAGCTTTCATAAAACTTGTCTAGCCTGTTTAGCATCTTCCACGTATTTCCTCTTCTTGCGTGAGCTTTGTAGGATTCGTAGCATTGGTCTACTTTCTCCCGTGTCAATTTGCCTTTCTTTGCTAATCGGACAAGTTTTCTGAGCTTTTTTCGCTCACGCTTTACGCTCTCTGTTTTTATCAGTCGGATAACCTTTCCGGTGTCCGTCAAGATAAAACGAAAGCCAAGAAACTTAATTCCCTGGCTTATCCTGTAAAGAGATGTTTTTTCGTTTAACTCGAACCCCCCTTTCCTTCAAATATTCTTTTATATTTTCTAAACAGTTCCGAAGAAATTCTTTGTCATCACTTATCAGTAAAAAATCGTCCATGTATCTCAGGTAATGTCTAACTCTTAGCTTTTCTTTAACGAAATGGTCCATTTCGTCCAATACCGATATACCGGCAATCTGTATTAGCTGACTACCAGGATTGAATCCTATATCTCCTTCGAACCTGTCAAGAATCTTTTTCACTTCCGCAAATGTCCACTCATCCAAGTGCTTTGCGAATTTCTTTTCGGCAACCTCGTGTGGCATATTTGGATAATATCCTTTGATGTCACATTGCAGCACCCACCCGTCCTTACCATGTTTCCGGTAATACCTTTGCAGATGTGCATTTAATCTGTTCATTGCAAAGTCAGTCCCTTTCCCTTGCTGGCAAGCACAGTTATCATAAATAAACGATTTCGCCATCATAGGATAAACTGCATTATCATTCAGACTTCTTTGGTAAATACGATCCCTAAAACTGATACTAAGAATTTCCCTCCTCTTAGGTTCGTATACTGTAAAAGTCCTTCCGGGACGTTCTTTGTATGTTCCATCCATTAACGACTGTTCCAGTTTCATTACTTCCGTCAGTCCATTCAAACAAAAATTGGCTGTACTGTCTTTCCACATTACGCCCTTCTTGCATTTCATCATCGACCTGTAAAGGGCTTCGTACCCTGTTACTTCCGGATGTTCATTATTCATTTTTCTTTTCTCCTTCTGTGGTGTTTATAGCTGTACTTACACAAAATATGTAAACAGCATCACAACAGTGTTGTTCGCCTTACGGCTGGCTACAAACTCCTTGCGATATGTACTGTTTTCGCCTTTTCAGGTTACTAAATCTCACGTTATCACAATCCGGGGCGCACCGCCCAGCGTTGTTCGCGTTGTTGTTGTTGATGTTGCCGGTTGCGTTGCAATTCCAAGTGTTGTTCGAGTTGCCTCGATTCGGGGAACGCAGCCTCCGAGCGCTTCATAGCTTGCAGCCATATATTCACTTTTTAAAGATTTCTATACCGGGACGAATCACTGTCCCTCCAATCCCTTATAAGTTTCTGCTCTTCCATGAGCAGTTTTGTCCAATATTTCACTCTATCTGCACTTAATCCGAATAGATCATATGCTATCTGAATCATAGCAAGAATACTGTAAGTCTGAGCCAGGGCTTTTACCTGGTACTGCCTCCTCAGTATTTTATCTTCTTTGGTTACAACTCTAATCGAATTTGCAAAGAATAAATTCTTGTACATATCAACGGTTTCATCTACCAGCTTGCCGGTAAAACTCCAACGATACCTCTTCGGAAATACCTTTTCATTCGATGTTATTTTGATTGTATGCACCACTATATTTCTAGCCTTTACAATCACTTCAAATTTTGATTTCGTCCTTTTCCCTTCCGGTACTGACATTTTCTTTGTTCCTTTCTATCCCACACCTCTTACGAGGCGTGGATTTTAAAGATTTATGCGATTACGCAAGCCGGGGCGCACCGCCCAGCGCTGTACGCGTTGTTGTAGTTGATGTAGCCGGCTGCGTAGCAATACCAAGTGTTGCCCGAGAAGCCTCGACCCGGGGAACGCAGCCGTTGCCAGTCGGCAGACGTCTGAGCATCTAGCTTGTACTTAATTCTTCCAGTGCTGTTTCCGTTGTTTGGAGCTTCGAAGCCAGCCACCTGCTTGTAATATTCAAATGCTTCGTCGTTGTAGATAGAGCCTTCTAACGTTCCATATAGCTGCTCTTTAGATGGCAAAAACATCAGGTCTACTGTTTCCTCATCAGTTCCAATTTCCTTGTCAGTAATCGTATTGAGCTGTGTGCGAATCTTAACTTTTTTGATAACGTCAAGGAAATCCTGCTCAAATCCACTAAGGAATCCAGCTCTGTTCTTCAATTCGTTTGGCGCTACATCCCCAAGATGCTGGGCTTTCCACCAGTTCCCTTTTTCCGCAGAATCAGAATTAAGCCACTGTCTTATTGCGCTATGACTCCAACGATTGTATCCCCACCGGCAAATATTGCCAGACGTATCCTTGATAGCGGAATGATAGTATTCCTTTTCTGCTGGAACTTGCTGTCCTACAACAACCTCTTCCAACTTATATGAACCATCTGGGTTTTTCGTGTAATATGAATAGTCCCCAGAAAAAGTAGGCTCTGTAGCCCTCTCATTTTCTTCATGGTCAAATTGAATAGCAAACGGTGTGAGATAATGCGCCTGCAGATACATCCCGGGAACTTCTCTCCCATCTTCCAAAGTCACTTGTCCCATGTGGACGATATCCCACACCCAGCTATAAGCCTTTTCTGTTGCTTTGTCTGTCCAAGGGCAGATGAGCTGATCTCCAATCTTAAAGATTTTAGGTGCCAATCCTGCCCGCACAATCTCAGATACGCTTTGCCATCCAGATACTGTTACCGTTCCCGGATCCGCACCAGCGATAGCTGCTAGATATGCGTTCTGCAACTGCACCTTTTCAAGAATTTCTTGTAGCGTCATGTCTGTCATAATATTTAATGCCATTACACTTTTCCTCCTTCTCTTAACGCTATAACTTTCAACTGTTCGTTCATTTCTCCCAAAGCCTTGTCGAGTTTCTTGGCCGTGCTGTCTTTCGGGAAGATTGCGCTGTCTTGAAGTTCTCCGGTATCCGGATCTGAATATGTCAGTGATACCGAACCATCTTCCAGCAGATTCAGCCCGAACCCGTTCAAACTTCCAGCCTTTCCCGCACTCTCAGCAATCTGTGCCATATAATCAGCGCTCTTTTTTAAGATTTTCAAAATCTCTTCGGCAGTTGCATCTTGAGCAACACCATCTACTGCCTGATCCAGAGCCGTTTTCAGTTCTTCTGCATCTGCGGTAGACTGAGATAATTCACTTTCTACTGACTTCGCCGCTTCTGTTGCTTCTTGCGCTTTGCTCGTGGCTGCAAATGTTTCGTCCACCGCTGTGCCGGCATTTTTAATTGCCTTATTCATTTCTGTTATTGCAGTTCCAGATTCTGTTATAGCTTCTGTCAACGCCTTTCCTATTTCTCCTGAGACTCGAATAGCGTTTTCGAGTTCAGCCTTTGCAGAAGTAGCATTCTGCGCAGATTGATTTACAGCCTCTTCCACTTTCTTGGCCGCATTTCCTGCGTTCTCTACGGCCGTCTTGCAAGCTGTTCCAGTTCGCGCAATTTCCTCCACCGCTGACTGTTTAGCCTTATCGACCGCTTGTACTCCTGCTTGCGTGGCTCCCTGTATCTCATTTCCGAGCTGTTCTACACCCTGCTTTACTTCTTCCACGGCTGTTCTGTCAACTTTTACCCCTTTTTGCGCTTCGGCTACGGCTATCTTTGCTTGTTCGACTACCGTCCTGTCTTCCGCTGTCTTCTCCGCCGCTGTTTCCGCTCCTGTTCTCGCTGTTTCAGCCCGCTCTTTAGCTGTTTCCGCTGATATTCCGGCTTGCGTAGCGATATTAGTAGCATCCTCTACCGCCTTAGCCACTTCCACTTTGTCTCGCGCTGTCTGCTCTGCATCCAGTCCTGCTTTTTGAGCGGCTTCTTGCGCGGTCTGCCTTGCCTTTTCTGCCCTGTCTGCGGCTGCGTTGACAGCTTTAATTGCCTGCCCGAACAACTCCTTATCCTCAGGCCTATCGTAGGCTTCTGGCTTTGCTCGTTTAGTCACAAACATGTCGATCTGATACTCCGTGTTTCCGGATTCAGAATCCCTAAGATAGATATACGCAACAAGATTCTTCCCTGTCTCAATCAACGAATCCGGTATCATTACATCCGTCACACCGTCTTTTGTCGTTCCGATTCTTGAAATAGATTCACTTGCTCCGGAAACTGCAAAATCCACCTCAACCGCTGTCGGTAAATCAAGCCCTTGTATTCTCAATACCTGTCCATAATCCCACTGCCAGACATCACTCACTTTTGCTGTGTTCGAATCTCCAAATACAGCTGTTACTATTCTGTTCTCCAACTATATGTACCTCCTAACTTGCTGCAATCCATGATGTGCAGATCGTTCTCTCTGCATAATCTTTCTTTTCCACATCCAAAGAAATCTTGTCTCCTATACGATATCTTCCAGTTCCAATAATCGTCCCTGCGACTACTTCCGGGCACGCGCAAAAAACGTGATATTTCGGCCGGAATTCTTCCGGTATGGCCGCCTCGTCAAAATCATTGAAAGACCCGCTGTTCGGAAACTGTGCCAACATCTCAATTTTGCAGTGTACGATCTTGCCGATTTTATACAACCACACCCGCACGTGATTACTGCTGTTTACATTGGAGTACGGTCCTATCACCTGTCCGGAATCATATTCCTTGATTCCCATCAATTCTTGATCACCCAGTAATAACTTGCCATGAAACCTCGCGTCTTGATAGAAATCATAACCCACTTCGCTGTCGCTTGCTGTTCCGCCGAAAGCAATACTTCTCCCTTTATTTGCAACATCCAACGCCCGGAACTGTGCCGGAACAATCACTTCTTCTTGTTTGCTGCCGTTTAAGTCCGTGATTGTGACGATAACAAAGTACACACTCCCCGTGGATATTTTCCCATTCCCGATTACTTGGGAAATCTTTCCGCTTGTCGTGTTTGGGTATGTTTCACTTGCTTTCACCGGACTCCCGGAAGCAGTCTCCTGATAATCTATCCTGACACTGGTTGCCTTGTTAGAGTTATTTAAGGTCTGGTCTACTTGCCAGCTCCCAGTGACTTTAATGTACGTGCCATCACTCTTTGGTGATCCCTTAGAGTCGCATCGCAATGCAGTCAACCCGGTAATTGTCGGCTTAATGTACGCGATCTGCCAAACTGCATAAAGAGTCACATCCGCATCAGCTCCGTATGTTGATCCCGGCATGTATGCTACGTCTCCAGCGGACGATGTTGCCCAGCCCATAAATACGTAGCCATCTCTTGTGGGACGCACAGAAGATAGTGTTAATACGGATCCGTATATCTTTTTCTGGGTGTCTGGAGCACCGGTCCCGCCATTTGCATTATAAGATACCGTATGCTCCCACGTAATAGCCGGCAGCGCGTAACTTCCATTTGCCGAGATTGTCGCTGGATTTATTCCCGTGTTGATCGTTGCGGAAAAACCGATGTTCTTTGATTGTCCGCTCGTTGGCATTGTGATCCGGAATGTCTTTGTTCCGCCAATATTAGTCCAGATCCATTGTCCGCCGCCACTGCCGACTGCAAATGTCGCGTTGCCAGAGGTGTTCTGTCCATCACAACTCATGCTGTACGGTGCACCACCGTAATTGTACCCGCCCCAGTCAAATGCGATATCAAATCTGATATCTACATCATACTTATGCGTGAGATTAACATCTCCTACACCACGTACTGCCGTGACGTATATTCTTCCTGTTCCTGCCATTTTTTCTCCTTACTCGATATAGATTATAGATAGGTGTCCATCCCCATTGTCCAGCATAGCATAGTTGCCTACACCAACTCTCTTTGCACTTAGATTGTCAATTTCTGCAACCGGCATATACGCTTTCTCGTTTCCGAAATATGCCAATCCCTTATCACCCTCGTAAAATCCCAATCTGGAGTTTGTTAATCTGGCTTTTAGGTCGTTTCCTGTTCCGCCAAGTTCCAAAAAGGGAGTCACTCCATCAGTCCCCTGCCGTACCCATGTATCGACCACCTCGGTCTTACCATTCACATACTCTACTGTGTTTTTAAATTCTGCACGAACTTCATTCTTATATTTTTCGAAGCTGGTGTTGATATTTGTTACACTGGATATTGCGGTGTTTGCAGAATCCTGTGCATTTCCTGCTGCATCTTTCGCATCCTCGATATCTCCCGTGTATGCTTCTACCCATTTTTCGCCGTCCCAGTATTTTAATACATTATTGACTGTATCGTACCAGAGCTTGGTTTTATCATCTGGAGGGGTATCGGACTTGATCGTTCCGTCTGTTCCGTCTTCCCCTTTATATTTCGACCACTGATAGTCTCTCGGATTACTACTTTCTGTCGGCACTTCCTTGTTATAGGCAAATCCGATGTAATATTTTCCATCCGGGCTGTCAGACATCCCATTCCCGTTCTGGTCATCCGCATATCTCACCCATGTATAATAAGTTTTTCCATCCTTTCCCGGTTCTCCGGGGATTCCCTCACCTGTAATCCGCGCCCATTGATAATCTTCCGGATTATTGGACATTACCGGAGTCTCCTTATTGTAGGCGATTCCTAAGTATTCTTTTCCATCCGGACTACTGGACATTCCATTTCCATGTTCGTCATCAGCAAATTTAAACCATGTGTAATACGTTGTTCCGTCCTGACCATCCTCTCCGTCCATTACATCCGTGATCGTGACCTCGTAATACCCTCTGCGGACGCCGTTTTCAAGCGCCGTAAATGAGTAAACCGCCTTAGCATCAACATCCTCTGCATTAACCGTAACGCTCCTGCCAACATAAAACTCTGTGCCATCTTTACTCCACCGGATTTCCAGATTTCCAGACACATCCACTCCATTGTTGTAAGCATAAGCTGTCAGCGTTGTGCTGCCGATGCCGTTTTTAAAGATAATGCCGTTATTAGTGGCAATGGAGCATGTGTAGACCTTGTTTTTGTTAATTAAGTCCTGCATCCTCTCCAACAGATCGCTCGATATCTCGGACATCAGCTCTTTGTAGTTTGTAAAGACTGTTTTCGCCGTCTTTGGATTGGTCAGGCTCCGCACCTGTTCTGACACCCTCGCCTGTAAATAAAGGACCGGTGTCCACTCCTGATCCTGAATCCTTACAGTATCTCCGATGTTGGTGTCAAAATATCCGTCTACCTCATAGGTCACTACAGGCTCGGATGCGGTTTTGAGGTCAGATAAAGCCATACTGTAGAGCTTGTCCTTATTGTCTGTATCATACTCTTTCCGCAACAGGATATAGGCATCCTCTTTATTTACGATGTTGGACGGAAACCGGTCCCTTGCCTGTGGTGCCCGGATGATCGCACCGTCTGTAAAGTACTCAATGTTCCCATTCTCATCGTATTCTTTTTTGTCCAGTCCGTTAATCGTCAGTCCGTCTTTCCCGGTCGGCTGGATACAGGTGTAAAGCTTCTCGGCATCTGTGGTTTTTCGAATTCCGGTAATTCCTTTCCCGTAGCGCAGGACAACATCACCGCGATACTCTCCGATTCCGCTGTCCGTGTTGCTGTGCTCCCGGTATACGTTTAAGACAATCTCTTTTAAGGAGTAATCACTGTTTAAGACTGTCTCAAACTCAATTTCCGCTGAGAAAACATTTGCAAGAGAGAATAATCTCTTTAATACGGTCGTTGTACCTGTCCATTCGTTGGTAATCCGCTTGTCCGACACCTCATTGAGTCCCAATTTAAGCGTTCTCTCAGCATCAAAGACGGCGAGGTACTCTTCAAAACTCATGGCTTTTCCGGCTTTGTATTCGCCAGCATCCTCGTTAATAAGTTCAAACGACAGAGACCATGCCGTAGCGGTAATTGTCTTCTCCGTCTGATCGGTATTTACAATATTTAAGTAGTAAGATTTACCCTTGTAAGTAAATGCCACCTTGTTTCCAACTGTAACATGTTCTGCGTCTGGATGTTTGGCGTTTACCGTAAAAGTATAGGTATTCGCTGCTCCCTGTAAGTATTCGTGCAATTCATCATCCCAGTAGTGCATGGACTTCTTGTGCCGATTGTCCATAAACGCTACTGGTGTGTTATTCGCACTTAAAATCGCAATTCTAATACTGTCCATTACAAGTAAACCTCCCGTATTTTTGCTTTAATCTGTGGCGGCGGAGAGGAGAAAGAAGAGTAGCAGAACTGAACTTCTGTTGTGCCGGGTGGCACTTTAAAATAGTCCGTCCCCGTAATCTCATCTCCCTTAGCCACCATCCCATTAACGTAGACCTTAGTACTCTCCCCGTCTATAGACACCACGTCACCGGCACGATACCGGTTCGGCACGTCCTTATACTTATCAACATTATCTTTCCGGAACCAGATGCTTTTTAAATAATTGTGTGTGACCAGCTGATTTCCAAGATCTCTACTTCCCCACTGCCCGATCCAGACCTGTATCTTCTCACACGCCATGTCTTTAATCTCCGGGATAGTAAAGTAATAATATTGTCCGTACCAAAAGATCCGTAGCCTGTCACCCTCTTTTAAAAAATCATTATGGCCGCCACCCATCTTTAAATTAAACGGGTTTCCCTCATAAGCTGTCGGCTGGAAATCCAGTGTCTTGATCTTCTTGTTTTGTGGCGCGAACCAGTCCACATGCGCCGTATTACCAACCGTATCACTCTTGTTAATAGACATAGAGCAGATCACTTCATTTCCCCCTGTAAGAAACGCAATAGTCTGCGCTCCCGTCTGTCCCATCAATCCAGTCTCGAACCAGTGCTGCGTGTAACAGTAAAAGTTCTTCGCTCCACGTCTGCCCTCGCTGTCAACCGGGATAGTAAGTGTTTTCATTCCACCATTCCAGTATCCGGATGTTGCTTGTCCACCTTTTAGCGCCATCACATTGTATCCAGCAACATTCCGCACTTCCAACGCTCCCTGTGTGGTGTTTTCCGGATTCTGATAAGAGGTACCGTGATCATCTTTAAACAGGCCGTAACCGTTAAACAGTTCTTCGGACGCTTCGTAGTTCTCTCCGTCTGCCTCCTCTTGTTTTCCAAGCTGGATGACTCCATATTGGCTTACCAGTCCGATAAAGCCGTTTTCGTGCTGGTGTGTGATCTCATAGTCCACGTCTGCCCATTCGGTACCGTTGTTTTGGATGGTAATGGTCTGGTAGCCGTTCTGTTGGACTCCGTCAAAGGTGAATTCTGCGGTTGAGTATGCCACTCCGTCCGGGATGAGCCATGTGATTGCTCCGCTACTGTACATATCATCCTCTTCCAGTACCGGTTCTCCATCTACGATCGCGTCGTAATAAATGGTCGGTTCATCAGAAAATATCAATCTTTTTGGTTCGTCGCTATATAAAATCTCCGCCATCCTCCGGCGGAACTCACTTAATTCTCTTGCTGTGGAATTTGCAATCTGGAACTCCATCACGATCTGTTTCGGAGAGTACGTGGAATACAGAAATTCTCCAGCATTTATATTTTCAATACTTCTTGTGTTGTTTGTTATAGACGGCGTTAAATTCCGGTCAAGTCTTGTGATCTTAACCGGAATCTCTGCGCCACCGTATGTTGCTTTAAGTAGTCCCAATCCTTTCCCCTCCTAATAGTTTTTCAAAATTGTCCATCTTTTTAATCATCGGTCTTACATATCCTACTGTCTGCTGCGCAACGATCTTTCCATCCAGTGTTGTCGTAAGATTGATGTTTAGGTTTATATCCTTTTCGCCCATGATCTCCAAGATGGATTCTTGTATAAATCCCTTTAATGATCGCAGTGGCGTGATCGCTTCCGCTTCTCTTTCCGCAGCCCCTCCGATTCCTCCTGACGGCATCTGGAATAATGCTGGTTTGGTAAGGATTCCGCCATCTTTAAACCATTTCACATCTAACATCGGCAGACTCGGTAATAGATCAGACAGATTAATATCTCCGATACCATTCTCATATCCCACTCCGCGATAAGCAGCCGCAAGACTTCCGTAGGTAGACACTGCGTACCTGATGGATGCAAGCATGTTAGATAATGGATCGTAGATATTTTTATCGTATCCCGGCATTGCATAAGTCCTAAAAGTCGGATCAATGACCTGCATCAAACCCTTGGATGGAGTGCCGTTTATCGCGTTAATATCCCAGTTGTTGATTGCATTCGGGTTTCCGCCGGATTCGGTCTGCATCTGGTACAACAATCTCTGTAAATTTGCTTCTGAGTACTGTCCTGTCATCTGCAGTGCTCTTATTGCAAGCGTTCTCCACTGTTCCACACCAGCACTTGGATTATAATTAACATTCGATTGAGTATCAAAAATTCCTTTTACAAATCCGACCACGCTGTCAAATACCGTGCTGACCGCTCCTTTTGCCACGGAAATCCAAGGTTCAAACGCTCCAGACAAATCTGTAAATTTATCGATCGCAATCTGCACAATTTTGCTCGGGTGCGCGATATAGTCCCACACACTTCCAGTAAAATCTTTAACCGTATCCCAGATCCCACCAAAAAAGTCACCGATTCCACTCGCAAAATGCGGGAGTTCCTCCAGAAAACTTTTCGTCTGGTTCGCTGGCATGATCTTTGTTCCTTTTTTCATTGGCAGTACCACGTCACGCCCTTCCGGAATGAACGGTTTTCCGTTTGGAGGTATGATCATCTCTTTATATGTAGAGCCTTTCTGGTCATTTACGACACCAATCGTATCTCTTTGTAGTCCGTCTGTTCCGGATGCGAATTTAGGAATTGGCCACTCTTTGAACTGCATGTCTGATCCTACTTTATCAAGCACCCAGTTCACACCGTTAATCACACCGTTTACAGCTCCACCGATAGGCTTTACAATTGCGTTTGCGATTCCTTTAACAATTCCGCCAAGCGTATCCTTTAGACTGTTAAAACCGTCTTTGATAAATTTCCATACAGATGAGAATGCATCCATAGCTTTTTCTTTGATTGAATCCCAAATTCCCCCAAGCGCGTCTTTAATACTGTTCCATATTCCAGTAGCCGTATCTTTAATTCCGTTCCATATACCAGAAAAGAAATTTGCTACAGGAATAAAAATGGAGCTTGCAGTGTCTTTTATCCAATTCCACGCTTTTTCGAGTGCGAATTTAATCACTTCCCAAACTGTATATATCACAGCGTAGATCGCATACATCACTGCACCGATTGTTCCCTCAATGAATTTTAGTGGTCCTTCTATGACGTCATAGATCTGCTCCCAAATATCAGCAAAGAAATCCTTAATGCCGTTCCACACTTCCTGGATTTTTTCTGATATAGGATCCCATAATCCAGACATCCAGTCCTTAAATGCATTCCATTTTTCGGACAGCCAGTCTGTGATATCTCCCCAGTTTTTTATCACCGCTATAATCCCAGTGATTACAGCAGCTACTCCAGCAACAACACCTATAATAGGTAGCAATCCTACGCCGACCAATGAGACAAGCGCACCATTCAACACCATAATGCCTGTCTCTTATACACATCTGACGCTGCCGACGATCTAC
>OJPI01001268.1_pt1 | contig 12572 bp, 19 predicted proteins | sample 1598461 | NCBI WGS metagenome assembly OJPI01 (sample SAMN03922483, study PRJEB24848) | human gut metagenome | isolation source: stool sample | host: Homo sapiens | place: Germany | collected 2011-05 | reverse complement strand
TACTTGTTCCCTTTCCCTTTCAAAACAACTTCGCCGATCGCTATATCCTCCCACGTGAATTGCTGAAACTCCGAGAGCCGAGCTCCTGTAGTACCCAATACCTTAATGAAGAAATAGTAATCCTTGTTGAGTTTAGTTTTCAGATACTCCAGTAACCTATTATATTCCTCTTCTGTCGGCACATTGTTTACATCCAACTTGCGTTTCATTTTAGGTCGTTTCAGTTCAATAGGTTTCTTCACCCATTTGGAGAACTTCTCAATGGCTGTAATACGTAATCGAATAGTGGCCGGAGAGAGTTTTTCCTCTTCAAGGCTTTTGATAAATCGCCTGCAATTGTCCATATTCAGTTCATTAGCGTATTCGAAGTACTGCTTAAGAGAAGTGTGATAGATATCAACTGTATGTAATGAATAATCATTGTTATCAGTCAACCATATTATAAAATCATTAAGCTGTTTCTTATTTTTCTCTGAAATAACCTCAAGTTTTTCCAAAGGCTTTACAGTCCTTTCTCGTCGGCCATATCCGATTTTAAGATAAGACAATAAATCACAAACAGCCTCACACATAAACGAATGGCGTACCATAGTATCAGCATGCTTATGTTTGTATTTCAAATAACCGCGACGATTGATTTCTTCGGAATTTTCAATAAAATCAGTCACATATTTGATGTATTTCCCGATGCAGTCATAACTCCTACCTGTTGTATACAAGTATGATATATAATCGATTAATATCCGTTTTCGTTGATCATCCATTTTCATTTAATATTAAATCACACCAAGTATTATCATTTTCAAAGAACCACTTAAAACCACTAGCCGTATGTTTTCCGGGCTTTTTATTGCAGATATAACTAATCAAAGACGGGCTGATCCCTGTTGCTCTGCTCGCATCCTGAATAGAAGGAAAAACACCAAACAACTGACGATTCTTTATTGCTACTACACTCTTCCGATTCATGCCAGCACCAGTCTTATGCCATGCTCCACGACCTTTTATTAAATTATTTACACTCCTACGCTTGGCCTTTTTCGAATGGTATTTCATTGATTTTCCTTTATTATGAGGAACGGCACCTTTTAAAAATCTGCCGTTTACCAAATTCCTCGTAGGGCGTTCTATGGGTATATATAATTCACTCATATTTTGGTTTGGTTAGAATTACAGCTTAACGATATCAACAATTGAAATATGTCTCCTATATCCACTTTTATTGTCATATAAAAACATGTCTATCTGTTTCTGTAGCTCTTCTGCATTTTCGGCATCATATAGCTTTATTTCTTTAGTCCATCCAGTAAATGGCGAATTCCCTCCTGAAGGACTATCTTGTTTATAAGAGAAAATAACTTTATACATCTGTTTCATATCTTCCGTTTATTGACATTAATAATTTCTTGCCGTATAACTCCAGATTCCCATATTGAATCTGAATTTGATAGTTTCTATTATTCCCATCTTCTGAGGCTTCCAGTTGTGTAAAGCCTTTAAATCACCTACTTCCGGATCAGGGGGAAATACATAAAGATGCAACCCCACAATAAACCATTTTATCTTACCCATATATACTTTATACATTTTGTATCTTACATTAAACTTTTCAAATCCACCGGTTGCTTGTCTTTGTTGTACAGCCTTACTTTCAGCCTTTCCACCAGCACGAACACCAATGAGGCCGCATCCGGATTGTCCACCCGGACACGCACGCCGGTTAAGTTCTCCGCCTTTGCCCGCTGGATGATCAGCGGGCATGGCTTGTTGTAATACTCCCAATAGTAGATGAGTTGTCCGAGCAACTGGTCTTCTATCTAGATAATCAGGTCTATCGGCTCACGGTACAGCATGGCGCCGGTTGTATTCGTCCTCCATTTCCCGTATCATCTCCATGCAGGCGGGCCATCCGGGAAATCCCCCGATATTCTTATCGTCGATATAGACGTGCGCGTATATCTTCTTTCCGGCTTCACCGCCATATTTGGCTACATTCTCAGGATCATGGTCGTTGATGCGGGAAAAGGGGATGCGGTGTTCCAACAGCCAGTTGATGGCCTCCAGCAACCGGTCTCCGGTACGACAGGTCCAGATGATGATCTTGTGCCCTTGCGAGTGGAGCGCCCGGAGTGTTTCCCCCGCATAAGGCTGTTCACCCAGAATGACAGGGTAGTTACTGCGGACGATCGTCCCGTCAAAATCCACCGCTATGATCATAACCGGCAGAATGAGGGTTCGACACGTCGCCATACTCCGTTCTCGTCACGTTTGTAGAAGTAATAGTTGACGGCTGTTTTATACACCACATTGCTTTCTTTGAACAGCTGCATGATGGCGGCGTACTCCTCATCAAAGCGAGATTCAAGCTCATACAGTTTGCTGATGGACTTGTAATCAAGATCACCCTGCTTGTTCCGTTCCAGCAGTGTCATGGCGAGTTGATACATAGGATCGTCTACTCCTTTATCAGTACGACCTACATAGTCTTTCAGGTAGTTGATCAGGCGTTCGGCCGCCATGTCCGCCCGTTCGTCGAAGCTTTTCACCTTGTTGCTCTTCACCTCCAGTTTGAAATTCCCGTCCACTACCGAGAAACTGGCCTGTTCCTCGCCACGCCGTAACTGTCCGTAGTCACGCATGACGTTGCGGAACGCCCCGCTTTCGGATTCCAGCCACTCACGGAACCCCGCCACGTTGTTCACGACAGGCATCAGTTTGCTTTCCACATCGAAAGCGAACTGGTGGCGTAATGTCTCGTACGCTTCACGGCGGTTGATGCTGTCCTCCTTTTCCTGCTTTTTCAGTGCGTGTAGCAGTTCCGCCCTCTCTTCTTTTGATAAATTACTGATGTCCATAATAATTGGTTTTTAAATGGTTTATAAATAGTTTTTAAATTCCTTTCAGATGATATACCTCTTTCGCTTCCTTTTCCAGTCTTTCCTGTTCTATGTAGAGGGCGCTGCGGCGGTCTACCAGGCGTGCGTATTCGTCGCGGGTGAAACCTCCGGGGTTGTACAGTTTCTCGTTTATCCCGTCCAGTTCACGGGGGATGCGGTCAAGGCGGTCGAGTATCTTGTCGATGCGGTTGATGCGCATCTGCTCCGCACTTTCGTTATTGGAGAAAAATTTCTTTTCTTTCATTGGTTCCGTGTCTTTAATATTTGCTCAAGCCGCCGGATGACCGCTTGCAGTTCCTCACTGTCAAGTTTGTAAAGGGGTTTTCCGGCTATCCGTTTGTCACAGAGGTAGGCGTTCACGCTGTCCCAGTCGGTGGTGTCTATTCCCAGTTTTTGCAGACGTACCAGCACTCCGGAGCGTTGACGTTTGATTCCCCTTTCCCCGATGGTCAGGTCACGGTTCTCGTGGGCCGCGCCCTGGATATATCCTGAAAGGTATTGTCCCTCGTAGTATGTCAGGTCACGGGTACTGTCGGTGCGGCCTTTCGTCAGGTCGAGAATCATGCCGCGGCGTGTCTCCTCGTCCAGACCGTAGCGGGTGTACAGCCCGTGCAGGTGTCCTATCAGGCCGGTGCTAATCGGCCTCTTGGTGCTCTTCTTCTGTTCCATTGATTTCTATGTTTTTTAAATGGTATTCCTGATATCCTTTTGCCCAAATGATAAAAAATCCGCGTGGGCCTCCTTTGCCACGACCTACGAACGTGGCTTTGAATCCTTGTACGTAGATACGTTTGAAACTGTCACGCTTTACCCGGTAGGCGGCTTGTCCCTCCACCTCTTTCCCGTCCACATGGGAGATGAAGATGAATACTTTTCGAGGATATTTCTTGCGCAGACTGATGATCTCGTCCGCTTTCACTCCGCATTGGTCTGTAAAATACTGCACGGAGTCGATAATAATCACGTCCGCACTCCGTTGTTTACTCAGATATCCGTCCAGATCCTCAAACGTGGTATCGTCCGAGAAGATGATCCGATTGATGTCGCTACGCATCCCCACGTCACGGACAGATTCAAGGAAATCCGTAGATCCTCCCATCTCCAGCGTGAGGTAAAGCACACGCATTCCCATTTCATCCAGTTTCCGGGCCAGTTGCAGGGCAAAAGAGCTTTTTCCCTGCCCGGACTTCCCGTAGATAATCCAGCAGCCGGATTTCTCCGGACGGCCGAATGCCTGATACCACTCTCCGTCGAAATCGATATATTCGTGGCGGATGTCCTCAAGGTTTTTCAAGCTCCATACTTTCATGCCAGTTCACCGCGCTCTATCTGTTCACGAATCAGTTCCGCCTCAATCATGCCGCTCAATTCGCGTAGGTCATCGACAAAGTCGTAGGACTTGCCGCTGCCTTCCACCGGTTCCTTCCGCCGTTTGTCCAGCTTTCCCCAGATATATTGTCCGGTCTCCCTGGAACTGATACCGTTAGCGGCACAAATGGCCAGTACGTCTTTCTTTGTGGCTCCCAGCAGGGAGATGTAGTTACGGCTGAAACGTCCGTCCAGTTCGTCGTATCCCTCGATACGCCCGACATAGCGTTTGATATTCCTTTCCAGTGTTTCCGTACCGGCCACCAAGGCGCCCATACGGTGGAGCGTGTCGTCATAGATGGGGATCAGCGTGCAAAGGGCACTGTGTGTCAGCTTCCCGGCATCGTCGAGTATGAGCAGGGGCTTTTTGTCCGCCATACGGTTAAAGTGAGAGACGATAACGTCTATCAGGTCGTCATTGTCCATATGGCGGGTGACTTCTTCGCCCAGGCAAACGGCAAGGCGGGTGAGGAACTTGCGGGCTGTCCATTTCCGGCATTTCAGATAGACCACTGAATTATCCGAACTGATGTTGTAAAGGTCGATCAGTGATTGTGTCTTTCCGCTTCCGCTGCGTGATGAGACGCAAATCCAACGGCTGTTCTTTCGGGCGGCTATGAAAGCGGTGCGTATCTGTTGATAGCTTGTCACGCTTTCCACCACATTCCATGCGTTTTCGTAGTAATTGAGTCCGGAGGCTATCTTCTCGGCAATGGCGTTCTCCTTAGCCCCGTATTTTCCCGAACGGAATTGTGACATCGCCGTATCTGATATGCCGCATTTGCGTGCCAGTTCGGCACCGGATGATCCGCGTTTTACCAGTTTCTCAATGTATGCTTTCAAACTTTGTGTATCCATAATCTATCGTTTTTAAATGTACTTTAAATCATCTTGAAAAATTCATGTCCAACGGATTGTAGTCGTAGTCTTCATCATCCGTTCCGGTGGAAGCCGTTACTACACTTTGCCGGGTGATATGTTGGGTTACCTCTGTGAAATCCGCGTCCATGGCGTCATCCCTCATTTTTGACCGTACATCCTTGTGCTGCCCCAAGCTGTCAGTTATCAGGTAGCGGTCAAGAACCGTTCCGGAAGCTATTTCGGGGATACGCTGGCAAATGGTGGTGATCCGCCTGTCTACGTCTTTCACCTTCTCCTTTACCGTTTCCGCCATTTTATTGTTGAATCTGTCTACACGCGTCCGGTATTCAAAATGTTCCGGTTTCTGGTCAACCAAAGCCATCGGAACTTTGATGTCGCGTTGCAGTATGTATTGCAGTGTACCGATCTCTTTGTCGACACGGCCGGACTTCAGGCGTTTGGCGTTTGATACGAGCACCTGGCTCATGTCATCCGGGTCAAAGCGTACTATCCAGTCCTCGTTATAATGGTCGCGGAGAGAAAGGTCGAAGCTATCGAAACACATCCGTTCGCCCATGAACTCGATAAACAGTCCTGCTCCCGTTATTTTATTCGTGCGTCCGGTAGTTTCCCCCATGAGCATCAAGTATTCCTCAATCCCGAAAGGCATTTTACGGGCTTCTTCGGTGCGTTCCCATGCGACGCGGTAAGCATCTATCTTCTTTGCCCGTTCCTGCGCTATGATAGCTTCTAATTGTGCAATAACGGTGGCTTCATCCGGGATGAACTTGTGGTTTTGGTTTAATACTTCCAAATTGGGCTGGTTATCTTTGTCGGCAGTGATACCGAAACCCGACCAGTTCGCCTGTTTTTGGCAGTATTCGACGTTCAGGTGCTTGAAATAGGGTTCTATTATTTTGGACTTCGCATTGCCCAAAGCGGCCGGTGTATAGTATTTGGTCATAGCTTCATAGAAAGGAACCATCACCTTCTTCTGATAATTGTCGCTTTGTAGTTGTAAAGGCTTATAACGGTTTCCAAACAGTTCCTTCCCATGCTGTACCGCATTCCGCAATGCTTCACGGATAAGCGCGGGCGACTCATGATCACCAATGGCATACCCGACCGGATATTTTTCACAGGCGTCAAGCACGACTACCATCGTTTTCCGGTTGGTATAATTGGTGTACATATATCTCTTTTCCTCACCGTTTTTCTTTACCGTTTTGGGAGTCTTTTTCTGATAGAACAGTTCCGCTTCCCATCCGTCCAGCGTCCAGTAGGTGAATGCTTGCGTGGGGGCTTCACGGTGTATCTGCTTCATGCGTGTGTTCTTCAGGGCTTTGTCTCCCTTGTTTCCCGCCATTGTTGTGAGAGCAAATTTTTGCCTCCAGTTCTCGACGGTGGTGGGACTGTCAATCAGCGCCCAATCCATCAGGGAAGCCACTTTGTTGTATTCCTCCATGATTTGAACATTATTCAGATTGTTGTGCATACTGATCAACTTATGCATCACCGCCTTTGCATCCTCGTTCAACACCTTGATGGCGTGCTTGTTCCCGTATGCCTTGTGGATGACGCTCCGGAATCCCTCCTCCTTGCTCACGGCGCGTGCCTGTTCGTACTGCTCGCACTTACGCTTGAGCGATTTCCAGTTTTGCGGAAGCTTGTGGGGGAAGATGGCACGCCCGTTCGGATCTTTCAATGTCAGAAGGTCATTGCTCAATTGGCAAAGGCGCTCCCAGATGTTGATACGGATATTCCCGCCACCGAACGCCCATTGCTTGCGGGTATCCCGTAACTTCAACAGGGCGTCCATGATACGGACGTTCAACGTGTATTCATCCACCTTTGCCGGTGGAAGCTTGCGGTCATTGTCATAACGATACTTCACACTGAAATACTCGTAGGCGGCATTCCCGTAAACGATAGCCGTCTCCAATGCGGATTTCTGCGTCTTGGCGGCGATCTCGGCACGGGGATCACCATACACCTGAATGTACTTTTGTTTAATATCCGATCTCATGGTTTCAAAATCTACTAAGGCGGAAGAACCGGGAGTGCTGCGACGAAGGACCAATAGCTGTCTACGATTTCTCAATGTAGAAAATGTACCTTCTGACAAGAATCCTTTGTCGCTACCTACATTTCGTTTCATATTGAGGGATATCAGCTCATTCGCAAATACACATACCCGATTATTATAAATTTCAGCCATAATATTTATACTGTTAACTTTGGTGCAAGCCCCGGCACCGCCCCGGAGTTGAAGCTGCTTCCCGTCCTTTTACCCCTACCGATTGAAAACCTGTCCTGACACTTAATAAACTAAACATGACAAATTCAAAACCTAATGGGCTTGTTATCCTGAAAACGGGGAAGCTCTCTGCTTGCCTTTTACTTAAATGTTCTCGTTGATCATATCAAACCGTTCTTACGCATTGTCCTTTCCACCGTTTACCTCACGCTCTACGATGACCAGCACAGAAAAACAGGCGATCACGAACGCCGCCCACATGTTGGAAGCGGACACCTCAATACCGTCCACCAATGATACAGCGGTAAATATCCCCGCAACTATCATCACATTCTGAATCATTCTAATCATTTTCATACGCTATGTATTTTTATTGTTTTCAAATCCGTTTTAAAAAGCCTATCCCTATTCATCCCGAACCGGGATAGTTTTGCTACATTTGTAGCATGTTTAACATAAAAGTATTGTATAATGAATCCCGATGAAATTTTAAAATCTTATGCACAGTGTTTAGTTACTGCGTATTGCTTATCCGAAGCGTTGAAAGAAGAAGTCGTATCTTTAGCGTCTAAAATTGAACATAAAGACGAAAAAGAAATACTTGACCGAATTAACGCTCGTGTGTTAGAGGTTCACAGCAATTTAAAATCTCAACTAAATCTTGACAGATAGTTTGCTTTAACTTTTCCAAAGCATCCTCTTTGTCAACTTCTTCGACATCCCGCTCTAACCGGTTAAACCGTGCTATTGGGATGCCGAAGATTCTTAATACAAAAAAATGTCTCGGCACTATATTCTGACGTACTTCGTCAAGTTCAATTATAGTTCTCAAAACCTTTTTCATAACTAATATTATTTGTTGGTTATTACTTCCGTCACATTTCCCTTTGAATCAAGCACTTTGGTAGGCTTGATTTCTACACCCTTATCGGTCAAGTACGTTCCGCCGAGTTCACGAATCGCCACTTCCCTCATCTGTGCGGCTTTCAGGCTGTCGCGCTTGAAGTGCATAGCCAAGCTGACAGCAGGCTTCTTCACATTAAAAGTTTTCGCCAAATAGGCATAAGCTTTACTTTTCTGTTGGGCATCTTCCCAGTCAATTTTATGCATATATTTACGCTTTAATATTTGTCAATTTATCAATCAGAGATAGGCGAATTGATTTATCATCTATCTTCGCCACATCGGCAAGAATATCAACCAGACGGTCTTTTGTTAACCGGTTATGATTACGCTTCACCGGTTCGGGAAAAAGGGAAAGTTGCTGTACCTGCGCTTGAACCTGATAGGCTTCATCAATCTTGTTCACCACCAAGTCCTCCGCCCAGTCACGAAACATCTTAGCACGTTCGCTCTTAATGAAGAACCCGAGACGGACAATGCCGCGTTTGGTCCAAAGGGTTGGTTTGTTTTGAAGATATCCCCCTGATTTACAACCTGCGTTGCTTTTAGTAACGCTCGTAAAAAAGTGTTTTCCTTCTATTAGTTCATCGCAATGTTCCATCTTATGTTTCCTTATAGTGCCACCAGATACACCGTATCCTTTTGCCACTTCATTTGTTGTCATCAGGAACTCAAACTTATCATCCGGAAGTATTTCTACCGATAGATTGTCTGAAACATGTTCTAAAACTTTTTCCATACTTTTTATTATTTAGAGTTTAATCCTTATCTTTGGACGCTTGCAAACTAATATCATGCTGCAAACTTAGGAAATATTCTAATTGAATCCAAATTTATTTGAGGAAATATTCTATTTTAATAATTATAACACGGAAATATCCTATGATCCTAGAACGAATAAAAGAATATATAGACTTTAAAAAAATTGCCATATCGGCTTTTGAAAGGAGTGTTGGCATGTCTAATGCTTCGTTTGGAAAGTCTTTAAAGAATGGAGGGGCTATCGGTACGGATAAATTAGAAAATATTCTAATAGTGTATACTGATATAAATCCGATATGGCTTCTTACAGGTGAAGGTTCCATGCTCCGTGATAACAAAAATCCCGAAGAAAGAAAGGGGGGTAGTACGCTAATATCACCAGTAGAGGAATCTATTATATATAAGATATATAAGGAGAAAGATGAAGAAAACAAAACGCTTATTGAGGAAATAGGAGGCTTAAAAGAACGTATCCGTCAATTAGAATTTCAGAATAAGGAGTCTGATCACCATTCAATAGTAGACGATATTACTGAAGCTTTTACCAAAGAATCATCTGGCGACTATGGCGAAGACTCTATACCTACAAAGTTGCCATCCGGTTCAAAAAGATCATCGGTTGGGAAAGTATAATCACATTGTTAATTAAACTAATCAATAATATAGAAAATGAATATAACTTATTACGATAAGGACAAAATCCTTTCTTATTTAATCAAGTGTGATACTGTATACCCACACGAACACTCGATGGTGGATTTTGAAGAAATGTAAGAAACAACAGGGTATAGCCCTCGATTGATTAATGCCATTTTAGAAGGATTTCAAGAGGAGGGGCTAATATCGAACCTCAATTTACGCTTTAGTTCACCTTCTTTTTTCTTGGAAGTTCACCAAAGTGCGTTTGATCTGTTCAATCGTGGCGGATTCACCATGAAAGAAAATATTCTTCAAAAGGAAATAGAAAAGCTTTTGCTTGAAGTTGAGAGACTGAAGCCTTCTTTGGGAGATAAAGTAGAAAGAATCACTACCATTATCAGCAATATCGCTAACATTATCAAGCCTTTTTGATGTCGATGCTATATTTAAGCAACGGTAGAAGCTGTCGACCCATGTATCATTACCTCTGTTCTTCATAAGCTGTAAATCTTTAGTTTGGCTATAACACATATAACCATTAGAATATACAGTACGTGTAACGTATCCATTCTCAATGGTTTCCTTTATGGTTATTACATCTTCTGATTTTGCATTGACATTCATAATTCTAAGCATTTTATTAATGCTCCCGGCCCTATTACCGGGAGCTAAACCAACATCTTTTGTTCCCCGTACGCAGGAACTTCTCCGCTCTCATTAATATTTGAGGTGCAAACCGGAATCGAACCGGTATTATATAATTTATGCTATCCAACTGCATAATCACACCAAAAAGTATACTTAAATCGTAACTTTTACGCAAATATACATAGAAAAACAATATAAATAACTGTATATCAACAAATTATTATCTATGCAAATATCCGTAAATATGTAATATAGGGTGTAACTCAATATAGATTCATAGAATATAGGTATAAACTCAAAGTTTAATTAATACAATTTTGAATGTGTGTTGAATGTGTGTTATTCACATTTCGTTTTATAATTTGAATGTGTGTTGAATGTGTGTTATCATGTATATGTCTGTTATTAACACAATATTAACACTTATAGCTTGTAGGATTATCCAGTCTCAATGTAATGTAAGAAGTACCTTGTTAGCATATCTATTATTGCTATCTATAGCATTTTTCTAATATCTATACTTCCATATAATAAGTATTTAGTATTTTTGTGCAAATGAAATATCTAAATAGTAAAACTATGGCAAAGGTTATACATGTGCATCTCATATTCGAAAAGATTGATCGTTATTTTGGCTCCATATCTGCAATATATGGAACTTTTAGTGCTGATCAAATAGGTATTCAACAGAGTACTTTACAGCACAAAGGCCTTACTGATGGAGGCTCAGTCATCACCAAAAGAGCTATCATCAAACAGGCACAAATCATCAGATGTAAGCAGAAATAGCGATATTCCGCCTTCTCTGGTGCTTTCATCCAGAACACGATAAGGGCTGTGTACTCTGTAAAAAAACAGCGTACACAGCCTTTTATTTAGTCTCAAACAGGAATCAACTGATCCTGTTTATTCAGATATTCTTTAAACACCGTTTGATCTTCATCATAATAGTCTCCCTCCGATAGAAGCAACACGGAAGTAACCCCACCCAAATTGGAACGAACGGAACATTTTGTTTTTGTCGTCCATACAAAGTTCAACAGGTCTTAACTCCCGATGTCATGGGCGTTTCACGTCGTTGGCTCTACTTCTTTCTCATGGTACAATTTGTATTGAGCCCCGTAATATTTTTCTGATTCTTCAATAAGACAATACATTCGCGGGCAGCATTCAAAGCTACCGTCTGATGTTCCTTCGAACCTATTACCGATGGAGAAATCTTAGCATACGGATTCCGTTCCACACCATCAAAAAGTCCCAGTTTCATACGAGCTGTCAGCACATGATAGGCAGCCGAGTCAATATCCGCTTCCGAAACCATATACTGTTTGTAAGCATTCAACAGATATTCATCATACACATCATCCCCACATTCCAGATCCAATCCGGCTTTAATGGATAGCGTGGCAGCCGCTTCTTTGGTCTTCACATACTTATGCGCATTGACCAACAAAGAAGGTCCTCCGCAATCGGATACCACATATCCCTGAAATCCCCAATCCCGACGCAGCACCTTCTGCAAAAGCCAGGAATTCAGCGTACAAGGCACATTATTCAGCGCATTATAAGCAGTCATGATGGAAGCGGCTTTTCCTTCCTTCACACACATTTCAAAAGCAGGGAAATAATATTCGCGCAGTTGCTTTTCCGGAATTTGCGGATTGCAGACAAAGCGATTGTGTTCCTCATTATTGGCAGCAAAATGCTTGGGAGTAGAAACAATCTTTAAATAATGCGGATCATCTCCTTGCAATCCTTTCACAAAAGCCGTTCCCATCACCCCACTTAAGAAAGGATCTTCTCCATACGTTTCCGGCGTGCGTCCCCAACGAGGATCACGAGCCATATTCACGGTAGGTGACCAAAAAGTCAGCACATCACTGAATTGTTCTTTTTGATTCTTCCCCTGATCGAGTTCATTCCAACGAGCGCGCGCCTCATCCGAAATCACAGTAGCTACCCGCTTTTGTAATTCGGGATTCCATGTAGCTGCCAGTCCGATAGCTTGTGGAAATACCGTAAAACGTCCCGGGCGGACAACTCCGTGCAATGCTTCATTACCATGATAATATTTATCAATGCCCAGACGGGGAATACCGGGAGAAGTAGCACGAAGCAGGCTTATTTTCTCTTCCACCGTCAAACGTGAAATCAAATCCATCACTCGTTCATGCACAGGAGCATTTTCATTCTTATACAATTCCTGTGCGTATGAAAAAAGGCAAGGTGCTCCACAC
>OJPI01001260.1_pt1 | contig 12650 bp, 9 predicted proteins | sample 1598461 | NCBI WGS metagenome assembly OJPI01 (sample SAMN03922483, study PRJEB24848) | human gut metagenome | isolation source: stool sample | host: Homo sapiens | place: Germany | collected 2011-05 | reverse complement strand
GCCCTCAGCGGTTTTCCCAATGAGTAGGAGGATCAAAAATGATCGTGCTGAAAAATTCAGTTCAGGATGGTCTGCTCGGTCTCCACGTCGAACACATGGACCTTGTGGGGATCGAATGCCACGCGGACGGTGTCTCCGTTGCGAGCCTTGGAGGTGGGAGCCACACGGGCGGTCATCTTGTTGCCCTTGTACTCCAGGTACAGGTAGATCTCAGCGCCCATCATCTCGGACACATCCACCTGTGCATCCAGCTGGCAGTCGGTGTGCTTTGCCATAAACTCAGGCTCATCATCGATGTCCTCAGGACGGATGCCCATCTTGATCTTCTTGCCAACGTAAGCATCCAGCTTGCCGTCAGCGGTCTTCTCCTTGGGCAGGGGGATGATGTCGCCGCCCAGGTCAATGCCGTACTGGTCGCCCTTCTTGATCAGGGTGCCGTCCAGGAAGTTCATCTGGGGGCTGCCGATAAAGCCTGCCACGAACATATTGCAGGGCATATCGTACAGGTTCTGGGGGGTATCCACCTGCTGGATGATGCCGTCCTTCATAACAACGATACGGTCGCCCATGGTCATAGCCTCGGTCTGGTCATGGGTAACGTAGATGAAGGTGGTGGCCAGCTTCTTGTGCAGCTTGATGATCTCGGTGCGCATGCTGGTACGCAGCTTAGCATCCAGGTTGGACAGGGGCTCGTCCAGCAGGAAGACGGCCGGGTTACGGACCATAGCACGGCCCAGGGCAACACGCTGACGCTGGCCGCCGGACAAAGCCTTGGGCTTGCGGTCCAGCAGGTGCTCGATCTCCAGGATCTTAGCAGCCTCGTGCACGCGCTTGTCGATCTCGTCCTTCGGGGTCTTGCGCAGCTCCAGGCCGAAAGCGATGTTCTTGTAAACGGTCATATGGGGGTACAGAGCGTAGCTCTGGAACACCATGGCGATATCACGGTCCTTCGGGGGGACGTCGTTGATCAGACGGCCGCCGATGTACATCTCGCCCTTGGAGATCTCCTCCAGGCCGGCGATCATACGCAGGGTGGTGGACTTGCCGCAGCCAGAGGGGCCGACAAAGATGATGAACTCCTTATCCTGGATCTCCAGGTTGAAGTCAGTAACGGACGGAGCGGTTGCGCCCGGGTAGATCTTGTAGATATGCTGGCAGCTAATCGAAGCCATAGGTCATTTGCCTCCATTATAATTCACGGTGGTCTGCGGCGTTTACTTGACGGTGCGCCGCTTCGTTGTTATTATAATAGCAGATAATTTTGTGTTATGAAATAGCATTTTATTGATTAGAGGTGTCAGATATTGATTTACGATTGGCGTACCACCATCGCCCTGGCTGCCCTGCGGGATCTTCAGCTGTCTGCGCCCCTTTGCCTGGAAGGAGACGGGCTGTGGGTATGCCTAGTATCCAGCGGTCAATGCACCGCCGCCCTGGCAGACCCAGGGGCGCTGCCGCCCCAGACAGCCCTGGCCGGACAGCTCATCCTGAGCCGCAGCCCGCTGGAGCTGTCGCCCCAAGGGGGCAGCCACCTGCTCTGTGCCCTGCTCACCGGCCAGGCTCCGGCACAGTTTCTGGCGGGGCTGAACAGCCCGCCCTTTTTGGCCAAGGGCGAGACCTGCCCCGCTGCCGCCGAGCTGATGGAGCAGCTGGCCTTTGAACAGGCCGGGCGCAGCCGTGCTCACAGCCAGATCGCCTTTGCCCTGCTGTGTGAGCTGGCAGAAGCCGACGCAGCCGCCCCGGCCCTGCCGCCCCTTGTAGCGGCCGCCATGGAGGATATCCGGCAGAATTACGCCGGTCTGTACGGGGTGGAGGAGCTAAGTGAGCGGCTGGGCGTGAGCAAAAGCCACCTGGTGCGGGCTTTTACCCACGCAGTGGGGGTCTCTCCCGGGCGCTATCTGACCCGGGTGCGCATCGAAGCGGCCATGCGGCTTTTGCAGCATCGGGAATACACGCTGGAGGTGGTGGCCAGCCTATGCGGATTTTCCGGCGCAAACTATCTGTGCCGGGTGTTCAAAAAAGAGACCGGCCAGTCCCCCGCCCAATGGCGGGCCTTGGTGGGTCGTGCCGCCGCACCGGGGCTTTCCCCGGAGGAAAGCCTGCGGGAACAGGAGCTGTACGTATAAAAAACGGCCGGCGCAGTGCGCCAGCCGTTTCCCAAGCTCGTCTCTTATTCCTCTGTACACCGGACCACCCGCCGCAGCAGACAGGCCGTCAGCACCGCCGTCAGCGCCTCTGCCGCCGGAAAAGCCGCCCACACGCCGTTCATGCCAAACAGATTGCCCAGCAGCAGCGAGCAGCCCACGATGGCCACCACGCCCCGGCACAGCGAGGCCGCCGTTGCCTCTGCCGGACGGTTGATGGCGCCCAAGTACCCGGTGGCCACGATGTTGACCCCCGCAAACAGATACCCGATAAAATACACCCGCATCCCCTGCAAAGCATACTGGGCCATCTGCATATTGCCGTCCTGGTTGAACAGTGCCACCAGTGTATCTGTAAAGCCGAACACACCGGCATACAGCAGCGCCGCCAGGCCCAGCGCTGTGGCAGTGCCCAGACCCAGCAGCCTGCGGGCATCCTTGCTGCGGCCCTGGCCATAGCAGGCGCTGGCCAACGGCTGCACGCCCTGCGCTACGCCGTTAAAGACCGCCGTAGCCACCAGTGCATAGTTGGCCACCACACCATAGGCAGCCACACCCACGTTGCCCGCCAGCCGAAGCAGCAAAAAGTTGAACACGGTGGTGGTCACGCCGGAGGACATCTCCCCCACAAAGCCGGACACGCCCAGCGGGCAGCTCTGCCCCAGCAGCCGGACCGAGGGGCGCTGGAACCGCAGCTGGATGTGGTTGGACTTTTTCAAAAAGTGCAGGCTGCACACCAGCATACTGACAATGGGGGATACCGCCGTAGCCAATGCAGCACCGGCCAGCCCCATCCCCATGGGGAAGATGAACAGGTAGTCAAACACCACATTGAACAAGCTGCCGCTGAGGGTAGCCGCCATCGCCAGCGAAGGGTCCCCATCGTTGCGCACGAACGAGGACGTAATGTAATTGCACATAAAAAACGGGGTGAACAGCAAAAAGATCCGGGCATAGCTCACGCCCAGTGCCACGATCTGCGCATCGCCGCCCATCCATCGCAGCAGCACATCCGGGCAGAAGGCTCCGGCCAGCATAAAGGGGATGCTGAACATCCACGCCCACAGCAGCGCATTGGAGAAGTAGCGGTGGGCACGCTCATCCCCCTGCGCACGCAGGATCGCAAACCGGGTGGCCGAGCCAAGACCCAGCATCGACCCCACTGCAAAGATCAGGTTGTACAGCGGCAGGCACAGGTTGAGCAGCGTGATGCCGTCCGAACCGGCCGCTCTGGAGATAAAAAAGGTGTCGGCCAGGATGTAGCAGGATGTACCCAAAAGGCCGAAAATATTCAGAAACACATAGTGGAAAAACTGATGGGTGAGCTTCATTCCCGATCCTCCCTTTTTTACACAGTAAGCGCTATTTTAACACGAAAAAAAGGACGTGTCAAGAACAAAACGCCCCGCTTTTTTCCTGAAAAAACGGAGCATCCGCATAGGAAAAGGAGGCCCAGCTGTGAATATTACCGAGTTTGCCCGGATCGCCGGGGTATCCAAGGCGGCCGTGAGCCGTTATTTCAACGGCGGCTATCTGAGCGAGGAAAAGCGCGCCCAGATCGCTGCCGCACAAAAAGCCACCGGTTACCGCCCCAGCCTGCAGGCACAGATGCTGCGGGCCAAACGTACCCGGCAGATCGGGGTCGTCCTGCCCAAGTTGTCCAGCGACAGCTGTCCCCGCATGGTAGAGGGCATTGGCAGCGTGTTGGAGGAATGGGGCTACCGGCTGCTGCTGGTGAACACTGCCAACGACGCCGCCCGGGAAGTGCAGGCCATGGAGATGCTGAGCCATAACACCGTAGACGGCCTGATCCTGATCGCCACCGTGTTTACTCCCCAGCACAAAGCTCTGCTGGAAAATATGCCTCTGCCCATCGTGGTGCTGGGCCAGCAATATCCCGGCTGCTGCTGTGTCTGCCACGACGACTTTGGCGCCGCCAAAGCCGCTACTGCCCGGATGCTGGATAAGGGCCGCCGCCTGCCCGGTTATCTTGGCGTTACGCAGATGGACAAAGCGGCCGGACGCGCCCGGCGGATGGGCTTTGAGGCCGCTTTGCAGCAGGCGGGGCTCCCTGTGCACCCAGAGCGCATGTCCACCGCCCATTTCAGCATGGATTCCGGCTTTCGGCAGGCAGAAAAGCTGTTTGCCCTTACCCCCAAGCTGGACTGTCTGTTCTGCGCCACCGATGCCATTGCCCTGGGGGCTATGCAGTACTGCCGCAGCAAGGGCGTGCGTATCCCGGAGGATGTGATGCTGGCTTCTGTAGGGGACAGCGCCGCCGGGCAGACCGCTTTTGTGCCCCTGACCAGCGCCCACCTGCACTATCACACCGCCGGGCAGCAGGCTGCCAGACTTTTGATGGAGCAGCTGAACGACCCCCATGCTGTGCCCTGCAGCCAGATGCTGGGCTATACCCTGCGTCCCCGGGCCTCCACCGGAGACCACGACCCGGAGGCGCTGTACTCCCCTTTTTCCCGCACGGAGACCTGAAACCTTGTGAAATCAATAACCCGTGATACCCAAATTTTGTCCCCCCTGCGAATGGAATTTTTGAGGGTGCTGCCGTATAATGAGGGCAGGTGAAATCGATTTCAAAAAGCAAGGCAAATGAAGAAGAACCTCTGGATCTATTGTAAAGGAGAAGCGGAATATGGACTACCCTAAAATCGCACAGCAGGTGCTGGATCGTGTAGGCGGCCCTGCAAACATCCTCTCCGCAGCCCACTGCGCCACCCGGCTGCGTCTTGTGATCGCAGACAACACCAAGACGGACAAAAAGGCGCTGGAAAATGTAGAAGGGGTCAAGGGCGTCTTTGAAGCCCAGGGCCAGCTGCAGATCATTTTTGGCACCGGCATCGTAAACAAAGTTTATGATGCGTTTATCCAGCTGACCGGCATGGAGCACGCCAGCAAAGAGGCCGTCAAGCAGGCGGCTGCCGCCCGCTCCCCCTGGTACCGGCGGGGCATCAAGACGCTGGGAGACATCTTTGTCCCCATCATCCCCGCTATTGTGGCTTCCGGCTTTTTGATGGGCCTGATGGAAGCGCTGAACTTCATGGCAGCCAACGGCTTTGTACAGCTGGACACCTCCGGCTCGCTGTTTGTATTTGCAAAGCTGTTTTCCAACACAGCCTATGTGTTTTTGCCGGTTCTGATCGCTTTTTCGGCCGCCAAGGTGTTTGGGGGCAACCCTTTCCTGGGGGCGGTCATCGGCATGATCATGATCCACCCCGACCTGCAAAACGCCTGGACCGTCTCCTCCGGCGTGGAGGTGATGCAGCCGGTGTTCGGCGGTCTGTACGAGGTGCCGCTGGTGGGCTACCAGGGGCATGTGATCCCGGTGATCATCGCCGTATGGGTCATGTGCCAGATCGAAAAGCGGCTGCATAAGATCGTGCCCGCCATGATCGACCTGTTCGTCACGCCGCTGGTGTCGGTGTTCGTCACCGGCTATCTGGCCCTCTCGGTCATCGGGCCGGTGTTCACCGGGCTGGAAAACAGCATCATCACCGGCGTGCAATGGCTGATCACCCTGCCCTTTGGCCTGGGCAGTTTTGTCATGGGCGGCCTGTATGCCATCACCGTGGTGGCCGGCATCCACCATATGTACACACTGATCGACCTGGGGCAGCTGTCCCGCTATGGCTGCACCTACTGGCTGCCCCTGGCCAGTGCCGCCAACGTCGCACAGGGCGGCGCCGCTCTGGCGGTGGCCTTAAAGACCAAGGACGCAAAGCTGCGCTCCATGGCGCTGCCCTCCGCGCTGTCTTCCTGCATGGGCATTACGGAGCCTGCCATTTTCGGCGTGAACCTGCGGTACTTCAAGCCCTTTATCGGCGGTCTTGCAGGCGGCGCCTGCGGTGCGCTGTACGCCAGCGTCGTGGGCCTGGGCGCTACCGGCACCGGTGTCACCGGCATCTTTGGCGTACTGCTGCACCTGCATATGCCCCTGCAATACATCTTGATGATGGCCATTTCTTTCGGCGTCTCCTTCGCCGTGACCTGGGTCATCTGGAAACCGGAGGACGTACACTGACATGAATGCGCTGCAACGAGACCTGAAACGCTTGGTCCCCCTGGCGGAAAAGCTGGGCGCTGACACCGTCGCCGCCGACTGCCACCGACAGCACTACCACATCCAGCCCCCGGTAGGCTGGCTGAATGACCCCAACGGCCTGTGCTGTTACGATGGCGCTTACCACGTCTTTTATCAGTACAGTCCCTTCGATGCTTCCGGCGGGGTCAAGCATTGGGGTCATGTCCGCAGCACCGACCTGATCCACTGGGAGCCGCTGCCGGTCATGCTGTATCCGGACCAGCCCTTTGACTGCCACGGCGCCTACTCCGGCTCCGCCCTGGTGGAAAACGGAGCCCTGTATCTGTACTACACCGGCAATGTAAAGCACCCCGGCCCCTACGACTATATCACCGCCGGGCGGGGCCACAACCTGTGCCTTGCCGTCAGCCGGGACGGGGTGACCCTGGACAGCAAGCAATGTCTTATGTATAATCGGGATTATCCCGCCGGGCTGAGCTGCCATGTGCGGGACCCCAAAGTATTTGCCTGGCAGGGGCAGTATTATATGGTCCTGGGGGCCCGCACCCTGACCGACTGGGGCGAGGTGCTGGTGCTGCAAAGCGCCGACAAGCTCCACTGGAACCACATCAACACCCTGACCACCCCGGAGCCTTTTGGCTATATGTGGGAGTGTCCGGATCTGTTCTGTCTGGACGGCCGGTGGTATCTGCTGGTCAGCCCCCAGGGCATCCCCTGCCAGAACGTCTATGGCTGCGGCTATTTCGCCCTGGAAGGCGATTGGCGCACCAAGGACTGCACCTTAGGACAGTTTTACCCTTTGGACAGCGGGTTTGACTTTTACGCCCCCCAGACCTTTGCAGACGAGCCGCACAGCCGCCGCATCCTGCTGGGATGGATGGGGATGCCGGATGCCCCCTATGGCAACCAAGCCACCGTGGACTGCGGCTGGCAGCACTGCATGACCCTGCCCCGGGTGCTGACCCGGAGAGCCGACGGCCGTTTGCTGCAGCAGCCCGCCCCGGAGCTTTTGGCGCTGCGGCAAAAAAACACCGTCCTTTCTCCCGGTCAGGCGCATCTGCTGCCCAGCGCCCGCTTTGCTTTGCAGGCCCCGGTCAGCGGCAGCTTTGTCCTGCACATCGCCCAAGGGGCCGAGCTGCACTATACCCAGCCGGACCGCCGCTGCGTGCTGCGCTTTACCGACCCGGTGCTCTCCGGCGGACGCACCCAGCGGGAAGTCCTGCTGGACGATGCCTGCCGCAGCCTGGATGTGTGGGGGGATGCCTCCTCGCTGGAGGTCTTTCTCAACCAGGGCGAAGCGGTGTTCTCCACCCGGTATTACCCCGGCGCAGGGCCGCTGGCTATCCGGCTGGACGGAGCCGCCGCATCCGTATACGAATTAGAATAACCCACACTATTTATACAAGGAGCAGAGAAAAATGCCCGGTACGACCCTTTTTTCCATTGGTGAAGCATTGATCGACATGATTCCCTCCCGGGCAGGCTGTGCCTTTGGGGAGGTCCCCTCTTTCAGCCCCCGGGTAGGGGGAGCACCTGCCAATGTCTGCGGCGCATTTGCCCGTTTGGGCGGTCAGAGCGCACTTTTGACCCAGCTGGGGCAGGACCCCTTTGGCCACAAGATCGTTCAGGAGCTGGCCGGTCACGGCGTGGACGTGAGCCACATCTCCTTTACGGACCAGGCCAACACCGCCCTGGCCTTTGTCAGCCTGGAGGAGGACGGAAACCGCACCTTCAGCTTTTACCGCAAACCCTCCGCAGACCTTTTGTACCGGCCGGATCAGATCCGGCGGGAGTGGTTCCGGGAGGCCTTTGCCCTGCATTTCTGCAGCGTCTCCCTGGTGGATAGTCCCATGCGGTACGCCCATCTGGCGGCCATTGCTGCCGCCCGGGAGGCCGGGGCCATCCTCAGCTTTGACCCTAACCTCCGTTTCCCCCTCTGGCCGGACCCGGAACAGCTGCGCCAGACTGTGCTGCAATTTTTGCCCCGCAGCCACATGGTAAAGATCTCGGACGAGGAGCTGGCGTTCCTGACCGGATGCCAGGACATCCAGCAGGCCCTGCCCCGGTTATTTGTTGGCAATATTCAACTTGTAGTATACACATGCGGCAGCAACGGCGCTTATGCCTTTACCCGCAGCGCCCAGGCTTTTGCGCCCTGCACCCCCGTCAAAGCGGTGGATACCACCGGTGCCGGCGATGCTTTTATCGGCTCCTTCCTCTGGCAGATGGCCCGGGACGGCGTGGATGCCGCCGCACTGCCCAAGCTGCGCAAAACACAGCTGGAACAGTACCTGGCTTTCTCCAACCGATACTGCGGCGCCAGTGTGCAGCAGTACGGCGCACTGAGCAGCTACCCCACTCTGGCGCAGATGGATGCGCAGGCTTGACCTGCCCCCCTTTTGCAAAAATACGCCCCCTGCCAGGACCTCGGGTCCCGGCAGGGGGCGTTCTGTTTGCGTCCCACACAAAAACTGGCCCGTGCAGATGCACAGGCCAGCTGAAAATTTTTTTGTTCAAGGCGGCGAGCACCCGCCCCAAGGTCACCGTCCGCTTTTGAATGCACAAACGGCAATGCTCAATGCGCTCCATGCGGCCTGGTACATCAGCACCGCTGCCACCGACAGCCCGCCGATGCTGCCCGCCGTAGTCAGCAGCAGTGCAATGGCCACCGACAGCCACACCGATGCCAACTGCACGGTCGTAGCGCTGGTCTCTGCGGACTGCGCAGTCTCCGCCGCCGCCAGGCCGCCGGTCAGGCTGGCCAGACCCTTGCGGTGCATCATGCAGCAATCCGCACTGGTGCAGGCGGGAGCAGACGCCAATGCGTCCCACTGCTCCTGTGCCAGCACCAGCACCATCTCCTGCGGCAGGCGGTATGCCTCCGCAATATGGCGGGCGGTCAGGCTGGGGTCCTGGCAAGCGACCATCAGGCGGATATTCTCCCGCTGAAGCACGGCCAGGGCCCGGGCGGTATTGCGCCCGCCCACATAGCGCAGCACAAACATGGCGTGCAGGTTGCCGGACACCGCCAGGTACAGGATCTGCAGCGCTCCATTCTGGGAGTGCTTGGCCTCATACTCCGGCTCCGGCAGGGGGACCCCCTCCTGTTCCAGATAGGCGCGGTTGCCCAGCAGGATGCGGTTGTTGTCGCACCAAGCGGCAAAGCCCAGACCCCGGTGGGTCTCCAGGTCCTTGACCGGGAACAAAATATCGGTGCGGTCCTCAATGATCTGGCGGAACAAGCCCCGCAGCGTGTTGCAGCTTTGGTTCAGCACACTGGCCGTATACAGGATATCCCGGTCGATCCGGCCGCCCTTAAAGATACGGATATCCTCCAGGTTCACGCTGTCCGGACCAAACAGGTCGTCGGCATCCAGCTGCACGGTGTCGATGCCGCCCAGTTCCTCTGTAGCGGCCCAGCCGGGCACCACCGCCCCTGCTGCTGCGGCTGTGCGCTGCAAGCGCAGCGCCGCCACCGCCGCCACCAAAGTAGAGGACAGCGGCGCACCCATACACAGCACCGATGCAGCCGCTGCGGCTGCCCCGTTGATGCCTGCGCCAAACAGCAGGAACACCAGTCCGCTGAGCACCGCTGTGCCCAGCAGGATGTAGGAGGTCTTGCGGGTCCGGCGCTCACTGGCACGCGTTCCAAAATGCTGGTCCACAAAGCCAGCGCTCCACTCCACCGGGCGGCTGAACAGCACCCAGGGATCTTTTTCTTCCATCGCCTGCGCCAGGCTGCGCACCAGGTCCTTATCCTTGATGCGCACAGCGCCTTGGTAGTCCTCTCCGCTGGAGGCCAGCCGGTGGCCAGCTTCCACTGCGGACAGCATCACACGTCCGCCCACCAGAGCCAGGCAGAGCCCCAAGGCTGCCACACCGGACAGCAGGGTCATGCCGCTGGACGCATAGCTTTTGGCGTTCAGCAGCGCTACTGCCGCCTGCACCAGCGCCGCTACCGCAGCCAGGACCGGCATCGTCTCGGCGCTGGGGGTGCCCCGCAGGCCCGCCAGACCGTCCCGCAGAACGGTATACGCCACGCCCATGGCTGCCGCCAGAGCCAGCAGGTTGACCCCGTAAAAGGCCGCCGGGGCCGCTATGGGGTCCAGCCCGGCCACCGGGGGCAGCAGGCCCCCGGCCGTCAGACTGAGCTGTATCAGCACCAGCGCCAGCAGCCCGCTGAGCACACAGCGCAATGTAAGGGAAGCCCCCATCTGCCGCAGTTTTTCCCCCATTTCCTCCGGGGTCTGTGCATCCGGGAACTCCGGTTCCGCCTGCTTGGAGGCTGCATAGCCCGCCAGCTTCTCCTTCCAAACGGAGGAAGCGGGCGCCTCATGCTCTGCAGGCGGCGGGGTCTGCCGCGCTTTTGCGGCGGCGGGAGCCACAGGCTCCTCTTCCAGCTCCAGCAGCGGCAGGCTCATGGTATCGTCCTTGTCCCGGGGCGGCTCCTGCTCCCCAAACAAACGCAGGGGGGGCTTTGCCGAGGCAGATGGCTCCGTTTTTTTCTCCGGGAAGGCGGTGCGGGTGGGCTGCGCCTCTGGCTGGTGCTCCTGTGCAAACACCAGGGTCGGGCGTGCAGACTCTGTTTCCGGCTGTTTTTCCTTTACAGGTGCAGCTGCAGAGCCATTCATCTGCTCCAGCAGCGCACGCAGCTCATCCAGTTTCTGGGTAGTCTGCTCCTCCTGGGGGGTCACCCGCTGCGCCGCAGGCCGAGGACTAGCCACTGCCCCTCTGGAGCTGCCAGTGTACCGCCTGGGACGGGATACCGAGTCCGATTCGGGCATGGGTGCCGGTTCCGGGTCGGGTTCCGGCATAGGAGCCGGCTCCGGGTCGGGTTCCGGCATGGGGACCGGCTCCGGGTCAGGTTCCGGCGTGGGGATCGGCTCCGGGTCGGGTTCCGGCATGGGGACCGGCTCCGGATCAGGTTCCGGGTCAAGTTTTGGCACGGACACCGCCCGCACCGCCGGTGCCACATCCTTTTTTTTGATAGGGGCGGACTGCCGGGGCATCTTGATCTCCGGCTGCGCCTCGGGCTGGATCACCAGTTCCAGATCCGCTTCCTGCTCCTCTGGCTCACACCCCAGCAGCAGCTCACCGGTATTGTCCTCACAGGAGTCTGTGTCCGGGGCAGCAGGTCTTTCCCGATGGAACAGCCGGGCCAGCAGTCCCTTGGGCTGCTGATCCAGCTCGCTGTCCCGGCGGGTCATCTCCTCCGGCACCTGGGCTACGGTGGTGGTAAAAAAGGTTCTGAACTTCTCGTCCTGCGCCGCGATCTCCTCAGCGGTATACTCGTGCCGCCCAGTCAGGCGCTGGTTTTCTTTCGGCATCCTTGTCCCTCCCTGTCATAAGCAGGGTGGGCATCCTCCCCGCTTACTGCCGTATTCCTATGTAGCTTACAGCTTTGCTGCCCGCTGGGTGCGGATCTCATACAGGATGATACCCGCTGCCACCGAAACATTGAAGCTGTCCACGCCGGTGCCCTCTGCAGCCATATCCAGCCGCACAACACCATCGCACAGCTTTTTGACCAGCTGGGACACACCGCTGCCCTCGCTGCCCATCACCAGCGCAATCGGGCCGGTAAGGTCCGATTTATGCAGGGACACGCCGTCCATATCTGCACAGTAGACAAAGACCCCCTGCTCTTTCAAGCGGCGGATGGTCTCGCCAATATTGGCCACACGGGCCACCGGCAGCCGCTCAGCAGCGCCTGCACTGGATTTGAGCACCGTCGGGGTCACTTGCGCACCGCCCCGCCGCGGGATCACGATGCCGTGGGCGCCGCACAGCAGTGCGCTGCGCATCACTGCGCCCAGATTGTGGGGGTCCTCCAGGCCGTCGCACAGCACCAGGAAAGGCGGCTCGCCTTTTTCCTTTGCGATCTGCAGCAGATCCTCCACTGCAACATACTCGATCTCGCTGGCAAAAGCCGCCACACCCTGGTGGCTCTCGGTACCGGTCATCAGGCGCAGTTTATTGGGGTGGACCCGCTTGACGGCGGCCCCGGCCTCTTTTGCAAGGGCGGTATAATAAGCGGCCACTGCCGGGGCCATTCCCTCGGCCAGAAGCACTGTATCCACGCCGGAGCCGCTTTTCAAAAGCTCTGCCACCGGGTTTTTGCCGTAGACCAAGCTCTCATTTTTAGCGGGGGCCTCCTCCGGGCTGCGGCGGGGGCGGCGCGGCGTATTCTTTTCCATCATCGTATGTTTCTCCTTCCCTAAACGGGGATGTTTTTGCAAAATAATCCAGGTTAAAGTATACCATACCCCGGCTCTGTTTGCCATAGAAAAGCACAGTTTTTCCTGGACAGCTTTTCCCGTTTGTTCGGAAAAATTCCGCCCGGTTCGAGAAAAATCGGCAAGATCCCCCTTATCTCCCAGATTCGCCGCAGCGCCCGTTTTTACAGGCCCATTGAGGATAGTATGGTTTGAGAGCGCAGCAGTTATGCA
>OJPI01001246.1_pt1 | contig 12760 bp, 9 predicted proteins | sample 1598461 | NCBI WGS metagenome assembly OJPI01 (sample SAMN03922483, study PRJEB24848) | human gut metagenome | isolation source: stool sample | host: Homo sapiens | place: Germany | collected 2011-05 | reverse complement strand
TACTGATCTCTCGTATCAGGTGTGGCATCGCGGATATAATCCGCAAAGGACTCAATCTCAAGATCCAGTGCCTCCTGAAAATCATGGCAGCGGGAATTGTCATTTAAAATGGTATTGAAGCCTCCCAGCGAGAAGTTCATAATACAAATACTGAACGTAGCCGAAAGAGCCCATGATCAAAATGACCATGGCTGCAAAAATACCGATCTTCTTTTTAATGGAAATCGTTAACCATATATTACGAAGCATAAATCTGTATTATAATCTGCGTTTCCTTTCTGTCTGTATCCTCGGCCCCTCCTGTGTTTTACGACTCAGTGCGTTTGAAAGATTGAGCCGTCTTTTGGGTTCTTTCCCGGCCCTTTGCCTCCACTATCTTTTTAGGTTCCTCTTTTGTAGTAGAAAGTTTTTTAGGTTCTTCCCTGGCTGTAGACAGCTTCTTCGGCTCTTCCTTCACCACGGCTGTCTTTCTTACGCCGGTCTCTGGCTCCTTCTTTGCGGCAGCCTCCTTAACAGAGCTTTTTGCAGCCCTCCCGGCCTTCTTTTTGCCAGCTTCCGGCGTACAGGAAAATACCAGAAAGCTCATTGGCGGGATATTGCATTCGATGGAGTTCTCTCTGTCATCCCATGGAATCTTCTTCGAGCTCTTTGCGCGGGCGTTGATCCTGCCCTGACCGCCGAATTCCCTGGCGTCACTGTTGAAGATTTCCTTATATTTGCCTGCAAACGGTACTCCCAGACGGAATTTCTCATGCTCCACATTATCAAAGTTGCAGATAAAGAGCAGCGTTTCCTTTCCGTCTTTGCTTCTGCGTACATATAAAACCATGCTTTCTTCATGATAGCTGCAGTTGATCCACTCAAATCCACTGGGGTCAAAGTCCTCCTCGTAAAGAGCCGGATGCTCCAGAACCATGTGGTTTAATGCCCTTACATAGCTCTGCATATTTTTGTGAAGAGGATACTGCAAAAGTTCCCATTCCAGAGAAGCATTTTCATTCCACTCGTCAATCTGGCCAAAGTCCTGTCCCATAAAGAGCAGCTTCTTGCCCGGATGGGACATCATAAAGCCGTACGCAGCGCGCAGATTTTCTGCTTTCTTTTCCAGAGTTTCTCCTGGCATTTTCCCCATCATGGAGCCTTTTCCGTGAACCACCTCGTCATGGGAAAATACCAGGACAAAGTTTTCACTGTAGGCATAGAGCATGGAAAAGGTAAGCCCGCCGTAATTATTTTTCCGGAAATAGGGATCGCAGCGCATATAGTTGGTGAAGTCATTCATCCAGCCCATATTCCACTTGTAGTCAAAGCCAAGACCGCCGTCCTTTGGATTGCCGGTGATCATGGGCCATGCTGTGGACTCCTCTGCGATCAGCACAGCGCCGTCTTTGCGTCCCTTAAATACGCTGTTTAAATGCTTTAAGAATTCTACGGCTTCCAGATTTTCATTTCCGCCGTACATATTGGCTACCCACTCGCCGTCATTTTTGCCGTAGTCCAGATACAGCATGGAAGCAACTGCATCCATTCGGATACCGTCTGCGTGATATTTTTCAGCCCAGAATAAGGCGTTTGCGATCAGGAAATTGGATACGCCGGGACGGCCGTAATTGTAAATCAGAGTTCCCCAGTGGGGGTGAGAACCCTGTCTGGGATCTGCGTGTTCATATACACAGGTACCGTCAAAGCAGGCCATGCCATAGGCATCTCTGGGGAAATGAGCCGGTACCCAGTCAAGGATCACCCCGATGCCGTTTTCATGCATATAATCCATAAAATACATGAAATCATCCGGGGTTCCGTATCGGCTGGTGGGCGCATAATACCCTGTCACCTGATATCCCCAGGAAGCGTCTAAGGGATGCTCCATCACCGGCATCAGTTCCACATGGGTATATCCCATATTCTTTACATAATCAGCCAGCTTTACAGCCAATTCCCGGTAATTATAGAACTCAGACCCGGCAATCACATTTCCATTTTCATCCTCTGCAAACGCCTTGCGGATCCAGGATCCCAGATGAACTTCGTAGATATTAAACGGCTTGTCCTTTGTATCAGATGCGGCCCTCTTTTTCATCCACTCCTGATCCTTCCACTGATAGTTTCCAATATCCCACACAATGGAGGCATTATTGGGGCGCAGCTCTGCATAGTTGGCATAGGGATCACATTTTAACATGGGTTCCCCGGCCCGCGTTTTCACCTCATACTTATAAAGGCAGCCTGGTTTTAAGCCGGGAATGAACAGCTCAAATACACTTGCATCTCCCTCCCCCAGCTTCCTCATCTGATGGCGTCTGCCGTCCCAGAGGTTAAAATCTCCTACCACGCTGACTCTCATGGCACAAGGGGCCCATACGGAAAAATATACACCCTCCACACCGTCTATTGTCATGGGATGAGCACCCATTTTCTCATAGATGTTATAGAAAATTCCCGCTTCAAACTTCTTGAGCTCCCGCTCCGTATACTGAGGGCCAAAGGCGTAAGGATCTGTAACTTCTTCCTCCGCCCCATTATCATAGGTCACTAAAAGCGTATAGGCTGTTTTCGTCTTTCTGGGAATGAGGACTGCAAAAAAGCCTGCTTCATCTGCCAGCTCCATATCATATGTCTTTCCCGTATTGGAAAGTTTTACCTTTACAGCCGAAGCCGTAGGAAACAGAGCCTGGATCAAAAGCCCCTTTTCTGTTATGTGAGATCCCAGAAGTCTGTGAGGATCTGCAGACTCCGAATAAGTCAGCTCCTCAATTCCCGCCCAATCCATCAAATCGTATAATACCTGTTCCATAAATACAGCTTCCCCCTTCTGCCGGCTACAATGTCTGAGCCCGTTCTGAAATACTTTGCCTGAAATTGATCACATCATGCTCATACTCCTCTTCCATCAGAGGAGAAGCAATCATAAAATCCGCGCTTGCTTTATTGTTTGCAATGGGAATGTCATAAACCTGTGCAATCCGAAGAAGCGCCTTCACATCCGGATCGTGAGGCTGGGCCGTGAGAGGATCGGAAAAGAAAATCACAAAATCAATCTTTCCTTCCACAATCTTGGCTCCGATCTGCTGGTCGCCGCCTAAGGGCCCGCTGTTGTATCCCTTTACCGAAAGGCCCGTATACTCTGTAATCATCCTGGCTGTGGTGCCTGTCCCGCACAGAAAATGCTTTGACAGTGCTTCCTTATGCTCCAGACACCAGTCCATCAGTTCATGCTTTTTCTGGTCGTGTGCAATCAACGCAATGTTTTTCTGTTTTCCAATGGTCATTGATAAGTAATCCATTTTCCCGGCCTCCTTTTATGCTGTGCCTGTTTCTTTTCTACTCTGAAACCCGGTTTACCAGGGTTCCTATTCCCTCAATGGAGCACTCCACCACATCCCCGGGCTTTAAAAAACGGGGCGGATCAAAGCCCATTCCCACACCGGCCGGCGTTCCTGTAGCGATAATGGTGCCTGCCTTCAGGGTCATTCCGGCAGAAAGCTCGCTTACCACATGGTCAATGCCAAATATCATAAGCTCTGTACTGCTGTCCTGGCGAAGCTCTCCGTTTACCCTGGACTGAATGGAAAGCCTGGGCGGATAGGGAAATTCCTCCGCGGTAACAATACAAGGCCCCATGGGAAGAAATCCATCCAGGCTTTTGCCGAAATACCACTGCTTATGACGGGTCTGAAGGGTTCTGGCGCTCACATCATTGATCACCGTATAACCGAAAATATAATTTTTCACCTCGGAGACAGGCACATTTTTTGCGTCCTTTCCAATAATAACCGCCAGTTCAGCTTCGTAATCCAAATCCTGCACTAACTCCTTATGACTGGGGATTTCAGCGCCTGTACCCGTAGCTTCGCTGACCCGTTTTGAGAAATATACGGCAAAGGGGCGCTCTCCGCCAAAGGCCTCTTTCTTATAGCGGGCCGATTCCTCTGCATGGGCCATATAATTGATGCCCAGGCAGATTACATCCTGCACAGGATGAGGAATAGGCGCAAGAAGGATAGCCTCCTCTGCGGGAACTGCCCCTTTGATTTTATAAGGATCCTGTCCTGACACATACTCCAGAAGCTGCTTTTCAGACTCACTGATGCCCTCGATCAGCTCCTGCATGGTTTTATAATCCATATCCAGAGAGCGCAACGGATAGATCCATGTTCCATCCCTGTTTATAACGCCCAGTCTTCTCTTATGTTCAATCTCATATGTAACAAATTTCATTGACGGCCTCCTGTATTCTGCACTCACTTATTGTCTACTGTACCACATTTTTCCGATTTTTTCTACTTTTCGGCTCTGATTTCTATTTTTTCAGTCTCTTACTGCTGCGCATCCCTGAAAATCCTTCCCAGCTGTATCACCACTGTAGGAAGAAATGCAGCCATTCCTACAGCCGCCGCCTGAACCGGCATGAGATCGGATGCGGCAAAAAACATCTGCAGCCCCGGCACAAAAAGAACCGCTGCCAAAAGAATGCTCCCAAGCATAAATGCCGCCAGACTGCCCGGATTGCTGAGAAGGCCAAGCTGTATGATCGAATAGCTGCTGCGGCAGTTAAAGCCGTGAAACAGACGCGCCAGTGTAAGCGCAGAAAATGCCATGGTACAGGCCAGAGCTTCTCCCCCCTGTCTCATTCCCAGGCTCCAGGCCCACATGGTTGCTCCCGCCATCAGGCCGCCCTGAAAAAAGATCTGTCCGACAAAGCCGGGAGTCAAAATCCCTTCCTTCGGGTCTCTGGGCGGTTTCTTAAGCAGTCCATCCTCTGCCGGCTCCATCCCAATGGCGATTGCCGGGAGAGAATCGGTGATCAGGTTGATAAACAGCAGATGAACCGGAGCAAAGGGAAGGGGAAGCCCCAAAAGCGAAGTGTAAAGGACGCACAGAATCCCTGCCATATTTCCGGACAAAAGAAACTGGATGGCATTTTTAATATTGCGGTATACGTTTCTTCCATTGGCAGCAGCCTTGATAATCGTAGCAAAATTGTCATCCGCCAGAATCATGGAGGCGGCATCCTTTGACACCTCTGTTCCTCCCAGACCCATAGCAATGCCGATATCTGCTTTTTTCAGGGCGGGAGCATCATTTACCCCGTCGCCCGTCATGGCTACGATATGCCCCCGGTTCTGCCATGCTTTTACAATGCGTATTTTATGCTCCGGAGATACGCGGGCATAAACAGAAATCTGCGGCAGCTTTTTTTCCAGTTCTTCTTCTGTCATCTGATCCAGCCGGGCTCCTGTAAGCGCCAGATCTCCGGGCAAAAAAATGCCGATCCGGCCTGCTACAGCCATTGCCGTTGTCCGGTGATCTCCTGTGATCATCACCGTGCGTATTCCGGCCTGACGGGCCGCAGCCACTGCCGGGCGTGACTCCGGCCGGGGCGGATCCATCATTGCCGCAAGCCCCAGAAACACAAGGTCTGTTTCCGGATCCTCCTGCCATTTGGCTCCGGACCGGCAGGCAAATGCCAAAATCCTGAGCCCCCGTAAGGACCATTCCTGATTCTGATTTAAAATCGCCGCCCGGTCGGAAGCAGAAAGCTGTCGTGACGGAACAAGATCCGCTCCGGCAGGATTTATGATCCGTGTGCAACGCTCCAGCAGCACATCCGGAGCACCCTTAACAAACATGATTTCTTCCCCCTGCACCTCATGGATGGTCGTCATTCTCTTTCTTGCAGAATCAAAGGGAATCTCCCCTTTTCTTGGACAGCACAGGCGCAGCTGTTCCGGGACTGCTCCGGCAGCCTGAACCATATGAAACAGGGCCAGCTCCACCGGATCCCCCTCCTTATCCCCGGCAGATGGAGATGTATTATTATTTAAAGCGGCTGCCATTAAAAAGAGCTTCGCATCCTTTTTTCCTGATCCCGCATACTCCTTCAGCTGATCCGTCTCCATTTCTCTTCCATTGATGTAGACCGCCTCTGTTTCCATACGGTTCTGAGTCAGCGTTCCCGTCTTATCAGAGCAGATCACAGATACGCAGCCAAGGCTTTCCACTGCCTTTAAATCCTTGATGATCGCGTGCTCCCTTGCCATTTTCTGGGTTCCCATGGCCTGGACAATGGTAACAATGGAGCTTAATGCTTCCGGGATTGCCGCCACAGCCAGAGCCACAGCAAACATCAACGCGTCCAATACAGGTTCCTTCCGGTAAACACTGAGTCCAAAAACCAAAACACAGATTCCCATAATGCCAAGCGCCAGATGACCGGAAAAATGGTCCAGGCTGATCTGCAGGGGTGTTTTCTGTACCTCTGCCCGGTTCATCAAAGAAGCGATCGAACCGATCTCCGTATTCATTCCTGTGGCTGTAACTACTGCGGCAGCCCGCCCGGAGGTAACCAGAGAACCGGAAAATACCATATTGACCTGATCTCCGGGAGACAGCCGCTCTCCTTCCGTTCTCAGACACCCGGTATGTTTTTCTGCGCTGAGCGATTCTCCGGTAAGAGAGCTTTCATTCACCGTAAGTCCATAAACTTCCAGCAGCCGGCCATCTGCCGGTACCAGGCTTCCGGCCTCTAAAATCATCAGGTCTCCAGGCACTACGTTCGAGGAAGGAATGGTAACCGACTGTCCCTCTCTCACTACCCTGGCCTCAGGAGAGGACAGCTTTTGAAGGCTTTCCAGGGATTTTTCCGCCTTCCTGTGCTGGATCGTTCCCAACAGGGCATTTAAAAACAAAACCGTAAAAATAACCAGAGCGCTCTCCGGATCTCCTGTAGCCATGGATATCCCGGCAGCGATCATTAAGATCACTACCAGAAGATCCTTAAACTGACTTAGAAAAATCTGCCACCAGGGTACAGCCTCCCGCTCATATAGAACATTTTCCCCATATTTTTCCAGCCTGGAATGGGCCTCTGCATCGGTCAGCCCCCGGCGGCAGGAGGAAAGCTCCCTTAAAACCTCTTCCTCTGATCTGCTGTACCATTCTGTCATTCCGGCTCCCCCTTTTATACTCTGGATCTGTAAAAACCGCAACGAAAAATGCTCCCGGGACCATCCTTGAGCGGCCCCGGAAGCATCCGGTCTGTACACTCTGTTTAATTTATGAAAAAGGGAGGTCTGTTATGACATCAGCCAAATATCATGCCAAATACGACCTTCATCCCCTCGGATATGGAGGATTTTTCAATGTATTCCTCTCTGGTATGAGCGCCTTTGCCCCGGTAGCAGCCCGCGCAGACGCTGGGGATTCCCAACGACATGGGGATATTGCAGTCTGTGGAACCGGAGCCTGTCTGGGGGCGCTGCCCTGTAACCTGCGCTGCAGCCATGCAGGCCCGCTCTAAAAGAGTCCTCTGGCGCTCCGGGTCAATGCTGCCGGAGCAGGGACGAATCCCTAAAACCTCCGTTTCGATCTCCATCCCCTGCGCTCTGGCCTGTTCGATCACTTTATCAAACTGATCCTGCATATAGTCCAGATGTTCCCTCCGGTCTGAACGGAACTCATAAAGCATATGAGCCTCCTGAGCAATGGTATTAACCGATGTTCCGCCCTGGATCTGGCCTACATTAAAAGTCGTTTTTCCCTGCTTAGGAATCTGGATCCGGTACAGCGCTCCAATGATGCCTGCCAGCCTTTCAATGGCATTTTCCCGGCCGAAATCATTAAAGGAGTGTCCTCCTTTCGTGCGCACTGTGACCTTAAATCGCTTAGATCCCACAGCCTGGTCTACGATCTTATCCAGCTGGCTGTCAAAGGTACAAAAAGCTGTGATCCGACCGGCATAATCCTCGCATATGTTCCGGACGCCCTTTAGATTTCCCAGCCCTTCTTCCCCGGAATTGCATACAAACAAAAGCCCCGGGCGGTCAGAGGGATACACCTCCTCAAGGCGCCCTTCCCGGATGGCCTCTGCCAGATACTTTGCCCCAAGGAGCAGGCAGACAAGACAGGCTGTATCATCCCCAATGCCCGGACAGAAGATACGGTCTCCTTCCTCTTTTAAAGGCAGCTCCTCCTCATCAGGAAATACCACATCCGTATGGGCCATATAGACCTCCAGGCCATTTTTTTCACGGATCACGGCCGGCCAGACAACATTTAATGCCTCATCTATATATACCCCTTCTGCCCCCTGCTCTTTTAACCACCGGGAACAGAATTCCGCCCGTTTTTCCTCATGGTTTGAGGGCGCAGGAATCCTGGCAATAGTTCTTAAAAGTTCCAGGGCCTCCTCCTCATGTTCTCTGATAAACACTTCCATTGACTCACTGAGCATCTTTTTTTCCTTCTTTCTCCCGGACCGTTTTTTCAGGCAGAACCTCCGGGTTCTCCATAAATACACAGACTGCCCGCGCTCCGATCATAACCTTTTTCTGATCCTTTAATACAGGGCCTTTTCCCTCCGGCCAGAAACCGTTTACACTGTCCTCGGCTGTATTGAAAACCATCTGCCATGCCCTTCCTTTGGGGAGATTCGGCAGCGCAAATTCATGTGGCTCCCAGTGCATATTATAGGCTGTATAAAAGCTGGTTTTTTCTGTATCCTCTGAATAATCGCCGCAGTAAAATGCGCCGAACTGACGGCTGCACCGGTCAAATTCCGGCTGCCATGCCTTCTCTCCGTGATAGGACAGATCCGGCAGTCCCAGCCCCCGGTAATCCATCAGTCTGGGTTCTTTCGCCATATGGAACAGATCATGGGACTTTCTGAATGAGATCACCTGTTTTACAAAGGCAAATAGATCCTTATTACGCCGTATAAGCCCCCAGTTCAGCCAGGAAATTTCATTGTCCTGACAGTAGGAATTGTTATTTCCCTGTTTGGTCTGCCCAAACTCATCACCAGATAGAAGAAGGGGCGTTCCCTGGCTTAAAAACAGAAGAAGCAGGGCATTCTTTAACTGACGAAGCCGCAGACTGAGAACTTTTTTCTTTCTCACCGGCCCCTCTGCCCCGCAGTTCCAGGACTGATTCTGGTCTGAGCCGTCCTGATTATCTTCCCCATTGTCCTCATTATGCTTTTCGTTATAGGAAACCATGTCCATCATGGTAAAGCCGTTTACATTTGCCATGTAATTGATGACTCCCATATGATCCGGATTGTGGCGGATATGGTAGGACAGCGCACTTAACATCCCCTCATCGCCCTTTAAAAAGCGTCTCATATCCATCATAAAGCCGGAATTATACTCACAGATGCGGCGGGAATCCCCCTCCTTCCAGCCTTCTCCCCACAGCTTTAAATCCTTTAAATAAGGGTCTTCCGCCAGCAGGGAAAGAGGTGCAAAACCTACCAGATGAACGCCGTCTACATGGTATTCCATCGCCCAGAAGCGCACCACATCCAGCACATATCCCGGCGCTTCACTTCCGTCAAAATACAGTTCGATCACCAGTTCAATCCCTGCATGGTGAAGAGCCTTTACCATCCGTTTAAACTCTGCCGACGGATCCACGGATGAACAATAGGAGGCCTTGGGAGCAAAATAAAAGCCGCTGCAGTAGCCCCAGTAATTAAGCTTTACAGGCTCTGTATGAGAATGCCTTTCTTCCTGATCTTCTCTCCGCATCCCCTGGGGAAGACCAAAAATTTCGGATTTTTCTGGAAAGATAATTTCATTAAATTCCACCGGAGGCATCATTTCCAACGTGGTAATCCCCAGCTCTTTAAGATAGGAAATCTTTTCAATTACTCCTTCAAAGGTTCCCCTCTTTTCCGGACTCAGACCAGAAGAAGCATGCTTTGTAAAACCTCTGGGATGGATCTTGTAAATGATGCAGTCCTGAGCAGGAACAGCCGGAAGACGGTCATCTTCCCAGTCAAAATCCGCACCTTTTTTCGGAAATACTGTATGGATCCCGCCTGTTCCCCGTTCTTTATGGCCCCAGCGTCCGCAGCCTGCAAACTGCCGTCCAAACGGATCTGCTGCCTCCTTTCCATCCTCCTCAAAGGCGTATTCCAGACCCTCAAACTCTCCCTTTACGGTCATAAAGTGTACATTTCCCATCCGTCCCTCATGGGGGAAGGGGATTCTGGCGACAGGCTGCCTGCTCCCTTTTTTGAAGAGAAGCAGCCCGCAGCTTTCTGCCTCCGAAATAAAACACACATCAAAGCCATCCCCATTCGCCGCCACACCAGGCGGATAGATCCGGCTTTTGTCTGCCACCGCAATATAATCCTGTTTCATCTATATACCGCCTTTCACTGAATTCATACTCTACTGCTCTGCAATCTTTGCAGCCAGCTCTTCCAGATACATCCACCGCTCCATCTTCTCCTCTAAAGCGGCTTCCGCCTCCTCCTTCTCTGCCATGAGCTGGTTCAATTTTACAAAATCATGGGCTGAAGCCTGGATTTCCTGTTCCAGAGAGGAAATCCTCTCCTCCAGGTCTGCCATCTCACCTTCGATGGTTTCATAGTCCCTCTGCTCCTTATAGCTGAATTTCAGCTTCTGGGGGCCGCGGGTGCGCTGGGTTTTTCCGTTTGTACGGACTTCGGTTTTCCCTTCCTGTCCGCCTCCCGGCTGTCCTCCTTCTGCTTCTGCCCTTTTAAGGCAGGCATTCTGATAATCCGTATACCCGCCTTCATACTGCTGTACCCTTCCATCGCCCTCAAAGGCAAAGATCCTGTTTACCACGCGGTCCAGGAAATACCGGTCATGGGATACGGTAATCACAATCCCCGGGAAGGTGTCCAGATAATCCTCCAGGATCACCAGCGTCTGGATATCCAGGTCATTGGTAGGCTCATCCAGAAGGATCACATTGGGCGCTTCCATCAGGATACGGAGCAGGTACAGCCTGCGCTTCTCCCCTCCGGAGAGCTTTCCGATCACCGTATACTGAACACTGGACGGAAATAAAAACCGCTCCAGCATCTGGCTGGCGCTGATGCTTCCATCTTTTGTTTTCACATATTCTGCAGCGTTTTTAATATAATCAATGACGCGCAGGCTCTCGTCCATGGCTTCATTTTCCTGGGAAAAATAACCCAGCTTTACCGTCTGTCCGATTTCTGTTGTACCGGAATCCGGCTGTACCCAGCCTGCAATGATCTTCATCAGAGTAGACTTTCCGCTTCCGTTGGGGCCGATAATTCCCACACGGTCATTTTTCAGGAAAATATAGGTGAAATCCTTTAAGAGCACCTTATCTCCGTAGGACTTGGAAATATCCTTCAGCTCTACCGTAGTCCGTCCCAGACGGCTGGCAATGGACTCTAACTGTACATTTCTGTCATACTGGGGCCCCTCCTGGTCACGCAACGCCTCATAGCGCTGGATATGGGCCTTCTGCTTGGTTGAACGGGCTCTGGCCCCTCTCTGCATCCAGGCAATCTCTGTCCTTAAAATGGACTGGCGCTTGCGCTCTGTGGCCTCTGCCATCTCTATCCGCTCTGCTTTAAGTTCCAGGTATTTTTCGTATCCTCCCTGATAGCTGTAGAGCTTTCCCTTGTCCAGCTCCACGATCCGGCTGGTCACACTGTCCAGAAAATACCGGTCATGGGTGATCATCAAAAGAGCGCCCTTAAAGGCCTTTAAATATGCCTCCAGCCACTCTGCCATGCCGCTGTCCAGATGGTTGGTCGGCTCGTCCAGAATCAGCAGATCTGCCGTACTTAAAAGAACGCTGGCTAAAGCTACCCTCTTTCTCTGTCCGCCGGAAAGAGTATCTATCTTTGCCTCGCAGTCCGGCACCTCCAGACGGTTTAACATAGAGCGGGCCGCTGCCTTTAACTCCTCCTTTGAGGAAAAATGAGGCTCATTTTCATTTTCACGCACAATGGCCTCCAGCACGGTTTCTCCATCCTGAAATTCCGGGATCTGGGGCAGATACCGGATATACAGGCTGCGTCCCTTCACCACCGAACCCTCATCCGGCTCCTCCAAGCCTGCCGCGATCCGAAGGAGCGTGGACTTTCCGGTTCCGTTGATTCCGATCAGGCCGACCTTTTCCCCCTCATTGATGGAAAATGCCGTATCGTCAAACAGCAGACGTTCGGTATATGATTTCGTTAAATGCTCAATGGTAAGAAGATTCATGGATCCGTTTCCTTTCCCTCATTTGCTATTCAATCACCAGTTCTACCGGACAATGGTCCGAGCCAAATACCTCTGTATGGATTCCTGCGCTTACCAGACGATCCTTTAAGGCCTCGCTGATGCAGAAATAGTCGATGCGCCACCCGGCATTCTTCTCTCTTGCCTTAAAACGGTAGGACCACCAGGAATACACGCCCTCTGTATCCGGATTAAAATAACGCCAGGTATCAATAAAGCCGGCATCCAGAAGCTCTGTAAATTTTCCCCGCTCCTCATCGGTAAAACCGGCATTTTTCCGGTTAGTTTTGGGATTTTTCAGGTCAATCTCTTTGTGGGCCACATTCAGATCCCCGCAGAAAATCACCGGCTTTTTCTCCTCCAGCTGCTTCAGATAGGCTAAAAATGCTGCTTCCCATTCCATGCGGTAATCCAGCCTTGCAAGGCCGTCCTGAGAATTGGGAGTATAGCAGGTGACAACGTAATAATCGCCAAATTCAGCCGTGATCACACGGCCCTCATGGTCATGCTCCTCAATCCCCAGTCCGTATGATACAGAAACCGGCTCCTCCTTACAGAATAAAGCCGTTCCGGAATACCCCTTCTTCTCTGCATAATTCCAATACTGAAAATACCCCGGAAGCTCAAGGTCAATCTGTCCCTCCTGAAGCTTGCTCTCCTGAATACAGAATACATCTGCATCCGCCTCCTTAAAAAAGTCCAGAAAACCCTTTCCCACACCTGTCTCTTATACACATCTGACG
>OJPI01001243.1_pt1 | contig 12811 bp, 10 predicted proteins | sample 1598461 | NCBI WGS metagenome assembly OJPI01 (sample SAMN03922483, study PRJEB24848) | human gut metagenome | isolation source: stool sample | host: Homo sapiens | place: Germany | collected 2011-05 | reverse complement strand
TCAGAATCCGGTCCGTTAAAATCCCATCCGGGAATTGAACCGTTTGAAGAGATATCTCCGGTATTAGTTCCGGGTTGTACTTCTGTTGATTTCTGATAAACCCTGACGTAATCTACATACATGCTTTGGGGGAATACAGTGTCTGCTGTGGGATTACCACTGAATGTACCGCCTACCGCTACATTCAGAATAATGAAAAATGGATGATCGAATATCCATTCGCCATCTGTTACATCAGCGGCTTTCACTCTTTTGTAAAGTACATTATCCACAAAGAAGTCTATTTGGGATTCATCCCATTCTACGGCAAATACGTGGAAGTCTGTGTCAAAACGTTGGTCCTCATAGCCAAAAGTCTGTGTTATGGGATTTCCACCCGAATGTCCCGGAAAATGTAGAGCACTTGATACGATATTAGGTTGATATCCTTTATTTTCCATAATATCTATTTCACCGCATTTTGGCCATACATTGGTGGCATAGTTTGCTCCTAACATCCAAAATGCAGGCCAAAGTCCCGGACCGTACGGAAGTTTCAGACGTGCTTCGAAACGTCCGTATCGTTGTTCGAACAGTCCTTCGGTCTTTATTCTGGCAGAAGAGTAAGCTATTCCGTCATAATTGTCGTTCAAAGCTGTTATTTTCAGACATCCTAAACCTTTGTGAGTCGTGTATGAAGCGTTTTCTACTCTGTCGGTATAGTTCTGAAGTTCCTGATTACCATATCCTGAAGCGCCTTTTTCATACGTCCACTTTGAAGGATCGGGTCTGTTGTCGGGAGTCGGTGTGTCAAATTCGTCCGACCACACCAATACCCATCGGGTGTTTTCTATCTCTTCTTCTTTCTCGCAACTTCCAAGTAACAGTGGCAAAGGAAGTATCAGCAAGCTAAGCAATATTGTTTTATATGGTTTCATAAGTTATCATTTTTAATAGAAATAAATATTGTCCAAAAGAATGTTCCTGGTGTTGTCATCACATGCCAATGCCAATTGTGGTATTAGTTTATTTTCTTTTTCAAGTTTCAGATCGAGTGACAGCCACTGTTTTGATTTGAAATCAGGATATTTCTCCAATGTTATCGGATACTTTATTTCCGTTGTTCCATAGTATATAGAGACTGTTATAATAGTGCTTTCACTTACTTCGTCCATGCATAATACATCCAGGTGGAGGTGAGTCTTTGACGAACAATCCGCAGTTTTGTTGAATACAATACCTACAAAGTTCAAACCGCTATACCGTGCTATATGATTATCACCGGTATCTATTTCCGTATATTCAGCTGTTGACCATTCCCATCTAGGATTCCAGTTTGCAGAAATCTTATTAGTATAAGAATCACTGAACAGAGACAATACTTCCGATTCGTCTCTCGTTGGTGTTGGAGCGAAATCGTAGCAATGTACCTTTATTTCGCCTTCAGCTTCCTTTAACGAGATAACGGCTTCTCCTGTTTTGTGCACGGTTATGTTACCATCATTTGTTACCGAAGCCACATTGGCGTCAGATGACTCGAATGTAAAATAATTAGGAGAGACCCGCATTTTACGGTTAATGCCGTTCGGAAGATTGATAGTCTCGGTCAGAGTTCCTATTGTCAGTTTTCCGGGAAAACCGGGGACCTCTATATCTTCTATTTTGGCATGAGCCAATGTACCGAGTTTTTCAAACTTGACCTCATCGAACCAGATGGTGTAGCCTTCGTCATTTACTGCACCAGCGGAGTAGTAGAATAATCCCTTTTCCGATAAAAGTTTTGCGGAATTAGGAATAGGGATGATAATCTTGCTCCAGTTTGTATTCAGTTGGACATCATTAACTTGAACCAGATATTCGGTAGTATCATAATTTCCTATTCCAACTTCAATAGCGGTAGCTACGGAAGACTTGGCATAAAAAGTCAGTGCATCATATCCGGACAGGTTTCTGCCTGTAGCGGAATAGAAAGTACCTCCTGCCCAACTTCCCATAGGATCACTCGGATTGGGAACTTCTATTCGCATAGATGACGTGCCGTCGTAGGTGGTTTCAGTATCCACCCCGAAATTAGTTACTTTTCCCCATGCCTGGTATTGCAGGTCGGATGCAAATTCATCGATAAAGACATCAGACAAGTTTGGGTAAGTTGCCAGCACATCCGTATTTATATCTCTCGTACATCCTGTCAACGAAAAGAGCACAGCGACAACAGAGAGCTTACATGATATATTGATTTTGTGATTCATAAAACTATCTTATTAATTAGTTCGTAGATTAGAAAATGCTGAATGAAATGTAGGTTCTTATTTCCCATTCGTTGCCACGACCTGCGCCTACAATATCTGTGCTTGGTTCAAAACCACCGGAACCGTCCGGTATATATCCGGCAACGTAACGAGGAGAATATTGATCTAATGTTCTGAAAGTACCTCTGATTCCTACGCGAGTGGATACCGGGCCCAACCATTTAGGCTTGGCGAGACTGGTCGAAAAGTCTAACATACATTGGAAAGGGAAAGTAAGGTTAAAATCCCTGTGATAGTCGTACGGTCCCCAGTCATTAAACTTTACCATTGCGTTCAGCCGCAGTTTCTTATAAATCATTTTGGCGTCTGCACCTACCCGCTTAACTAAACGGGTATCATCTCCGTTGGCTTGGGCAGTACCACAGTAGACACTTGATATGATACCAAAATCTCTTGATATTCTAGACGCTATTTTCAGGTTTGTTTCCCATAAATCATGAGCCGGTGCAGCTCCTCCGAAAGCAAAGGTAGAACGCCCGTTGGCAAGTATACCTATGGCTGCATCCTGTGAAGTGGGATGATGGCGGTAAATGAAACCAAGTGAAGCGGCAAACGGTGCATCTTCGTTATTGTCATTCTCCCAGTCGTACATCCAAGTAGCGGGTGTCGGGTCATAAGTCAGCAACAATTCTCCCGCTGTTGTCTCCCTGTTATCCCTAACAGCAAAAGGATCATCAATAATATTTCGTAATCTTCCGGGAGCATCGATTCCATTAGGCATTGGACCTACAAGCGGTTTCTGCCACAGGAAATTAGGGGCAATCTGGAAGTTGCCTATCTGATAAGTAAAACCGGCAAGGACGTTCGATTGATTTCCGCTACCGCTATCTTTTAGCCTCCATCCTGTTAAAGTCTGTGTGTAATCGGCTCCGCCACTGGCTACCAATCCCATTATCGCCCCCTGCGCATAGGCATTAAACTTTCCTCCGCTATATACCACTTTCATCTTCCCTCCGAATGTATCGGATGTTTTTATTACGTCGGAATATACGATAGCTTCTTTATTGTATTCTGTGGTAGCTTGAAATTCCCGTCCTACAAGCGTTGTTCCTGACCATAATCCGCCCGCTGTAATATTGAAACGTCCGAAACTTCTTTCCACCATAAGAGAGGCCCGTGTATTCTTGGGGCGGGGTATGGCGTAAGAAGTAGTCGTTCCTTCACGCTGGTCTATATCATAATGGAAAATACCTGCTACGTTATATTTACCTATATTCCGTTGGTATTTGACAGGCAGAGCCGGGTTTGCACCCCACCATAGTTCGGGACCGAAAGCAATTTTCAGCCCTTTGAAGTATTTCTTACCTTCAATTTCACTTCCGAAAGGAGCTTCGCCACCATAGATATCCATATTATCACCGTAGCTCGCTTCGGGATACAATCCAAAGAAGTCTCCTTCGTATCCCCAATGATAGTGTCCCTTGCGGTAAAATGTTTTCAGATTAAAAAGTTTGCCATCCCAGTCAAAACTCGCACTATAAAGTCTTAAGCGTTCCAACGGACCCAGATCTACTACTTCTCCGCTTTCGTCCGTTATATATCTGGAGCGTCCTCTGTTCTCATAAAAGATTTCGTCTATCGGGTTCTCCGCCACATTTCCAAGAACATTTACAGTGACTTCCGCCTGTACATTCTCTGCCGGTTTTGAAGCTACGCCTACGTAGAACGATTCAGTATGGTCAAAGCCTTTAAAGCTGGGGAAACTTGTCGGATTCTTCGGTCTGGAGCTTGGAGTGGTAGTATTCTTTGCTCCTGTATTGTAGGTAGTTATGTCACCTCTCAGTTCGCTCAGGCGTATTAGCTGAGTCTTTTCGCCTTGCAAGGCAGCTTTATCACTTCTGGAGGATAAAACGGCTGACATTACATTGATATCGGAAAGTTTGCTTATTATCGAAGAGGTGGTACTTCCGGGAGAATAAGGATTAATCTTGTGGACATCTTTCAGCACATAGTATGCGGCACGCGGGTAAAGTTCGTATATTCCCCTGCTGTCAGGAGTTCCTTTTGCGCATATACCGAACCATTCTTCGTTCATATTGTTTTCACCGTTCACATAGTCAAATACATATCCGCCGTTGGCCCATGATGCATTGGTGTCATGTATGCTCAGGTTAGTATTTTGGCCGAATTTCCACCAACCGTCGGCAAATTGGAAAGTGAAACCTCCGAGTGAGTTATTGTTGTTGCCTAGTCCTGCCGCATTCAGATATATTTCAGTCCAATTCTTCAGCAGAATGTCTGCTTGCTCTTTTTGTGCTTCACTTTGAGTTATGGCATTGAATGCATCGGATCCGAACTCTGTAAACAATACCGGTTTTCCATACTCCGCTTTTACCCTGCTGAACAAGTCGCCGAACGAGTCACCGCGATAGCAGTTGATTCCCAGAATGTCAACATCCTTACATTCTTTGGCTATAATATCAAGGAATAGAAGGTCACCGTTGCAAATGGCTATAGGAGCTGAAGCATTCATTTTCTTCATCTCGACAGTCGCTTCGTTGAACAGTTTATATAAGTGAACCGCTTGAATAGTGGATTTACGATCTTCTACCGGAATATCTTCCGTTTCTGCTCCTTGCCAGAATAAACCATAATTGTTTTCATTTCCAAGAAGATAGAGGAGTATTCCAGGAGTATTATTGTATTCCTTTACCAATTCTCTCGCCTCGTCGAGAAGTACTTTTTTTACTCTAGGGTCGGAATAGTCGGTGTTAGCCATCCATGCCCCGTCCAAAGCTACTCCATAGCGTCCGAAGGAGCTATATATCATTGTGTGAATACCATATTGTTCATAGATATATTTTACCCATCTGGGTGGAACGCCTATGTGTTGTCTGATAGCGTTTACACCCATGTTTTTCAATAAAGACATATCCGTATCGAGAGCAGCCTTGATTATATCGTCAGGCTTTGTCCATAAGGAATATGAATAATTGGTGCCGATTGGGAAGTAATCCCAGTTCATACCATTCACCATAAAAGACTTACGGTTCACAAGCAACTTGGAACCTGTTCTGTCGTTGACTAAGGAGACTTTTTCCTGTTGTGCCGAAAGGGGAATGGACAAAAGGATTAGCAAAGATAATAATATTACATTTTTCATGATAAGTAAAATAACAAATTAGCACTTTGTGAAAAGAAAGCGTCTGAGATTACAAACGTATGTTTCATAGTTTGCTTTGGATTTAGTAGTTTCTCTTGCCTCATAGATTAAATTTAAAAAGTATATACTCGATTAATTTCTCGGAGGACAAAGGTAGTATAGTATAAGGTACGGTGTATATACAAGTAAATAGTAAGAGTAAATAAATAAAAAGTTAATATGTTGATTATTAATTATATAGTGTTTGGTGAAGGTAAATAGTTTATGAAGTAAAATGGTTTGTTTGCTCTCTCTATTTTTGCATTTTACCCAATGAACGTACCGTCTCGGTGAATTCTTCCTTAGGAATTATTGCCTTGTTTCTGGTTTTTAAACGATTATTGTAAACCGTCTGCGGAGAGCAATGAAGAAATTCTGCAATCTTTATACTGTCGTTTATTCCGAGTCTGACAAGCGCATATATCCTCAACTCCGTGTTCAGGAGTTCGCCTTCTTTAAGCATTATCTTTTCTTCGGGACGCAGGAGAGAATTGAAGTCTTTTACAAAATCGGGATATACGTGTAGGAAAATGGCGTCGAAACTATGATAGAACTCCTTCAACTCACTTTGTACCATCGTAATGTTGGAAGTTAATGATTGGATATCGTCTATTTGACCGGCTTTAAGTTTTCTGCTGATATTCTTCCTGTATTCCTCAAGTTTGGTTATATAATTGGAGCATATTGAGAATACATATCCGATGTATTCTTCTTTCACATAATTGGACTCTAGTAATTGGTTATTGATCACTTTTAGCTTTTCATTTACTTCGCTAAGTTCTCCGTTCACTTCACCCAGCATTCGTTGGGCCTCAGAAAGTTCTCTGACGTGTGAATTAAGCAGTCGGTTACTTTCGTTCAGTTTTTTACGTGAACGGGACAGTTTTCTGAATTGGAAATAAATGAGTAGTATGGAGATGAGCAATACAATGGATAATATACTTGTGGTGTAGAGTGATTTACGCAATTTGCTTTCCTGTATTTTGTTCCTTTCGCGATAGGCCTGCTGTAGTTTATCCATAACGGTCGATATGTTTATTACGCGCACCCTGTTGGGATACAGCAATGCGGCTTTAAAGCAATAACTGATGTAAGTGTAGCCTCTGTCTATGTCTTCACGCAAATAGAGGATATTGGAAAGTTCCTCCAATGAAGCTATATCGCGGTTGCAAATTTTAATATCGGCTATGGCAGAATAAATAAGGTATTTTACGTAATTATCTTCATCGCCTTCATTGTAAAACATGATAGCAAGCATATAAGAATTGATGGCATCCACCCGCGTGGACAATGATGACTTGTCTACTATATCTTTTAATTTTAATTTTATACTGTCTCCCTCTGCAGAACGGGGATATTCTCTATGTAGTGATGCACAAAAACTATAATATGAAGGATGATCGGGAGTTATATATTTCTTAGCTTCGTGCTTGAATTCCTTCTCAAGATTGTAATAAGAATTTGTCAGTTCCAGGCGGTTACCGATGAATTGCACCAAATGGGAGTATAGATAGATTTTTGTATCATAATACTGATACATATTTTCTTTACTTAATGAAGCTATATCTACATTCAATAATTCTTTCTCAGCCTCATTCAGTAGCCCCTGGGCTGTAAGAAGGAAAACTTTATGCAGTAGCCACTCCTGTTCTTTGTCCTTTCGGCCTAATACGCCGGCTATCTCTATATTATTGTTTACATAAACCATAGCCGAGTCCGCATTATAGACAAAATATTCATCATACAGCATTTTGTTAAGCCATAGTTTTTCTTCCGGTTTTAGAGGCATAGACTGTTTCTTACGCAGTTCTTCTATTTTATCTTCTTTCTCTAAAACGTACTTTTCACTGTTCGTCAATACGGAATCCAATCTGGAAAACAATTGTTCCATTTTTTTATTCTTGGAATAAACATTCCCGAAAGCAATAAACAGTAGGAACAATGCTGATAATTTTCTGTATATAAAGGGATTCGTCATATTAAATACTTCTTTTTCTGATACTGTGACCAGCTTTCATATCATGTTCTTGAAACAGGTTGTCGATCTGCAAATATATATTCTTTTTTGATACTATATGGCAGGTAATAAGACTTTTGTTTCACTGCTTGCGAAATTAACATGTTTTTTTTCTATCTTTGCCGGAGATGGAAAAGTTTGAGTTACATATATTAGGGTGCGGTTCCGCTTTGCCCACTACACGACATTTTGCGACTTCACAAGTCGTCAATTTGCGTGAAAAATTATTTATGATTGATTGTGGGGAAGGGGCTCAGATGCAATTACGGCGTTCCCGGCTTAAATTTTCCCGTTTGAATCACATCTTTATCTCTCATCTGCACGGTGATCATTGCTTTGGACTCTTGGGGCTAATCTCTACATTCGGATTATTGGGGAGGACGGCCGATTTACATATTCATTCTCCTAAGGGGCTGGAAGAATTATTCGCGCCGATGCTAGCTTTTTTTTGTAAGACACTGACCTATAAAGTGTTTTTTCACGAATTTGAGACGAAAGAACCGACAAAGATTTATGATGACCGTTCGGTGACTGTAACTACGATTCCTCTTAAACATCGAATTCCCTGTTGCGGATTCCTGTTTGAGGAGAAGCAACGTCCGAATCATATCATTAGGGAAATGGTGGATTTTTATAAAGTCCCGGTTTACGAACTGAACCGTATTAAGAACGGAGCGGATTTTGTTACTCCCGAAGGAGAAGTTATTCCCAATCAGCGTTTGACCCGTCCTTCGGCCCCGGCACGCAAATACGCTTATTGCTCTGATACAATCTATCGTCCGTCCATTGTGGAACAAATCAGCAATGTAGATTTGCTGTTCCATGAGGCTACTTTTGCACAAACGGAACAGGCACGAGCGAAAGAAACTTATCATACGACGGCTGCACAAGCTGCGCAAATTGCTTTGGATGCGAATGTAAAACAATTGGTTATCGGACATTTCTCTGCCCGATATGAAGATGAATCGGTTTTACTTAATGAAGCGTCCGCCATTTTTCCGCAGACAATTTTAGCGAAAGAAAATCTATGTATTGACGTTGACGGAGGAACTGTATATGAAAAGTAGTCGGTTGTTTTGGGGAGTAATAGTATGTATAATTTGCTTGGCTGCTTGTAAAAAGGAGAAACCTTTGTCTCCGATACCGGATTCTCTGTCTAATCTTCAGGAACTGTTTAATCCAGCCTATCGGATCAGTGCGGATAGTATTCGGCAGATTATTCGTGTCTATTTGAAAGACAATAAACAGGCTACTGCCTGGGATTCCGCGTTAGTCTCTCATTATCAGAAGGAAGGTGATTTCTTATGGTTGAATGATTCATTAGTCTCCGATAAGCCGACCGTGCAGGCGGCGGACTCAATGTTGTATTGGCTGGAGAATATCTCGCGGCATGGGATTAATCCGAATCTTTATTCTGCGGATAGTATCCGTAGCGGGCTGCAGCAGATACGTACATTGCAATTGCAGGATGGAAAAACGATGAATAGTCTGTTGGCGGATTTGGAATATCAGTTAACGACCGCCTACCTTTCGTATGTGTGCCGGTTAAAGTTTGGTTTTCTACCTCCGGAGCGCAGATGGAATGATTCGATAGACCGTATTCCTCTGAAGCGTTGTGATATGAAATTTGCATTGTCGGCTCTTGATTCTTTGCGTGCCAATCCCACTGCCGCCTTTCATTGGGCGCAACCCTCTTCCCGTCTTTATAAGAAAATGCAGGAGGAATTGGTGCGCGTGAATGATTGGGGAAAGACGGATACTACGGATTATTACCGGGATCGTTTATTGCTGAATCTGGAACGGGAGCGTTGGCAGTATGCTCTGGATAAAGGGAAGAAATATGTGGTGGCAAATGTGGCGGCATTCATGCTGCAAGCCGTCAACGAGGAAGCAGACTCTATTCTGGAAATGCGCATTTGTGTGGGAAGCGTGAAGAATAAAACACCTTTGTTGTCCAGCAGAATCTACTATATGGAGTTGAATCCGTATTGGAATGTTCCTCAAAGTATTATCCGGAAAGAGATTATTCCTACTTATCGCAGGGATACAACTTACTTTACCCGTAACCGCATGAAGGTGTATGATAAGAATGGTATACAAGTCGATCCTCATAGTATCAAATGGGCGAGGTATGCGGGCAAGGGAGTACCTTATACTGTGAAACAGGATAATAAGACGGGAAATTCGTTGGGGCGTATCATTTTCCGTTTCCCAAATCCTTATTCCGTTTATTTGCACGATACTCCTTCCCGTTGGGCTTTCACGCGAAAGAACCGGGCGGTGAGCCATGGTTGTGTACGTCTTCAGAAAGCACTCGATTTTGCTTTCTTCTTATTAGAAGAACCGGATGAATTACTGGAAGACCGCATCCGCATTGCAATGGACCTCAAGCCGATAAGCGAGGAAGGAAAGAAGCTTCCTATCAGTGCGGCCTACCGTGAATTGAAACATTATAGTTTGGAGAAATATGTGCCTTTGTTTATAGATTATCAGACTGTTTATCTGTCTGCCGATAATAATTTGATGTATTGTGATGACATTTATAAGTATGATCCGTCTTTACTAAAGGCAATGACCGCTCTGGATTTGAAACCATAAATAAACATAGAGATACAAGAGATTATGACCCCTTATAACGAGCGCGAAGTTCTGAAGCTCCTCCAGGAGGAGAGTACGCAGCGACAAGGATTTGAAATGATTGTGGCGCAGTATAGCGAACAATTGTATTGGCAGATCCGTCGGCTGGTGCTGTCGCATGAGGATGCGAACGATCTCCTGCAAAATACTTTTATCAAGGCATGGACGAATATTGATTATTTCCGTGCTGAGGCGAAGTTGTCTACCTGGCTCTATCGTATTGCGTTGAATGAATGCCTCACTTTCTTGAATAGGCAACGTGCCATCACTACCTTGGCCATTGATGATCCGGAAGCGGCGGTTGTGCAGAAACTGGAAAGCGACCCATACTTTTCGGGTGATGAGGCGCAGTTGTGTTTGCAAAAGGCATTAATGACTTTACCGGAGAAACAGCGCATGGTGTTCAATCTGAAATACTATCAAGAAATGAAATATGAAGAAATGTCTGAAATCTTCGGTACCTCAGTCGGTGCTTTGAAAGCATCTTATCATCATGCAGTGAAGAAAATAGAGAAGTTTTTAGAAGACATTGATTAAACCTTTGGACTCGGACTATGTCTAAATCAAAGAGAGGAGAAAAACGAATGAAAGAAGAAGATATCCTATTGAAGAAACTTGGTAAGGAAGATTCCTTCAAAGTTCCTGGTGGTTACTTTGAGAACCTGACTTCAGAGGTGATGAATAAACTTCCTGAAAAAGAGAAAGTGGTTTTCAAGGAAGAACCTGTCAGTACATGGACAAGACTGAAACCATTGCTCTATATGGCAGCTATGTTTGTGGGGGCTGCCTTGATTATATGGGTGGCGTCGTCAGATCGTAAGTCTGTTGCAGATATTGATGTGGCGGCGACTGAGATAGAAACTGAAGTCATATCCGATGAAATGATTGATATGGCATTGGATCGTGCCATGTTGGATGATTATTCGTTGTATGTCTATCTGAGTGACGCGAGTGTAGAATGATTTATTAAAACTGATTGAATACGGAAAATGAAAAAATTAATTGCATTACTTGTTTTGTTGTGTGGCTTTATGCCCCTTCTTTGGGCTGCCGACGGATGTGACCAACATTTATCTCGCGAGGAATTCAGGACAAAACAAAAGGCATATATTATTGAACAAGCAAAACTGACTAAAGAAGAAGCTGCAAAGTTCTTTCCTATTTATTTTGAACTTCAGGATAAGAAGAAAAAATTGAATGACGAATCATGGAATCTGATGCGTAAAGGCAAGGATGATAAAACTACGGAAGCTCAATACAAAGAAATCAATGAGAAGATTGCTGAGAACCGTATTGCTGCCGACCAACTAGATAGAACCTATTTGGGCAAGTTCAATAAAATCCTTTCCAGCAAGAAGATCTTTCTTGTGCAACGGGCGGAAATGCGTTTCCATAGGGAAATGATCAAAGGTATGCACCGTAAGGGAGAAAGTAAAGATACAAAAAAAAGTAAGTGAATAAACCAGACGCTCTGTCGGAGTGCGGACAGACGTTTCGTCTGTGGGAAATGAAGGCTCTGTTTTCGTAGGAATAGAGCCTTCATTTTTTTTTCGGTATCAGGTTCATGCGAAACTATAATCCTTTTTTCTTGGCTTCGTTCCAAATGGCATCCATCTCTTCCAGGGTCATGTCTTTCAGATTCTTGCCTTCTTTGATGGTGTGCTCTTCCAGATAGTTGAAGCGGCGGATAAACTTCTGGTTGGTAAGTTCCAGTGCATTATCGGGATTGATTTTATAAAGGCGTGCCGCATTGATGAGGCTGAACATCACGTCGCCGAATTCAGCTTCTGCCTTCTCTTTATCCATGTTGGCCACTTCCTCCTGAAACTCACCTATTTCTTCTTTCACTTTATCCCAAACCTGTTCCCGTTCTTCCCAGTCGAAACCTACATTGCGGGCTTTGTCCTGAATACGGTAAGCCTTGATAAGCGAGGGCAGGGCAGCGGGCACACCGCTTAATACACTTTTGTTGCCATCTTTCTCTTTGAGTTTCAATTGTTCCCAGTTCTCGGAAACTTGTCCGGCTGTCTCTGCTTTCACCTCTCCGAACACATGCGGATGGCGGAAAATCAGCTTATCGCACAGTTTGTCGCAAACATCTTTGATGTCAAAATCTCCTGTTTCCGAGCCTATCTTGGCATAGAAAGCGACGTGCAATAATACGTCTCCCAATTCTTTGCAGATCTCTTTCTTGTCATCCCTCATCAGGGCATCACAAAGTTCGTAAGTCTCTTCTATGGTGTTGGGACGCAGACTTTCATTCGTCTGTTTACGGTCCCAGGGACATTTAACACGCAGTTCGTCGAGAATGTCCAGGAAGCGTCCAAAGGCTTCCATCTGTTCTTGTCTGGTATGTGACATAAATCTATCTATTTAATTCATTTTTTCCATTCCTGGTAAGAAATCAATAACCCTACTACTTCCGAGTAGTTCTGGCGGCCACTTTCTATCTTGTTTCCTTTCAGGTAAAGATCGTATATCCAATCCTGTACGGCTCCCACTACCGGGCTATACTTGGCAGCCCAATAGGCTTGATTATTCTTGGCTAATTCAATAATTTCCGGTCGGATGCGTTGAAAGAGTTTTGTATATTCTTCTTCTGAAAGTAATCTTTTTGCATTCCCCAGTACATGCCCCAGTACAGAGAAATATCCGGAGAAACGGATACCCATTGCCTGTGAACGGGTACCTGTCTCTTATACACATCTCCGAGCCCACGAGACTCCT
>OJPI01001229.1_pt1 | contig 13003 bp, 12 predicted proteins | sample 1598461 | NCBI WGS metagenome assembly OJPI01 (sample SAMN03922483, study PRJEB24848) | human gut metagenome | isolation source: stool sample | host: Homo sapiens | place: Germany | collected 2011-05 | reverse complement strand
CGAGATGCTCAGGAGTCTCGTGGGCTCGGAGATGTGTATAAGAGACAGGTACTAAACAGTATGCTGCCGGAAGGAAATTTATGTGTTTTAACTTACTGTTCCCGCTTTTCCAGCGAACAGTAACTATTTTAACAGTTCATACCACTGTGGTCCGGACTGTTATTTCACGCATCCGATGATATCATTGATATCCTCTATGCCGTGCTTTTCCATGAACGCTTCTATGCCGTCTGCTATCTGCGCCGTTGCATAGGGATTTACAAAATTCATCGCGCCCACTGCTACCGCCGTCGCGCCCGCCATCATAAATTCAATGGCGTCCTCTGCGGTCGCGATGCCGCCCATTCCGATGATCGGGATATTTACGGCATTGGCGCACTGCCATACCATCCGCACCGCTACCGGCTTGATCGCAGGGCCGGACATACCGCCCGTCTTATTCGCCAGTGCAAAGCGCCTGCGCTCGATATCTATCTTCATGCCTGTAAGCGTATTTATCAGAGATATCGCATCTGCACCGGCTGCTTCTGCCGCCTTCGCCATCTCCGTAATATCGGTCACATTCGGGCTCAGCTTCATGATGACCGGCTGCTTTGCCGCTTTTTTTATCTTAGAAGTGATGTCAAACAACGCATCCGCCTTCTGGCCGAACGCGATAGCGCCTTCTTTTACATTCGGGCAGGAAACGTTTATCTCCAGCATGGAAACATCCGTATCCGCCAGACGCTCCACCACTTCCACATAATCCTCCACGGTCTTGCCGCACACGTTCACGATGACCTTTGTATCAAACTGCTTTAAAAACTCCAGATCTCTTTCAATAAACACATCGATTCCCGGGTTCTGCAGTCCGATGGCATTTAACATGCCGCCGTAAACCTCCGCCACGCGGGGCGTCGGGTTGCCAGGCCACGGAACGTTTGCCACGCCCTTCGTGACCACTGCTCCAAGACGGTTGAGATCCACAAATTCACTGTATTCTATTCCCGAGCCGAATGTCCCGGAACCGGTCATCACCGGATTTTGAAAAGTAACTCCTGCGATAGTAACTGCTGTCTTCATCAGATTTCCACCTCCCGCGCTTCAAATACAGGGCCATCCGTACAGATACGGGCGTTGTTCACATGAGAATGATGATCCTTTTTTGTGGTTTTGCAAACGCATCCCAGACACGCTCCAACACCGCACGCCATGCGCTCTTCCAGAGAAATATAGGCAGGGATGTCCTGCTCCAGCGCATACTGCTTGATGGCGCGCAGCATGGGCATCGGGCCGCAGGCATAAATGATATCCGCCTTTAAGCCGTTTTCACGCACGGCATCCAGCACATTTCCCTTTGTTCCGACGCTGCCGTCCTCCGTCGCCGTGTATACAGTGCCGTATTTTTCAAAGTCCTCTTTCAGGAAGCACTGACTGTCCCTGTAGCCCGGTACGATCAGCTTTTCGCAGGAAAGCTCTTTTGCAAGCTGTAAGATAGGCGGTACACCGATGCCGCCGCCGAACAGAAGTGTCTTCATGCCCGGCTTTGCCTCTCCGACCGGAAATCCGTTTCCCAAAACGCCAAGCAGTTCAACTTCATCTCCCTCTTTCAGACCCGAAAATTCCATCGTGCCGCTGCCCGCCACGCGATACACGAGGCGCAGCTCATTCTTTTCCCGGTCCACCTCGCAGATACTGATCGGACGTGGGAGCAGTGTGCTCTTGTCCTTCGGATAAACACCGACAAACTGGCCGCACACCGCATCCTGCGCCAGATCTGTTTTCAGATGCAGGTCATAAATGCCGTCTGCCAGACACTGCTGACTGACTACTACAGCATTTTCTTTTTTCTTCTGTGACATGATTCCCTCTCATTTCCGCCGCCAAAATGCGGCTTTTTTCACTATGATATCAACTCGCGGCAAGCCGCTTGTCACTCGCATTCATAAACGATTTTACCGCTGCAGACGGTATAGCGCACCTTTCCCTTCATCGTCTGATTTAAAAACGGTGAGTTCTGGGATCTGGAACAAAAATGCTCCGGCGTCCATGCTTCTTCTGCATCAAACAAAACGATATCCGCCGGTCCTCCTTCTGCCAGATAGCCCGCATCCAGATGATACAGCCTTGCAGGATTGACCGTCATACACGCCAAAAGCTCCGAAAGCGTCAGCCTCCCCGTATCCGTCAGCCGGCTGATACCAAGGGAAAGCGCCGTTTCCAGACCGATGATGCCGCTGGGCGCTTTGGCAAATTCCTTCTGCTTCTCCTCTGCAGAATGGGGCGCATGATCCGTGGCGATCAGATCCAGTGTGCCATCTTTTAGTCCCTCGATGATAGCCTCCCTGTCTTCCTCTGTCCGCAGCGGCGGATTCATCTTCGCCAGCGTGCCGTATTTCAGCACCGCATCTTCTGTCAGTGTAAAATGGTGGGGTGTTGCCTCCGCATGAATGCGCAGGCTCTTTCTGCGCGCCTGCCGCACCAGCTCCACAGCCTCTTTTGCGCTGATATGCTGTATCACGACATCCGCCCCCGTCTCCAGTCCGATAGAGAGGTCACGACGCACCATGTCTATCTCTGCCTGGCGGTCAGAACCGCTCAGACCGAGTTTTTCGCTGACCGCTCCGGCATTGATTCCATTATTTACGATAAACGCAGGATTTTCTTCGTGAAAACTGATCGGCATATGAAGCCGGGCAGCCTCCTGCATCGCCTTGCGCGTAAGCCCCGCATCCAGAAGAGGCTTGCCGTCATCCGTAAAGCCGACCGCTCCCGCCTTTGCCAGCGTTTCCATATCGGTCAGCTCATCGCCCGCCATATCCATCGTCACATTCGCACAGGTATATACATGGATACCTGTCTTTTTCCCTTTTTCGATAACATAGGAAAGCGTTTCCTCGTTGTCTACATGCGGAGTCGTATTCGCCATCAGCACAACGCTCGTAAAACCTCCCGCCGCCGCTGCCTTTGCCCCTGTAAAAATATCTTCCTTATACTCCGCGCCGGGGTCTCTGAAATGCACATGGGTATCCACCAGCCCCGGAGCCGCCGTCAGTCCGTCCGCCTCGATGATACGCGCATCCTTGTCCGGTGCCTCAATGCTGCCGGATTCGCCTATCTTTAAAATCCTGCTGCCATCCGTCAAAATATCCCGCAGTCCGTCCGTCCCGGAAGCCGGGTCTATCATGCGGCAGTTCCTTATCAAAATCATCCCGTATTCTCCAATCCTTCCGGCGCATCTTCTGCTGCGCCGTCTTAAGCAGTTATAGTTTAACATGAATCTTAATCAAAAACCACTGTTTTATCCACAAAAGGCGTTTTGATCACGATGTAAGGATAAGACGGATTTTCTCCCTGCTCTGCCGCATCCTTCGGTCCGGTCAGATTCGTGTCCAGATATATCGCATTATCCGTTGCATACAGCTCGTTTACCGAAATACTGCATCCTCCCGTAGGCTGCTTTCCGTACCCGACGCAAAGATACAGATAGCCGCCGTCCCCATAGGTCAGCTTAAACGGCTCTGCCTTTTTCTCCCCGACCATCTTTAAGAGCTCTTCCGGCAGCCGCTCCTCGTCCACTACCGTAAATTCCAGCTCGGTCCTCTCCTCTTTCTTTTCCCGGAATCCGCAGCCTGTAAACATCAGACAGACGCACAGCGCTGCCGCCCATATCACGCATCTTTTCATGCCAAACCTCCCTGCCTATATATCCTTTTCCTGCCGGCAGCATATCCCTGACGACAGTGATCCTGATTCTGTCTTATTGTATGAAACGCAGAGGATGTCCTATGAACCTGCTCTTTCCTTTTACAGGCTTGCTTTTTTGCACGGCGAAAGCTATACTGAAAAGCAACAATAATACACACGGATGACGCCCCTGACGCATCCGAAAGGAGCAGCATATATGTTTCGCTTTATTTTTACAGTCCTGTTCGTGGTCCTTTTCCTTATCCTGAGCATCCCGCTTCTGATCGCAGAATGGCTGATAGGCAAATTCAATCCGTCCCTGAAAGACACAAGCTCACTTGCCATCGTCAACTGGGCGTTTCGCATGGTCCTGCGCATTTCCGGCGTATCCATCAGTTACCGCGGAGAAGAACGTATTCCCAAGGATACCCCCGTCCTGTATGTGGGCAATCACAGAAGCTATTTTGACATCGTGATGACATATATCCGTGTTCCACGTACAACAGGATATATCTCCAAAAAGGAATTTTTAAAAATCCCGCTTCTGTCCAACTGGATGAAGAACCTGCACTGCCTCTTTCTTGACCGTGAAAATGTAAAGGAAGGGATGAAAACCATCCTTGCCGCCATCGAAGAAATGAAAAACGGCGTATCCATCTGCATCTTTCCCGAGGGCACCAGAAACCGCACGCAGGACGCTCTCCTGCCGTTCCATGCCGGGAGCTTAAAGATCGCAGAAAAAGCAAAATGCCCTATCGTACCGATGGCTATCGCCAATGCCGGCGCGATATTTGAAGAGCATTTTCCGAAGATTCAAAAGACAAAGGTCATCATCGAATACGGCGAGCCCATCTATACCGCCGATTTGGACCGCGAGCAGAAAAAACAGCTCACCGACACCGTGACTTCCCAAATCCGGCAGATGTATGAAAAAAACCTTCAGGAGATACGCGGATAATCGTTTTTTTGTTCGATAGGAAAAGAACTTCCTATCGGATAAAAACGGCTGCCGCCGGTCATCTTTTCAGATTTCCGGCAGCAGCCGTTTTTCGTCCAGCCCCGCTATTTCGGGCTCATCTGTGCATCCTTCTGTCCTTTTTCGTCTCCCGATAGCATTTATCACATACGAGGAACGCCGAACCTACCGGGAGCGGCGCACCGCAATAACGGCATTTCCGGATATAATCATTTTTGCTCTTTGTCAAAAAGCGCATGATCGTTTCTTCTGTCTTTTCACGCTCGCGCACCAGCCTGTCGGTATCGATATTTTTTCCGAGACGCGTTGAAAACTGATAATATAAATCCAGCATTTTATAAAAAGTCTCATACCGCATCAGCCCTGCGTCCGTACACATCATCAGCGCCGGAAAATGCAGCGCCACATCCGCCGTATAAGTCTTGCAATAGTAGAGCCAGAGCGCTACAATATCGCGATTTTTAATATCTATCGAACAGGTCAGCATCCGGTATAACAGATGCTTATCCTCAAAACCGTCTATCTCCTTCCGGTCCTTATATGCCTTTTCGTACAAAAACAGCATTTCTTCAATACTTATCTTTTCAAAGGGCTCCGGCGTCTCCACCGATTTCCAGATTTTGAGCACCGCATCCAGCGGCTCCGCCATATCCAGAAGCACCTGAGGGAAGCCCAGCGTCACATGATCTACCTTCGGCTCCTCCTGTAAAAAGTGCGTGCTGATATATTCCAGCCCCTCGTTCCCGACCGCGCTCACATAGCCTGTATCGTAAAGACCGAAGCGTCCGGCGCGTCCGGCTATCTGCTTTATCTCCTCTATCTTTAAGGCACGCGTCCCTTTCCCGTCAAATTTCTCCGTCTGAACGAACACGATACGGCGTACCGGAAGATTCAGTCCCATGCCGATCGCATCCGTGGAAACGACTACCTTTGTTTCTTTCGCAGAAAACATCCGTATCTGTCTGCGCCGGATTTCAGGCGGCAGGCTGCCGTAAATAACGCTCGCCTTCATCCCTTCCCGTTCCAGCCGTCCCGCGATATCCAAAACCGCCCGTTTTGTAAAAACGATAAGGGCGTCTCCCTCCTGTACGTCATCAGGAAATACAAAAGGCTTTTCTTCACACACGAGGGCTGTTTTGCGCTCATACCGGCGCACCTCGAACGTGTCGCCGCACAAGCCTATCAAATGCGTTACCACAGCTTCTGCCGCCGGGCTCATGCACACATGAACTTCCGGACACTGCACGCCCAGTATCGCGCGCGTCCACGAATGTCCCCTCTCTGCATCGGCTATCATCTGTGCCTCGTCGATGACCGCCACGTCATAAACCTGATCGATATCCAGCATCTCCACCGTTGAGGACGTGATGCGGCTGTTTTCCGCATATATCCGCTCTTCGCCCGTCAGCATCGTGCAGGCTATCTTCGCTTCCCGCATTTTTTCATAGACTTCGAGCGCCAGCAGGCGGAGAGGCCCCAGATAAACGCCCTTGTACGCCTCTTTTAAGCGCTGCAGTGCCTGATAGGTCTTACCACAGTTGGTCGGACCGATATGCAGGATAAAATGACGCTTCATTTCCAGCGCCTTCGGAAATTCCATCTCCGGACGCGTCGGGACCAGGTCGATTATCTGACTGCGGATGCCGTATTCCGCATACGAACGCGCCAGACTTTTCATCGTCTGCTGACAGATTTCTCCCGGCCGCTCTGTCCTCAGATACTCCAGAAAACGTCCCGTAACAAGCTCCTGCTCCTCGGGGCGCATCGTTTCCATATCCAGACGCACCAGCTCCTCCATCAAAAAATCCCGTATCTGCATAATCGCAAACTGATTTTTCTGCTTGAACGCATAGTATGCCATATTCCGTATCTGGCGATGATATTCCTCCAGATGCGGCTGGGTCAGACGCCCCGGTTTCATATGTTTCATCTCACCTGCCAGACGTCCTATTCTCTGCTCATACGTCTTTTTTCCGTCGCTATTCTTCTTTTTCAGCTTCAGCGCACTGTCTCTATACTGATTGAAATAAAACTGGACCAGTTTTTCCTTCTGTATCATAAATCTTCTCCGTTACACCTTATAAAAATACTGCCAAAAACAATTACGCTTATTATAAGTTGTAACGGTTTATTCGTCAATCACAGGAGTCTGCCATCCTCTCAAGTCTGGCTCCCAGACAACTCAATATTTCATTTGAAATCGTCCCGGCGCGCCCTGCCATATCGCAGACACTGATGCTCTCCCTTCCATCCCTGCCTATCAGTACTGCCCTATCGCCCGCCTTTACCCCTGCGATACCGGTCACATCCACAAGCATCTGGTCCATACATATCCGTCCCGCTATCGAAGCTCTTTTTCCACCGACCAGCACATATCCCTTTCCGCAGGAAAGCCTGCGCGGCACACCGTCCGCATAGCCGACAGACAGGACCGCCAGACGCGTCCTCCTTCTTGCCCGAAACGCCAGTCCGTAGCCCGCACATTCGCCCTTTTCCAGCGTCCGCACGGAAACGACTCCTGCATACAGAGAAAGCACCGGCAAAAGCCCTGTTTCCATCCGCCGTTCATCCGCCCTGCTGCTCATCACGCCGTAAAGGGCGATGCCGCAGCGTGCGAACGCCCCTCCGAATTCAGGATAGGAAAGCGCCCCATAGCTGCTCAAAAGATGCGCCTGCCCGCAGTCCATCCCTTCCTTTTCCAGTGCCCTCACCGTCTTCCAGAAACGCTCTGCCTGCCTTTTTGTAAACGCACGCTGTCTGCGGCCATGTCCGTCTGCTGCACACAGATGCGTAAATATCCCTGCCACCTCCAGATTTTTCAAAAAAAATATCTGGCGGATACGTCCAATGCAGTCCCATCCTTCTCCCAGCCGATGCATTCCCGTATCGACCGCGATATGTATCCGGAGCGGTCTTCCATAACCGTTCAGTTTCAGACCTTTGCATGATAGCTGATTTTAGTATATCAGACTTTGAAACGGATTTCCTTTGCAAAAGTTGAAAAATTTCTTACGATTTTATGACTTGACGTTAAGCGGCTGATTTTTGAACAGGTCGGTAATAAGCTGCAAAATCCCTTCATACAATGTAAAAAAGTATTAGGGAGCAATTCCTTTGAAGGATTATATCGAAGAGCGCGCTGTGGCGGTCGCCGGTTATATCATCGAATGTAATGCAACAGTGCGGCAGGCGGCAAAAAAGTTTGGAGTAAGCAAGTCGACGGTACATAAAGACATAACGGAGCGTCTCGAGCAGATCGACCCGTCCCTTGCTGCCCAGACGCGTGTTGTTTTGGACATCAACAAATCGGAACGCCATATCCGGGGCGGAATGGCTACAAAGGAAAAGTACCAGCACCGACTGCCTATATAACGAGAAACTGTAAGACTTAAAAAGGATTAAATCTCTTAATATCTGCTCGTAGAAAACAATTAAGCCAAAAGGTAAAACGGGCATACGCATCTCTGCGCTGCCCGCTCTACCCTTTATCCGACTTTATGACTGATTATTGAAGCCTTTATTTTCATTATAACTTACCGCTTATTTCAAAATAAATCTCAAGCAATCTTTTCTCCGTTTCCTCTTCCCCGACTCCCCCCACTCCCCTCGATTCCACATAAATCCAGCATTTCACATAACAAAAAACCTCAGCAGATTTCTCTACTGAGGTTTACTAGCAGGGCTACAAGGATTCGAACCTTGAAATGACGGAGTCAGAGTCCGTTGCCTTACCGTTTGGCGATAGCCCTAAATCTTTTGCTCTGAACTGTTGTCTTGTTCATCGCGCTCATTTAATATACCAAACTCTGACACAAAATGCAAGCATTTTTTTAATTTTTTTCAAAAAATTTTTATATTCATTATAGCATTGACTTTATTATATTTTTGCGTTCTATTCTGCAGGGTGCCGCGAACAGCGCCCATTCTCCTCTCCGTGCCGTTCAACAGCCTTCATCGGACTTTTGAACGGCATGATACCGGGCGCTGCCGCAGCCGCATTCCTGAAGCTCATCCCTTTCGATGCGCTGCTGCTTCCCAAGGCTCATCCCTTCGATGTGCAGCCGCTTCCTGCGGAAAGACTTTCTCACTCGTTCTCCCCGCCCTGCTCCTCTTCAACATCATGTTCCCCACTCTGCGCCGCAGAAAGGTCTATCCAGTTCTTATCATCCTCTTCAGCAGATTCGCAGGGCTCATCCTCTATCTCTGAGGAACACTCTGACATCAGTCTTTCCCCGCATTCCGGGCAGAATTTCACGCTGTCATCCACTTCCGCCTTACAGGAAGGGCAGGTTTTCACGCCTTTTATCTTTTCCATCTCTTTTTTCAGTCTGCCTATTTCCTCAAACGCATCCGTTATCATGGAAAACTCTGTCTCCAACGCGGAATGCTCCTGGTCCTTTTCTGCGCGGTATACCTTTTCGCCTATCACCTGATACCAGTTTTTTATCCGGCTTTCCTGCTGCCCTATCTTCGCCTTCAGCGACGCCATATCCTTGACATCCCGTGCGGACTGCACCACCTCTTTGCTCTTATTCGCAATCGTTTCTCCAAGCTTATTAAAAAAATCCATCCCGACGCCTCCCATTTTTTATGACTGATATTTCCTGAAAATCCAAAATCTTTCATGAGTAAGCCAGATTCCTGACGCTTATTTTCTGGTCATCTCCAACAGCTTTTTCCTCATGGCATCCTCTATCTGGACAAGCTCGGTTTCCGCCTCGCGCCGCTTCGTCCTGCCGTCCTCCTGGATGCGCATTACCTCATCCAGCGTGGATATCAGTGTCTCGTTCGTCTGCCTGAGCGTCTCAATGTCCACAATACCGCGCTCGGATTCCTTTGCAGTCTCGACCGTCGCCATTTTTAACGTCTCTGCATTTTTCTTCAGGAGCGCATTCGTCATATCCGATACTTCCCGCTGCGCCTTTGCCGCCTGCGCAGAATGCTCCACCCCTATCGCCAATACCATCTGGCTCTTCCAGAGAGGGATCGTATTGACAAGCGTAGACTGTATTTTTTCGGACATCGCCGTATCGTTGCTCTGTATCATACGTATCTGCGGCGCCATCTGCATTGCCACCGTGCGGGTCAGCTCCAGATCGTAAACCTTTTTTTCAAAGCGGTTGCACAGCTCCGCCAGATCCTTTGCCTTCTGCGTATCCTCAGGAAGCCCGCTCAGCTCGGCACGAGCCAGAAGCTCCGGAAGCTCTTTTGTGCGTACCTGTTCCAGCTTTTCCTTTCCCGCAAGGATGTACATGGACAGCTCTTTATAATAGGTCAGATTCAGCTCATACATCTGATCCAGCATAGCCGCATCCTTCAGCAGCTGTATCTGATGCCCCTCCAGTACCTTACAGATACGGTCTACATTTTCCTCTGCTTTGGCATACTTTGCTTTCATATTCGCAAGCTTATTCGCATTCTTCTTAAAAAATCCCAGAAAGCCTTTTTCTTCTTCCTCTTCGTCTATGCTCTTTAATTCCGTCACTACAGATGCAAGATCATTTCCTATCTCTCCCAAATCCTTGCTGCGCACATTCCCAAGCGCCGCTTCTGAAAAATCCGCTATCTTTTTCTGCGCGCTCGCACCGTACTGCAGAACAAGCTGGGAATTTGTGACATCTATCTGTTTTACAAACGCCTCTACCTGCTCCTGTTCCCCGGGAGACAATATCGCACGAAGGTTTTCTTTCTCATCTGCCTTTTTGACCTCCTCCTGTTTTACGGCCTCTGCCGGTTTCTCCTCGGCAAACGGCTCCAGCGTCAGCGTCGGTGCCTCCTGCATCATCTTTTCCAAATCCTGATTCATATTCAAATGCCCTCCTTTTTACCGGATACCTCAAATTCATGTTCCCCATATCCGTCCTGTGCGAGTATTGTCTTCAATACCTTCGCATCTGCCGCCGCTTCAAAGGCAGCGTCCTGATACAGATCATCCAGCACCTTTTCAAAAGCGCTTATGATGGTGTCCATCGTCTTTTCTATCTCACACTTTGCCTTTTTTATATTCTCCCCCTCTACGCCCGCGCGGTCAAATTCCGCATAGGATTCCACAAGCTTCACCGTAGTGGGCAGATAATATTCCATAAATCGGCGCATTTGTGCGCTCTTTTCGGGATGCTCCCTCAGGGCTGTAAAAATACGGTTCAGAAGATAATCAAGCTGATAGAGCTTATTGGAAATGACCTCTCCGGGAATCTGCAGATTCAGCTCCCTAAGCTGTTCCATATAATCGTGCCCTTCCTGCTCGAGCCGTCTCTGAGCCTCTCTCTCAGGGCTCTCCTCCTGCTCTGTGCTCTCCTGCTGCACTGATTTTGCATTCTGTTTTTCCTGCCGTACCTTTTCCTGCTCCGCTATCTGCTTTGCTTCATACTCCTCACGCTCTTCCAGATACTGCTCCCACGTTTCATCATTTAATACAAATATCGATCCGTCCTCATCCATATGTCCCTCAGGGAAAAAACCGTCCCGTATCATCCCCTTTACCTGACGCCTCAGCCTTGCTTCACTCAGACCTGTCCGCGCCGAAAGATCGCGCATCCAGATATACATATCCTCTCCTGCAAGCTTCAGATAACGCTCCGCTCTGGTCAGACGTTTTCTGATGCGGCAGCCCTGCCACAGCATCAAACCGCCCGCAGATGCCAGAACCAGAAACACAATGCTCAGCGTGCTCAGGGCAGCCTTTGCCGTTATCATCCATGTGATAAACAATATCAGCGCCGGAATTCCGAATGCCCCTGCTGCAATACTCCCGAATACAGTCAGCAGGATACCGCTGACCTTTCCGTTTTTATAAAAAATCCGATTTCTCACGCGCTGCGGCAGCGGAGTCCTGTAAACGGTTGTCCCGTCCTCACGCTCATATGCCTGTGCCGTCTGATATCCTGCGCCTGCCGAACCGCTCCTCGGATACCGGGGCACCCTTCTGCCCATCGCATTTCCGACCTGCTCTACCTGCTTTCCCACCTCGTCCAACGCACCGTTTACCGTTCCTTTTATCACCTCGTTGAGCTGCCCGAAATCTCCCGAACCAACGGCATCCTGTATTGCGTCCTTTATCCTGTTCCCAATATCGGAAAAATCATTTTTTTCGTTCATTGCTGTCATACCCCTGTTCGTCCAGAATCTTCCTGCCGGGTCTTTTCCCTGCAGGCTGCCTTTCTCTCAGAATAGCACAAAAAACGGCCATTGTAAAACACAATGACCGTCTGCTTAGATTATTTGATTACATAGAAATACAGCAGCACAACTGCGCCCAGCGCGATGCGATACCAGCCGAACACCTTGAAGTCATGCTTTTTAATATATCCCATCAGGAAACGTATCACGAGCACGGAAACGATGAACGCCACCGCCATTGCCACAAGCAGTATCACAGCTTCACCTGCTGCCAGAGCATACCCCTTCAGGAAAAATTTCCCTATCTTTAACAGGCTCGCGCCCAGCATGACCGGAATAGCCAGAAAGAACGTAAACTCTGCAGCGACCGTTCTGGACACGCCTATCATCAGTCCGCCAAGTATCGTTGCTCCGGAGCGGGACGTACCCGGAAATACCGCTGCGATCAGCTGAAACATACCAATGATGATCGCATCCTTATAAGAAAGCTGAGAAAGGCTCCTGACTCTTGCCGCTTTTGATCTGTTTCCATTTTCAATAATGATAAATCCGATACCGAACAGAATAAGCATAATTGCTACGACTGTCGGCGTATACAGATATTTTTCCAGAAAATCGTCAAACAAAAGCCCCACAACTGCAGCCGGAACGCACGCCACGATTATCTTAAACCACATGTTCATCGTTTCTGTCTTGATAATGCCCTTTTTCCGGTCCTTTTTCGCAAATCGAAACGGCCAGAGCTGCTTCCAGAACAGCAGCACTACCGCCAGAATAGCGCCCAGCTGGATAACGACGAGGAACATATCCCAGAAATCCTCGCTCACATTCATATGGACAAATTCATTCAGCAGTATCATATGTCCGGTACTGCTCACCGGCAACCATTCCGTCACACCTTCAACGATACCAAACAGGACCGCTTTTAAAATTTCGATAAATGATAACATTTTTTAACCTCTCATTCTGCCGCCCAAGCGGCTGATGACTCTGAAAATATTCCCTGCACATCCAGGTCAGCCTTCTCCCAAAAACGCGAGCAGCTCTTCCTTTCTCGACGCAGCTTCCTCATATCCCTCTTCATAAAGTGCCCGCAGCTTGGAGGCATCCTTCTCCGTCCGGCTCACATCGCTCTTGTAACGCGGCTGTATCAGAAATACCGTCCCCTCCTCCACCTGCTCATAAATGTAACGCAGCGTTTCATTATAGGTATTATGACGGTTTTTTATCAGCTCATAAACC
>OJPI01001225.1_pt1 | contig 13038 bp, 14 predicted proteins | sample 1598461 | NCBI WGS metagenome assembly OJPI01 (sample SAMN03922483, study PRJEB24848) | human gut metagenome | isolation source: stool sample | host: Homo sapiens | place: Germany | collected 2011-05 | reverse complement strand
AGCAAAAATAGTTCATGCCCACGGAATTCCTCTGATTGTAGATGAAGCTCATGGAGCTCATTTTTCCTTTGGAAATGGAGTATTTCCAAAATCTGCTATTCAGTGCGGTGCAGATTTGGTGATCCAGAGTGTTCACAAGACTCTCCCTTCTTTTACGCAGACAGCGCTTCTTCATGGACAAAAGGGACGAATTGATATAGACCGGGTGGAGCGGTATCTGCAGATGTTTCAGACCAGCAGTCCATCTTATATATTTATGGCGGGAATAGAACAGTGTATTTATGAAATGAGCCAGAATGGAAAGGACGCGATGGCTCAGTTTTGGAAAAGACTGATGTTGCTTCGGAAACGGCTGAAAAATCTGAAGGTGCTTCGGATTCTGGGAGAAATAAACAGTGGTTTGAATGAATATTCTGTGTCCGGAAATTTAAAAAATGGAGTGTACGGAATTGATTTGTCAAAGCTGGTGATTTCGTGCAGGGGATGCAGAAAAAATCTATCTGGAGAACAATTAGGAGACTGGCTTCGCCGGGATTATGGAATTGAGATGGAGATGTGCGGAGCAGATTATGCAGTGGCGATCCTGACTTATATGGACAGTCAGGAGAATCTTGATCGTCTGGCAGATGCTTTGCTGGAAATTGATGAAAGTCTGGAAAAAAACAGGTTGGCAGAAGAAGCTTCAGGATCATCTGTCGAAATGGTAAGAGAGAAGGCTTTCGCGACAATCGGGAAGCCAGAGGAAAATAACTGCTGGATTTGGGAACAGCCTGATATCCGGAAGAAGCCGTCAGAGGCGGCGAATCTGCCGTCGGAGTCACTTTTGCTGGAACAGTGCGAAGGAAGAATTTCAGCGGAATTTATTTATTTATATCCGCCGGGAATTCCGATTGTGACGCCGGGAGAGTGTATAACAGAAATGATTTTGAACCAGATTTTTTATTATAAAGAACTGGGACTTCCAGTGCAGGGAATGGCAGATAAAAGCTGCATGAAGCTTCGTGTTTTAAAAGAAAGTCCTGGGACGGAAAGGAAATAATATGGGAAAGATTTTTTATTTAATGGGAAAAAGCGCCTCTGGAAAGGATACTCTTTATAAGAGGCTTTTGGAAGTTTGCCCAAAGCTTAAAACCATTATACTGTATACAACCAGACCGATGCGGGACGGAGAGACGGATGGAGTAGAATATTATTTTACAACGCCGGAAGCCCTTCAGAAATTTTCTGAAGAGGGGAAAATGATTGAGCTGCGCACCTATGAGACAGTAAGCGGTCCCTGGAGCTATGCTACAGTAGATGACGGACAGGTGGATCTGGAAAATGAGGATTACCTTGCGATTGGGACTTTGATTTCTTATGAAAATATGAGAAATTATTACGGAGAGGCTCATGTTATTCCGCTTTATATTGCTGTGGATGACGGCGTTCGTCTGGAGCGGGCCCTCAGGAGGGAAAGGCAGCAGAAAAAACCAAATTATGCGGAGCTGTGCCGGAGATTTCTGGCAGATGAAGCGGACTTTTCCAGGGAGAATTTACAGCGGCTGGGAATTGAAAAAGCCTATGAAAACGAGGATTTTGAGGAGTGTGTCCTCCAGCTGAATAATACAATTTCCTATACAGAACCCTGAATCTGTGATATACTTTCACATAAGATAGAAATTCAGAACAGATTGTGAGGTGCAGGCCATGTTAAGCTTCCATGATATTATTGGACATGAACAGATAAAAGAACATTTTCAAAAGGCCATTGCGAATAATAAAGTGTCTCACGCCTATATCCTGACAGGAGAAGCAGGGATGGGACGGAAGTCTCTGGCAAATGCATTTGCGCTGACGCTTCTTTGTGAAAAAGGGAAAAGCGAGCCCTGTATGGAATGTCATGCATGCAAACAGGTATTAAGCGGAAATCACCCGGATTTGATCTATGTAGAGCATGAGAAACCGGGCAGCATTGGTGTAGATGATATCAGAAAGCAGATCAATGACACGATTATGGTACGGCCTTACAGCAGCTATTATAAGATTTATATTGTAGATGAGGCAGAGAAGATGACTCAGCAGGCGCAGAATGCCCTGCTGAAGACCATAGAAGAGCCGCCGTCCTATGCGGTTATTATTCTTCTGACAACCAATCAGGATGCGTTTTTGCCGACAATTCTTTCCCGGTGTGTTCAGCTGAAGCTGAAGCCTCTGAAGGATTTTGTAGTGAAAAGCTATCTGACAGAGCATATGCAGATTGCGGAAGCAGATGCAGATATTTATGCGGCGTTCGCCAGGGGAAATCTGGGACGGGCTATTGCGCTGGCATCTTCTGAGGATTTTAATCTGATGCGGCAGGAGATTCTTCATCTGCTGAAGCATGTGAAGGATGCAGATATTTCCGAGCTTCTGGATTATATCCGAAAACTGAAGGAGGATAATCTGGATATTTATGAATGTCTTGATTTTATGCAGCTGTGGTATCGGGACGTTCTGCTTTACAAAGTGACGAAGGATATCAATCTGCTGGTCTTTAAGGATGAGTACCGGTCGATCAATGAAATCAGCCAGGTAAGCGGCTATGACGGGCTGGAGCAGATTTTGGATGCCATAGACAAGGCAAGAGTGCGCCTGGATGCCAATGTCAATATGGATCTGGCAATGGAGCTGATGCTTCTGGTAATGAAGGAGAATTAGAAAGAGGTAATATAGATGATAAAGGTAATAGGAGTCCGGTTCCGGAATGCAGGAAAGATTTATTATTTTTCTCCCGGAAATATGGATATTAAGACGGGTGATCATGTGATCGTGGAGACAGCCCGCGGAATTGAATATGGATATGTGGTTCTGGGCAGCCGCGACGTAGAGGAAAGCAAGGTGATCCAGCCGTTAAAATCTGTAATTCGTATGGCAACGAAGGATGATAAAAATAAAGAGCAGCTGAACCGGACAAAGGAAAAGGATGCATTTAAGATCTGTCAGGAAAAGATCCGCAAGCACAATCTGGAAATGAAGCTGATCGATGTGGAATATACCTTTGATAATAATAAAATTCTGTTTTATTTTACAGCAGATGGCCGGATTGATTTCCGTGAGCTGGTAAAGGATCTGGCTTCTGTGTTTAAGACCAGAATTGAACTGCGTCAGGTAGGCGTTCGGGACGAAACAAAGATTGTAGGAGGCGTAGGCATTTGTGGAAGGGCTTTATGCTGCCATTCCTATCTGACTGAGTTTATTCCTGTATCGATCAAGATGGCAAAGGAACAGAATCTTTCTCTGAATCCGACCAAGATTTCCGGTGTCTGCGGAAGATTGATGTGCTGTCTGAAAAACGAAGAAGAAACGTATGAATATTTAAACAGCAAACTTCCAGGTATCGGAGATTATGTAACAACCGATGACGGTTTGAAAGGCGAGGTTCAGAGTGTGAATGTTCTGCGCCAGCTGGTTAAGGTGATCGTGGTTGTGGAAAAAGATGAGAAGGAGATCCGGGAGTACAAGGTAGAGCAGCTTAAATTTAAACCGAGACGGAAAAAGGGAAGAGTTGAGGTTGAGGATTCTGAGCTGAAGAAGCTGGAGGCTCTGGAGAAAAAAGAGGGTAAGTCAAAGCTGAATGAATAGAGAGAATACTGCAGAAAAAATGAATCGGAACGAGGAAGTATCAGGTATGTGCCTGGAGGACGAGCGGATTGATGATCTGCAGAGAAATGGCTACCGGATCATTCAGAAAAAGAAGGGCTTTTGTTTTGGCATGGATGCAGTCCTTCTGTCTGGCTTTGCAGCTGTGAAGGAAGGCGAGCGGGCTATTGATCTGGGGACAGGAACCGGAATTATTCCTATTCTTCTTGAAGCAAAAACAGAGGGAAAGGATTTTACGGGACTGGAGATTCAGCAGGAAATGGCAGATATGGCCAGGAGAAGCGTCGGCCTTAACAGCCTGGAGGACAGAGTAAGGATTGTACAGGGCGATATCAGGGAAGCCAGCCGTCTTTTCGGCAAGGCTTCTTTTGATGTGGTTACGTCCAATCCTCCTTATATGAATGACAGCCATGGACTGAAAAATCCGGATTTGCCCAAGGCGATTGCCCGCCATGAGGTGCTTTGTACTCTGGAGGATGTGGCGAGAGAAGCAGCAATGCTTTTAAAGCCGGGCGGCCGTTTTTATATGGTACACCGGCCCCATCGGCTGGCTGAGATTATTACGGTTCTGAAGGAATATAAGCTGGAGCCTAAAAGGATGAAGCTGGTTCATCCTTTTGTGGATCGGGATGCCAATATGGTTTTGATCGAAGCAGTACGGGGCGGCCGCTCTATGATGAAGGTGGAAGCACCTGTGATTGTATATCAAAAACCAGGGGTTTATACGGATGAGATTTATACCATATACGGATATTAAAGCTGGAATATGAGAGAGGAGGCAGGAAGAACATGAGCGGAAAGCTGTATTTATGTGCGACACCCATTGGAAATCTGGATGATATTACGCTGCGGGTTTTGGAAACATTGAAAACAGCAGATCTGATTGCTGCGGAGGATACACGCCATACGATCAAGCTGCTGAATCATTTTGATATTAAAACGCCCATGACCAGTTATCATGAATATAACAAGGTGGATAAGGCAAGATATCTGGTAGGGCAGATGCAGCAGGGCGTGAATATTGCTCTGGTAACAGATGCGGGAACGCCTGGAATTTCAGATCCTGGTGAGGAGCTGGTGCGGCAGTGTTATGAAGCGGGAATTTCAGTTACCTCTCTGCCTGGTCCGGCGGCCTGCATTACAGCTCTGACTCTTTCTGGGCTTCCTACAAGGCGGTTTTGTTTTGAGGCATTTCTGCCAACGGATAAAAAGGAACGCCAGTGGATCCTGGAGGAGCTGAAGCAGGAAACAAGAACGATGATTGTTTATGAGGCTCCTCACCATCTGGTGCGCACTCTGGAGGAGCTGGGTGCTGCTCTTGGAATGGAGCGAAGACTGACGCTGTGCCGGGAGCTGACTAAGCGGTACGAGGAGGCGTATCAGGCAACCTTTGCAGAGGCTCTTCAAAGATTTGAGACAGAGGAGCCAAAGGGTGAATGTGTGATTGTGATCGAGGGAAGAAGCATAGAGGATCTGAAACGGGAGCAGCAGAAATCCTGGGAGGAAATGAGCCTGGAGGATCACATGGAGGTGTATCTGACACAGGGAATGGATCGAAAGGAAGCTATGAAAAAAGTGGCGAAGGATCGCGGGATTTCCAAGCGAGATGTGTATCAGGGGCTGATGGAAAGGGACGAATAAAATTAGAGATTTTTGTCGCAAAAATTTCCTTGACAAACTCTTAATGATCGAATAAGATAAAAAAGATGAAAATACTTTGAATTTCAAAACATTTGATAACAAAACTAATATCAGAATGAATCTCAATGGGAACGGGGAAAGAAAATGACAGTGACAGGCAGGATCATTGGAACCGGCTCTTATGTGCCGGAACGGATCGTGACAAATGAAGATTTGGCAAAACTGGTGGAAACCAGTGATGAGTGGATTGTTACCCGCACCGGAATTCATGAGCGGAGAATTGCTGTAGAGGAAGGAACCAGCGCCATGGCAGCCAGGGCAGCAGAGAGAGCTCTGGAGAATGCAGGAATAAAGGCTGAGGAGCTGGATATTATTTTGATGGCAACCTCTTCACCGGATCACTGTTTTCCGAACGGGGCATGTGAAGTGCAGGCAGCTATTGGCGCGGTAAATGCAGTGGCCTATGATATCAGTGCGGCATGTTCGGGATTTGAGTTTGCACTGAGTACTGTACAGGCTTTTATCCGGGCAGGAGTTTATAAAACAGCGCTGATTATCGGTGCAGACTGCCTGAGCAAGCTGACAGACTGGTCAGACAGAGGTACCTGTGTTCTGTTTGGAGACGGAGCAGGAGCAGCAGTGATTCGTGCGGAGAAGACAGGCGTGATTCACAGTGTTATGGGATCTGATGGTGTAAAGGGACCTGTGCTTTCCTGTGTAGCCAGAAGCGAGGGAAATTTCCTGAATGAAAGGAAGCCGGAGCTGGGATACATATATATGGATGGCCAGGAGGTTTTTAAATTTGCAGTAAAGAAGGTTCCGGAATGTATCCGACAGGTGCTGGAAGAGAGCGGAACAGATATTGAAGAGGTGAAGTATTTCGTACTGCATCAGGCCAATTACCGGATCTGTGAGGCAGTGGCGAAGCGGTTAAAGCAACCGTTGGATAAGGTTCCCATGAATATTGGTTCGTATGGAAATACTTCCGGTGCAACCGTTCCGATTCTTCTGGATGAATTAAACCGTCAGGGCAGACTGCAGCGGGGCGATAAGCTGGTGCTGGCGGGCTTCGGCGGCGGCCTTACCTGGGGAGCAGCACTGGTAGAATGGTAAAATAGGACGATTATGGAAAAGAAGTACTTTCTGATAAAAAGGAAGTATGGTATGATGGGTAATATGGAGTAATGTGTTTGAAGCACATGCTCTTTATAAAAATATAAAACATTTTAAACGAAAAAGGAGAAAGAACCATGTTAGAAAAAATGAAAGAAATTATTGCAGATCAGTTAAGCGTAGACGCAGATTCCATTACAGAGGCATCTTCCTTTAAGGATGACCTGGGCGCTGATTCCCTGGATCTGTTCGAGCTGGTTATGGCTCTGGAGGACGAGTACTCTGTTGAGATTCCCTCTGATGACCTGCAGAACATGATGACTGTTGGTGATGTTATGAATTATCTGAAGGAGAAAGGTGTAGAGGCTTAATGCCCTGCACCTTTTAAAAAAGGAATTCAGGCTGTTGGAGGAACGGAAATGAAAACAAGAATTACAGAACTGCTGGGAATCCAGTACCCGATTATCCAGGGCGGAATGGCCTGGGTGGCTGAGAATCATCTGGCAGCTGCAGTATCTGCAGCAGGCGGACTGGGTCTGATTGGCGGAGCCAATGCACCGGCAGAGGTAATCCGCGACTACATAAAGAAGGTTAAAGAAGTTACCGATAAGCCATTTGGCGTGAATGTTATGCTGATGAGCCCTCACGCTGACGAGGTTGCAAAGGTTGTTGTGGAAGAGGGCGTAAAGGTAGTTACTACAGGCGCTGGAAATCCTGAAAAATATATGGATATGTGGAAGGCAGCAGGAATTAAGGTGATTCCGGTTGTGGCTTCCGTAGCCCTTGCAAGAAGAATGGAGCGTTATGGCGCTGATGCTATTATTGCCGAAGGTACTGAGTCCGGCGGACATATTGGCGAGGCTACAACCATGACTCTGGTTCCTCAGGTGGCAGACGCAGTTTCCATTCCGGTTATCGCAGCAGGCGGAATCGGTGATGGAAGAGGAATTGCAGCAGCATTTATGCTGGGGGCAGAGGCTGTTCAGATGGGAACCCGTTTCCTGGTAGCAAAGGAATGTGTGGTACATCAGAATTATAAGGACAGAGTTCTGAAGGCTAAGGATATTGATTCCACAGTAACAGGAAGAACTCACGGCCATCCGGTTCGCTGTCTGCGCAATCAGATGACTCGGGAATATATTAAACTGGAGAATGAAGGAAAGTCCTTTGAGGAGTTGGAGTATCTGACTCTGGGAACCCTTCGTAAGGCTGTTCAGGAAGGCGATGTAAATGGCGGTACTGTAATGGCAGGACAGATTGCAGGTATGGTTTCTAAGGAACAGACCTGTCAGGAAATGATTGAAGAAATGATGGAACAGGCAGAGAAGCTGCTTGGATGCAAGTAAGATGTAAAGGAGCAGGAGTGAATGAGTAAGATCGCATTTATTTACCCGGGCCAGGGAGCACAGGTCTGCGGTATGGGACAGGATTTCTATGAGCAGACGGAGATCGGAAAACAGGTATTTGACCTGGCAACAGAGATTCTGGGCTTTTCCGTTCCGGAGCTGTGTTTTACGAAAAATGACAGACTGGATATTACCGAGTATACACAGGCGGCTATGGTAACCACCAGCATTGCTATGACAAAGGTGCTGGAAGAGAAGGGTGTGAAGCCGGATGTGGCAGCAGGACTGAGCCTGGGTGAATATTGCGCACTCTATGCTGCCGGTGCAATGACAGAGAAGGATGCCATTGCTACTGTAAGACAGAGAGGAATTCTCATGCAGGAGGCAGTTCCTGTAGGGCAGGGAGCCATGGCTGCAATTCTGGCCATGGATGCCGCTGCTATTGAAGAGGTAATTTCCGAAATAGACGGAGTTCAGATCGCCAATTATAACTGTCCGGGACAGATTGTAATTTCCGGAAAAAAAGAGGCAGTAGAAGCTGCCTGTGAGAAGTTAAAGGAAGCAGGCGCAAAGCGTGCGATTATGCTGAATGTAAGCGGACCCTTCCATTCCAGAATGCTGACAGGAGCAGGTGAGAAGCTGGGAGAGGTTTTAGAGCAGGTGGAGATTCACCCGCTCACTATTCCGTATGTGGCAAATGTAACTGCTGAGTATGTGACAGATGCAGCTTGTGTAAAGCCGCTTCTGATGAAGCAGGTATCTTCTTCCGTAAGATGGGAGCAGAGCGTGAGAGCAATGCTGGCTGACGGAGTGGACACCTTTATTGAAATCGGATCGGGAAAGACTCTGGCCGGTTTTATGAAGAAGATAGACAGAACAGTAAAGGTTCTTAATATAGAGAAGCTGGAAGATGTAGATAAGGTTGTGGAGGAAGTAAGATGTTAACAGATAAAATCGCAGTAGTAACCGGCGCAAGCCGCGGAATTGGCCGTGAGATCGCAGTTACTCTGGCATCAAAGGGCGCAGTGGTGATTGTCAATTACAATGGCTCTGCAGCAAGAGCAGAGGCTGTGGTAAAGGAAATTGAAGAGGCTGGCGGAAAGGCTGAGGCTGTTCAGTGCAACGTATCTGAGTTTGCAAAATCAGCAGAGCTGATGGATTATGTTGTGAAAAAATATGGCCGCGTAGATATTCTGGTAAACAATGCAGGAATTACCAGAGATAATCTTCTGATGAAGATGAGCGAAGAGGATTTTGACGCAGTGATTGACACCAACTTAAAGGGCGCCTTTAACTGCATTAAAAATATTTCCCGTCAGATGTTAAAACAGAAATCCGGAAGAATTATCAATATTTCTTCTGTATCCGGCGTAATGGGAAATGCAGGACAGGTAAACTACAGTGCATCAAAGGCAGGCGTGATCGGTATGACCAAGGCAGTAGCCAGAGAGATGGCAACCAGAGGAATTACCTGCAATGCAGTAGCTCCGGGCTTTATTGTAACAGAGATGACAGATGTTCTTTCTGATACCATAAAGGAAAATATTACCAATCAGATTCCTATGAGAAGATTTGGACAGACAAAGGATGTAGCAAATCTGGTTGCATTCCTTGCTTCTGAGGAGGCTGGTTATATCACTGGACAGGTAGTGGGCGTAGACGGCGGAATGGCCATGTAAAGGAAAGAGAAGGAGAAAGAGACATATGAGCAGACGGGTTGTAGTGACAGGTCTTGGAGCAATTACTCCGATTGGCAATAATGTAGAAGCGTTCTGGAATGGCCTGAAGGAGAAAAAGGTCGGAATCGGCCCTATTACTTATTTTGATACAGCAGATTATAAAGCAAAGCTGGCTGGTGAGGTTAAGGATTTTGATCCGAAGCAGTATATGGATCCCAAGGCTGCAAAGCGTATGGAGAAATTCTGTCAGTTTGCAGTGTGTGCTGCAAAAGAGGCCATTGAGGATGCAGGACTGAATATGGAGCAGGAGGATCCTTTCCGCGTAGGCGTAAGTGTAGGCTCTGGTATCGGAAGCCTGCAGTCTGTAGAGAGAGAATACAGCAAGATGCTTCAGAAGGGACCGAACCGTGTCAATCCTCTGTTAGTTCCCCTGATGATCAGCAATATGGCAGCAGGAAATGTTTCGATTCAGTTTGGCATGAGAGGAAAATGCATTAATGTAGTTACTGCATGTGCAACCGGTACTCACAGCATTGGTGAGGCTTTCCGTACCATTCAGTACGGAGATGCAGATGTTATGATTGCAGGCGGTACTGAGGCAAGCATTACTCCTATTGGTGTAGCCGGATTTACAGCTCTGACAGCGCTGAGCACCAGCGAGGATCCCATGCGTGCATCCATTCCTTTTGATAAGGACAGAAACGGTTTTGTTATGGGTGAGGGCGCAGGTATTGTGGTTCTGGAGTCTCTGGAGCATGCTCAGGCAAGAGGCGCAAAGATTTATGCAGAGCTGGCTGGCTATGGAGCAACTGGCGACGCTTATCATATTACTTCTCCGGCAGAGGACGGAAGCGGCGCTGCAAAGGCTATGGAGATGGCGATTGCAGATGCAGGGCTGAAGCCAGAGGATGTTGACTATATCAATGCTCACGGAACCAGCACCCATCACAATGATTTATTTGAGACAAAGGCAATTAAGCTGGCTCTGGGCGATCATGCTGGAAATGTAAAAATCAACTCTACCAAGTCTATGATAGGACATCTGCTGGGAGCAGCAGGCGGCGTTGAATTTATTACCTGTGTCAAGTCTATTGAAGAGGGCTTTGTACACGCAACCGCAGGTCTTCAGGAAGAGGATCCGGAGTGTGATCTGGATTATACCAAGGGCGAAGGCGTTTCTATGAATGTGAACTGTGCGCTTTCCAATTCTCTGGGCTTTGGTGGACATAATGCAACTCTGCTGGTAAAGAAGTTTGAAGGCTGATGGAGAAGACGGGAGGATATAAGACCATGACGATTGATGAGATTGTAACTCTGATTCAGGCAGTTTCTGATAATGGACTGACCAGTTTTGAATATGAGGAAGGGGACCAGAAGCTGGTTCTGAAAAAGAAAAAGAAGAAAAATATTGCCCAGGCTCCGGTGGCTCCCGTTGTAATTTCCCAGCCGGCAGCTCCTATGATGAGTCCTGTTCCCATGCCTGTTGCAGCAGCTCCGGCTCCTGCAGCAGCTGAAACCGCTTCGGCGGCTCCGGAAAGCGCTGCTGATAAGGCGGGTTCCGGAAATAAGGGCGGAATTGATTCTGATAAGGTAGTGGTTTCTCCTCTGGTTGGAACCTTCTACAGTTCTTCCTCTCCGGAGGCAGAGCCCTTTGTAAAGGAAGGGGACACTGTCAAGAAGGGACAGATTCTCGGAATCATTGAGGCAATGAAGCTGATGAATGAGATTGAGAGTGAGTATGACGGAGTGGTGGAAGCTATTCTGGTAAATAACGAGGATGTTGTGGAATACGGACAGCCCCTGTTCCGTATCCGGTAAGGAGAAAAGATATGAGATTGGGAATTAAAGAAATTCAGGAGATTATTCCGCATCGTCATCCTTTCCTGCTGATTGATTTTATCGATGAGCTGGAGCCGGGAAAACGGGCGGTTGGTTATAAATCCATTACATTTAATGAGCCGCAGTTTAACGGCCATTTTCCAGGGCAGCCGGTTATGCCGGGTGTGCTGATGATTGAGGCACTGGCTCAGGTTGGTGCAGTGGCAATTTTAAGCCTGGAGGAAAACAAGGGAAAAACCGCGTTTTTCGGAGCTATCAACAATGCCAAGTTTAAACAGATGGTTCTGCCGGGCGATCGGCTGAAGCTGGAATGTGAAATTATCAAAAGCAAAGGCAAGGTAGGCGTAGGCAAGGCCGTGGCTACCAATGCAGAGGGCAAGGTTGCTGTTTCTGCAGAGCTGACCTTTGTTGTAGGTGACTAAGAAGCAGAGGGGAAGCGCAGCCATGTTTGAAAAAATCTTAATCGCCAACCGGGGCGAAATTGCAGTGAGAATTATAAGAGCATGCCGTGAAATGGGAATTAAGACTGTAGCGGTTTATTCAGAAGCAGATCGGGACAGTCTGCATACGCTTCTGGCGGACGAGGCTATCTGCATCGGTCCGGCTGCGTCCGGCCAGAGCTACCTGAATATTGAGAGAATTCTGGCGGCAACCGTAGCTATGAAGGCGGAGGCAATCCATCCGGGATTTGGCTTCCTGTCTGAGAATGCCAGATTTGCAGAGCTGTGCGAAAAGTGCAGCATTGCATTTATCGGCCCCTCTGCAGAAATTATCAGCAGAATGGGCAATAAATCCGAGGCAAGAAAAACGATGATTGAGGCCGGAGTTCCGGTGGTTCCCGGCAGCAAGGAGCCGGTTTACACCGCAGAGGCGGCTCTGGAAATGGCAAAAGCCATTGGTTTTCCGGTGATGATCAAGGCATCCTCCGGCGGCGGCGGAAAAGGAATGCGGGTGTCCTGGAGTGAGGCGGATTTTACTTCCAACTTCCAGAATGCTCAGATGGAATCGATCAAAGGCTTTTCTGATGATACCATGTATCTGGAGCGGTATGTGGAGAAGCCGAGACATATTGAATTCCAGATTATGGCAGATAAATACGGCAATGTGGTTCATTTAGGCGAGCGTGACTGTTCGATTCAGCGCCGCCATCAGAAGGTGCTGGAGGAGTCTCCGTCTGTAGCAATTTCAGAGGAGCTTCGCCGGGAAATGGGAGAGACTGCAGTGCGTGCCGCAAAGGCGGTAGGCTATGAGAATGCGGGAACTATTGAGTTTTTACTGGATAAGAACAAGAATTTTTATTTCATGGAAATGAATACGAGAATTCAGGTAGAGCATCCGGTAACGGAATTTGTCAGTGGTATTGATCTGATTAAAGAGCAGATCCGTGTGGCTGCGGGAGAGCATTTAAGCGTCAGCCAGGAGGATATCCATATTCAGGGACATGCGATTGAATGCCGTATTAATGCAGAAAATCCGTCCAGGAATTTTATGCCCTGTCCGGGACTGATCAGCAACGTTCATTTTCCAGGCGGAAACGGTGTTCGCGTAGATACTCATATTTATAATGATTACCGGGTTCCGGCCAACTATGATTCCATGCTGATGAAGCTGATTGTCCATGGAAAGGACCGGGAAGAAGCTATTGCAAAAATGAGAAGCGCTTTGGGCGAGCTGATCATAGAGGGAATTGATACAAACCTGGATTTCCAGTATGAGATTCTGAGCAATCCGGTTTACCAGGATGGCCATGAGATTGATACGGATTTTATTCCGAATTATTTTCCTGAATACTGCAAGTAGAA
>OJPI01001188.1_pt1 | contig 13517 bp, 10 predicted proteins | sample 1598461 | NCBI WGS metagenome assembly OJPI01 (sample SAMN03922483, study PRJEB24848) | human gut metagenome | isolation source: stool sample | host: Homo sapiens | place: Germany | collected 2011-05 | reverse complement strand
ATTGTCAGCCAATAATTCTTTTAGTTTCTTGGCAATGCTTCTTTCACTACCATTTGGCGGCCTACATATTCTGCTCCATTCAGTTTGTTGATTGCTTGTTGGGCTTCAGCAGCTTCGGGCATCTCTACGAAGGCAAAACCTTTTGATCTGTTTGTATTACGGTCCATAATCAGTTTTACTGATTCTACTGTTCCATACTCTTCCATTACTTGTCTCAAATCTGATTCCCTAACGTTGTAGCTAAGGTTTCCAATGTACATATTCATAAAATACAAAAATAAAAAATTAATAATTCAATAAAGGAGTCTTAGGAAGTTGTAGTCAGAAATGAAAATTCTCAATGTGGCTAATCGAGGAGAAACATAGTGAAACGTAGATCGTAATAAACCTCTTATTGTTTTGTTGATGCAAAGTAACGGCTTTTATTTGGTATATGCACTATACTTTATCATTTATCTGCCATATAATACCCTTTTTTGTGAAATAAGACCAAGACTTAACAATTGGAAGGGAACAGAAGGAGAGGATAAGACATAAAAAAAGTCTGGTGTGCTTGTATGCACGTCAGACTTTCAATTCTCTCGAGTGTTGTACTGAAATTATTCAGCTACAACAGCTGCGCTATCTACTGCTACAGTGTCAGCTGCTGCGGCTGCTGCTGCGGCTTCAGCTGCTGCTGCTTCTACAGCTGCGATTGAGTCAGCGATACGGATAGAATCTGCAGTTGCTTGTTCAGCGTTAGCTGCTTTGTTGCCACAAGATGCGAAAGATACTGCTACGATAGCTGCAGCCATCAAAACTAATTTTTTCATTTTCTTTACTTTTAAAACGTAATACAATCAATTGCTTTATTAAAACGTTGCAAAGGTATGTACTTTTTGAATATGTTGTTCTCGAAACCCCAACTTTTTTTATATTTTTTTTGGAGCTTCGGCTGTTTTTATCCCTATCTATATGTTTTACAACATATTAATCTTCGGCAATGCTGTTGTATAAGTATCTCTTGATACTCCTTTTGGGCGTTTTCTCAAATTCTGTCGGATAAAGTTGGATTTGGCTTACTTTTTCGTAGGCTGCCACGCTGTTATTCAGATTTTTGAGATTCTCATCCATAATGGTTTTGAGGTTGTCCGGCTGGTTCAACCCTAAAGAATCCAAGGCTTCATAGTCGGCATAAACCAGTGCCACCAGTCTTTTATTCCGTTCGATGACAAGACTTTCCAGGACGAAAGGCATGTTGTTGAGCCGTGCTTCTATCTCTTCGGGGAAGATATTCTGTCCACTGGAACTGAGAATCATGGTCTTGCTGCGTCCGCGTATGTATAGGTTGTTGTCGTCGTCCAATGTACCCAAGTCGCCGGTGCGAAGCCATCCGTCTTCGGTGAAGACTTCTTTGGTGGCTTCGGGGTTTTTGTAATAACCCGTCATCACGTTCTCACCACGTACTTGTATTTCGCCGAGTTTGTCGTCCGGGTTTTCCTTGTAGATACGGGCTTCCATGATGTCGAGTACCCGTCCGGAGGAAGTCGGGACGAATTCATTCCAGGGAGCATAGCTGATGAGAGGGGCACATTCAGTCATGCCGTAGCCGATGGTGAAGGGGAACTTGATGCGGTGGAAGAATTCTTCCACTTCCGGGTTCATGGCTGCGCCTCCTATGATGACTTCCTTGAAACGTCCGCCCAGTGCGTCAATCAGTTTCTTGCGGATTTGCCCGTATATCTGTCCGTCGAGCAAGGGAATGCTGAGCGCCCATTTCATGGTCTTTTTGTTGATGATGGGCTGTATGACATTCTTGTATATCTTTTCAATGACAAGGGGGACGGTGATAATCAGGTTGGGTTTCACTTCCTCGAAAGCTTTCATCAGAATCTTTGGGGAAGGCACTTTTCCCAACAGTGTGACGTGTGTGCCGACGGCCGTGGCGGTAAGGAAATCGAATGCGCAGCCGTATGCATGTGCCAAAGGCAGGAAAGAGAGCACTTTGTCCCCTTTCTTCAACAGCTCGGTACGTATGCCGAAGGTGACGTTGCCGGCCAGGTTGTTTCCCGTCAGCATGACGCCCTTACTGAATCCGGTGGTGCCCGAGGTATAATTCAGCAGCATGACCTTGTCGTTGGAAAGGTCCGTGTAAACGATGTCTTCCTTACGGAATCCGTTCGGGTAGGTCGCTTCCATTTCATCGCCCAGATGCTTGAGGAAACGCTGGATGGTTTCGCCGTCCCGCTGATACAGACAGCGGAAGTCGCTCAGCGAGAACACACCGCGAATTCCGGTAAGCCGTTCTTCTTCCAGATGTTCCCAAATGGCATCGCTGGTGAAGAGGAACGTCGATTCGGAGTGGTTTACGATATGATGGACATCATTGGGGTTGAAGTCTTGCAGAATGGGGACTACGATACCGCCGTAGGTGATGGTGGCCATATAGGCGATGCACCAGCGGGCATTGTTCTTGCCGATGACGGCTATCTTGTCGCCGCGGCGCAGTTGGCAGTACTTGAAAATAAGGTGCAGTCTGGCTATTTCTTGTGCCACTTCGCCATAAGTATAGCTCTCGTTTTCTCCATAGTTGGTATAGCAGGGGAGGTCCCAATTCTCGCGGAAACTATGCTCGTATAGTTTGATAAAGTTCTCTTGTATCATTGCACAAATTTTAGTTGAGTGTGCAAAAGTAGGAAAAATAGATTAATAATGTATATATTTGCAGCATAAATGTGTTTATAAGCTCATGATAGATACCAATATATTTCAAGATAAGACGGCGGTTTACTATACGTTGGGGTGCAAACTGAACTTCTCGGAGACCTCTACTATCGGTAAAATTTTGCGGGAAGCGGGCGTACGTACGGCGCGCAAGGGTGAGAAAGCGGATATTTGTGTAGTGAATACCTGCTCGGTGACGGAAGTGGCGGACAAGAAGTGCCGCCAGGCCATCCACAAACTGGTGAAGCAACATCCGGGTGCATTTGTCGTGGTGACCGGTTGCTATGCCCAGCTGAAACCGGAGACGGTGGCAAAGATAGAAGGTGTGGACGTCGTGCTGGGAGCCGAGCAGAAGAAGGACTTGCTTCACTACTTGGGCAATCTGCAGAAGCACGAGACCGGCGAGGCCTACACTTCCGCTTTGAAGGATATACGTTCGTTTGCCCCGTCTTGTTCGCGTGGCGACCGGACCCGTTTCTTCCTGAAAGTGCAGGACGGCTGCGATTATTATTGTTCCTATTGCACCATTCCCTTTGCCCGCGGACGTAGCCGTAACGGCAGCATTGCTTCTATGGTGGAGCAGGCCAGCCAGGCGGCTGCCGAAGGTGGAAAGGAAATTGTATTGACCGGCGTCAATATCGGAGACTTCGGCAAGTCTACCGGTGAGACTTTCTTCGATTTGGTGAAGGCGCTGGACGAGGTGGAAGGCATTGAGCGTTACCGCATATCCTCCATCGAGCCGAATCTGCTGACAGATGAAATCATAGAATACGTGTCCCGTTCCCGGCATTTCATGCCTCATTTCCATATACCGCTGCAGTCGGGCAGTGACGAGGTGCTGAAGCTGATGCGACGCCGTTACGATACCGCCTTGTTTGCCTCGAAGATAAAGAAGATAAAGGAAGTGATGCCCGATTCCTTTATAGGGGTAGACGTGATTGTGGGTACCCGTGGAGAGACGGAGGAGTATTTCGGGCAGGCTTATGAGTTTATCGAGAGCCTGGACGTGACGCAGCTCCATGTCTTCAGCTATTCGGAGCGTCCCGGCACGCAGGCCTTGAAGATAGACCACGTGGTGGCACCCGAAGAAAAGCACCGCAGGAGCCAGCAATTGCTGGAGCTTTCGGACGAAAAGACCCGTGCTTTTTATGCGCGCCATATCGGGCAGACGATGCCGGTGTTGCTGGAACGTCCCAAACCCGGACTGCCGATGCACGGCTTCACTCCCAATTATATCCGTGTGGAAGTCCCTCATGATGCTGCCTTGGACAACCAGCTCGTGTCTGTGCGCCTGGGCGATTTCAATGCCGACGGCACCGCACTCTTGGGAGCAATGGAATGAGGAATGCCGCCTTTGCAACAAATAACTCATAACTTATAACTCATAACTGACGAAGTGAAATCAAAAATTGTCTATTGGTTGACTTATGCGGGCATGTGGCTTGTGGCACTTCTGCCTTTCCGGGCGCTTTATGCATTGTCCGACGGGCTGTACTTCCTGATGCGCCACGTCGTGCATTATCGGAAGAAAGTCGTTCGCCGCAACCTTCGCAATTCCTTTCCGGAGAAGTCGGAAACCGAATTGATGGAGATAGAGCGCAAGTTCTACCATTATATCTGCGACTATATGCTGGAAGAGGTGAAGATGCTGCGCATGTCTTTCGAGGAGCTCTGCCGCCGGATGAAGTATGATAATAAGGAAGAATACCTTGCCATGATAGAGAAGCATGGAGGCATTGTACTGTTGATTCCCCATTATGCCAATTTTGAGTGGATTATAGGCATGGGGGCCATCATGCATCCGGGCGACATCCCGGTGCAGGTGTACAAACCGCTAAGCAATAAGTATCTGGACGAGATGTTTAAGCATATCCGCGCCCGGTTCGGAGGATACAATGTGGCGAAACATTCCACGGCACGCGAAGTGATAAAGCTTCGCCGTGAAGGCAGGCGGATAGCCATCGGCCTGATTACGGACCAGTCACCCAACCGCAGCGAGGCCCATTATTGGACCACTTTCTTGAATCAGGACACCGTGTTCATGGATGGCGCCGAGCGCATTGCCAAGCTGATGGACTTCCCCGTCTTTTATTGTGAATTGGAACGGACATCCAGGGGATATTGCAAAGTGCTCTTCGATTTGGTTACCGAAACTCCCAAGCAGACGGCGGATGGCGAGATAACCGAGTGCTTCGCCCGTCGTCTGGAGCAGACCATCCGGCGCGAACCGGCTTATTGGTTCTGGTCTCATAAACGCTGGAAAAATAAACGAAAAGAATCTGTGCAACATGGATAAGATTGCTGTTGTCATATTGAATTGGAACGGATGTGATATGCTCCGTTCCTTCCTTCCCTCTGTTGTGCGTTTTTCGGAGGTGGATGGTGCTGTGGTGTATGTGGCGGACAATGGCTCTACGGATGCTTCCGTGGCAATGCTCCGTCGCGAGTTTCCTTCTGTGCACTTGATTCTGCTGGAAGAGAACCACGGTTTTGCCGACGGATACAATCTGGCATTGAAGCAGGTGGAGGCAGAATATGTAGTGCTGCTCAACTCCGATGTAGAGGTCACCGAGCACTGGCTTGTCCCGTTGGCAGAGTATATGGATGCCTATCCGGAGACGGCCGCTTGCCAGCCGAAGATACGCAGTTGGCGTAACAAGGGGCAGTTTGAATATGCCGGAGCTGCGGGAGGTTTCATCGACCGCTATGGCTATCCCTTCTGCCGCGGCCGTATTATGGGCGTGGTAGAAGAGGACAAGGGGCAATACGACACGGTGATACCCATTTTCTGGGCTACGGGGGCGGCTCTGTTCATCCGTCTGGCAGACTACCGGGAAGCGGGTGGGCTGGACGGACGTTTTTTTGCCCACATGGAGGAGATAGATTTATGTTGGCGGCTTCGTGCCCGTGGCAGACAGTTGGCATGTATACCGCAGAGTGTGGTATTTCATGTGGGAGGGGCCACTTTGAAGAAGGAGAATCCGCGCAAGACCTTCCTCAATTTTCGTAATAACCTTGTCATGCTTTATAAGAATCTGCCGCAGGAGGACTTGGCGTCCGTGATGCGTGTACGTGCGGTGCTCGATTATGTGGCTGCGTTCAGTTTCATGCTGAAAGGCCAGTTACCCAATGCTTTGGCCGTATTCCGTGCGCGCCGTGCCTACCACTCCCTCCGCACTTCATTGGCAGCGTCCCGCAAAGAGAATCTGAAAAAAACTACGCTTGCCGTAATACCGGAACGGACAAAAAACAGTATATTGGCGCAGTTTTATCTGCATGGAAAGAAGTTCTTTTCCCAATTGTAGGAACTGTTGCCTTTTATAATTGTTCAATCTATTAAAGGTTTTGAATTATGGAAAAACTAGTTAGAAAAATCGGATTAGTGGCACACGACGCCATGAAGAAAGACCTCATCGAGTGGGTACTGTGGAACTCGGAATTGCTGATGGGGCATAAATTCTATTGTACGGGCACCACGGGTACCCTTATCCTCGAAGCCCTCCGGGAGAAACATCCTGATGTGGAGTGGGATTTCACTATCCTTAAATCCGGTCCTTTGGGCGGTGACCAGCAGATGGGCTCGCGCATTGTGGACGGAGAGATTGACTATCTTTTCTTTTTCACCGACCCGATGACCCTTCAGCCGCACGATACGGATGTGAAGGCGTTGACCCGCCTTGCCGGTGTGGAGAACATCGTGTTCTGCTGCAACCGCAGTACGGCAGACCATATCATTTCCAGCCCGTTGTTTGTCGACCCGACGTATGAACGCACTGTTCCCGATTACAGCAACTACACCAAGCGGTTTGCAAATAAGCCGGTGGTGGCCGAAGCGGTGGAATCGGCAAAGAAGCGGAAACGGCAAAAATAAGGATGAAACTCGGTTCTACTGGGCATTCTTAATCTATCGCTACCCTTCGTTCATGGACAGCCCACACTGGTGCGATAGCCCACCCTTGCCGTTTGAAGTCATAGAGTTGCACAATAATGGTGTTGGTGAATCTGCCCATTCTATGTCGTTGAGGTATTGGTAGGGGAAGCGGAACTCTGTGAGGTTTATTTTCAATAGTTCATTCCTTCTGAAGTCTGCATAGTTGTATGGGTTTGTAAAGTCGTAAGGGGTGGGCAGGTAGAGGGCATTTCTCCAATGAAACTCGGAGCTGTATTTGATAGCAAGCGGCCGGTAGCAGGAAGAGAGCGACGATGGGGAGTAATGCCAGTCGTTGTATAGCGTTTCTCATTGACTTTTTGTTGATGATGGGGCAAAGGTACGGAATATTGGTATCAATGGTTGTATTCTACGGCAGAAAAGTTGCTGCATGCTCACTGCAGAACTTCTGTATACATTTTGCAGTGCTACTGCATATCTGTTGCAGCGTTACTGCAAAGCTGTTGCAGTACTACTGCAAATATATGTGCAGTGTTACTGCAAACCGTTTGCAGCGCCACTGCAAAAAGCATGCAGTGTCTTTGCAGTGGGAAGTGTCTGTGTATCAATAGTGAATGGGGTGATTCGGCAATCTGTCATTCTCCGCGGCGTTGGCATATTTCCACTCCTGCAGCCTCTATATCCGCGCCCATCGGTGGATTGCGCTTTGCCAGCTTGAGGGTTATTTCCTCTATCTGTGGGAAGTCGCGGAACAATCGGTTTATAATTCGCCCGCATACATGTTCCAATAGTTTGGAAGGAATGTCCATCTCTGCCTTCACAGCTGTATGTACATCGGCATAGCTCACGGTGTCGGCTACGTCGTCCGTTTCTGCCGCACGCCGGATATCAACTTGCAGGCGCAGGCTGACGGTAAACTCATTGCCTACCACGGTCTCTTGTTCGCCCACGCCGTGATGGGCGAAGAAGCGAAGCGTGTCAAGGAAAATATAACTGGTCATTACTTGTAGATTGTTTTCTGCAAACTTACTGATATTTTGTGGTACGGGCAAATCAGTATCCGGTTATTACGATTCAGGCTGTGGATTGTATTCTGTAAAATATAAAAATAGCGCGAAATTGTTTTTTATAGAATACAATTATGTGAGGGTCGGAATGAACTTATCGAATTATTTTAGGCACGGAATTATACGGGTTATCACGGTTACTTTCAATATTATCCGTGATTGTCCATGTAATCCGTGCCTAAAATAATACTTTGCTAAGAATCCTTTCTTATCTTCCGGTGCTTTCTATCATGCTCCTTATTTTCTCGTTCAGGCTTTCTGCCTTCATCAGTTGTTCCAGTGTCAGGTGCATGCGCCAGCGCCAGTAGTGCCGCGGGTTGGCAGGAATATTGATGCGTTCTTCCTGCACGTTCGGGTTGCGCCATTTGCCGTCTATGGACATCCAGTCTTGCAGGGAGAGGATGCAGAGGATGGAGTTGCTATGGAGGTGATTGCGAACCACTTCTTCGCAGAGCTCCGGCGTGGCCGTTGCCGGTGCGGCACCGTAGTGCCCGAGCATGGTGTTGTAGTAACGCTGCGTCTGTTGGAAGTCTTCTTCCCACCAGCCGCGCAGGGTAGACATGTCGTGCGTGGAGATGGTGCAGACCGAACGGTATGGATACCAGTCTGTGTGGCCGAATTCTTGTTTCGGGTCTTTCGGCATACGTTGTATCTCCAGGGAAAGGATACGCAGGTCGTTCATCACCCATGCCACGCAATCGGGAATCATGCCTAAGTCCTCACCGCATACCAGCATGCGCGTGGACTGTGTCAGTTGCGGCAGTTTCTTCATGGCTTGCTGTCCCCAGAAGTCGTTGTGGCGGTGATAGTAGTACTGGTCATACAGCCGGTTGAAGGCAGCCTTTTCCCAATCGTTCAGTGCGCGGTAGATGTAGTCGTGCTGCACGCCGATGCGCGGATGGTATTCGTGCGGATTGTTGCGGTCGGGCACGAACAGCACATCGCTGATAAGGGCGTAAAGCCCGTCACGAATCCAGATGCTGTCATCGCCCGTTTTTCCGGCAAAGTAGGCTTCCACCTTGCGCTGGGTGTCGAACTCGGGACGCATGCGGTAAACCTCCCACGTGTCTGTCGGCTCTATGAAGGTCTGTTTCACATAGTCTGTATGCGGGCCGAAGATTTGTCCGAGGAAGTACTCATGGATATAGGGCTTCAGGAAGAAGTCTTCGCGGAATGCCAGCCCGTAGCTTTCTATCTCCTCGCGCGTCATGGGCAGGGCGGGGACGAATTGTCCCAACAGCCCGTGTACGGCGTGCATCGGTATCTCCCAAATGCGGAAGAAGCCGAGGATGTGGTCTATGCGGTAGGCATCGAAGTATTCTGCCATTTTGTGGAAACGTTTCATCCACCAGGCATAACCGTCTTTTTCCATGACATCCCAGTTGTAGGTGGGGAGGCCCCAGTTCTGTCCGTTCACGGAGAAGTCGTCGGGCGGTGCACCGGCTTGTCCGTTCAGGTTGAAGTAGTGGGACTCTTTCCAGGCTTCCACACTGTTGCGGCTGATGCCGATGGGAATGTCGCCTTTCAGCACTACGCCGTTGGCGCGCGCATGCTCCGTGGCGGCAAGCAGTTGCCGGTGCAGGTTGAACTGGATGTAATAATAGATGGCTATGTGCGGATAGTCGGCGGAGTCCGGCCGGCACAATGTCTCTATCTCTTTGGCATCGTAGGTGGCATACTTGGGCCACTCGTGGAAATTCGGGGTCTTGTAGGCATCACGCAGGTAGCTGAAGACGGCATATGGCTGCAACCATTCCTTGTTGGCTTCGTAGAAATTACGGAAAGCATCCGATGCCAGCACCTTTTCCCCTTCCTGCTTGAAGATGAGGTGGAAGTATTCCCACTTTGTCTTGTTCACAGCTTCGTAGTCTACGGCGGGCAGGGCATTCAGTTCTTTCTGGCGTTTGTTGAATTCGGCCATCACCTTCTTGTCCTTCAAGCCGCCCAACTGCTTCAGGTCGGCGTACATGGGATGGAAGGCATAGATGGAGATGCTACTGTAAGGGTAGGAGTCTGTCCAGGTATGCGTCATGGTAGTGTCGTTGATGGGCAGAATCTGCACTGCCTTCTGATTGGTGGCAACTGCCCAGTCAATCATGCGCTTCAAGTCGCCGAAATCGCCTACACCGAAGCTTTTCTCGGAGCGTAGGGAGAATACGGGTACGGCTACTCCGGAACCTTTCCATGCAGGAAGATTGAAGTATACATAACGGTCGCCGACAGCCAGCGTTTCGTTGGCGGCTATCTGCGGGTCGGCCATATAACGGTTGGGATTGTTCTCCCAGGCCACGGCACGGCGCTCTTTCTTGTTGTAAAGGACGAATTTATATTCCAGCGGGAAGCTGATTTTACCGGCATCCACTTCTACCTGCCATTCGGGGAAGTCGATGTCGCTCATAAGGGCAGCTTTGTCCGGGTTCCAGTCACCCAGCGCCTTCTGGTTTCCGCAGAGTGCCAGGCAATGGTCGCTGTCTATGCAGGGGGCGTACGCCTTTATCAGCAACCCCTTTTTGTAGCTTTTCGGGGCGGCACTGCGTTCGCGATGCGCCAGCAGGGATTCTGTGAAAGCGGATGTATAAAAATACTGCTGCTCGGGCAGATTCTTCCAACAATCTTCTATGCGGTAAACTTTCTTCGGATTGTCTGCAACGTGCAGGATGCGTGGCAGGCTGTTCCACTCTGTCCGTATGGTTCTGCCATCTCGATAGATGTGGTAACTGTATTCGACGCTTCCATTACCGGGAATCTGGATATCCACTTCCGCGGTCCAGTGAATGCCGTCTACAGTGTGCAGGGGGGTGGCTTTGTCGGGCTGGTTGTTGCCAAGTTCCGGGATGGAACCCAGGACTCTGACTTCTTCACCCCAGCTGGTGCGATACTCGATATTGAATATTAGTGTCATATTATATTAGATTTAGAAGTAGCAATAGCTGCAATGATTATGCAAGTATAGAAATTATTCCTCATAATCATGCAGCTACCGTTATCTAAGTCATTTAAATTCCTATGCAAACGTTTGTGCTTGCCGTGGGATTATCCACAGCGGGAAGCTCCGCACGTCTTGCAGATGAGGCAACCTTCTTGGTAAACCAGTGTTTCGTTACCGCAGTTGGGGCATTTCTTGCCTTTGGCTTCCGTGCCGTCCTGGATGTATTTCTTCAGGGCGCGTTCCACACCGTTCTTCCAGGTGTTGATGTTTTCGCTGTCCAGTTGCAGTGAACCTACCAGCTTGATGACCTGCTCGATAGGCATGCGGTAGCGCAATACACCGGAAATCAGCTTGGCATAGTTCCAATACTCTTTGTTGAACTTCTCAGACAGACCCTCGATGGTGACTTTGTATCCGCGCTTGTTCTCGAACTGGAAGTCGTAACGCTTGTTTCCGTGCTCATCCACATTCTTGATGATGTGGCCCGACACCACATTCTTCGGCAGGATGATGCCTTCATCATCATCCAGCACACCGGTGAATATTTCGTAGGGATGATTGTCCAGCAAGCCGACGAATGCCACCCATTTCTCCTTGTTGTTCTGGAAGCGGACAACGTCTGCATCCAATATTCTGGGACGTGTTTCAACGACTGTAGGCGGTTTGCACGGGGGAAGCTCGGACTTCTTGTCGCTCTTGGTAGAGATGAGCACGCCGGAACGCGAACCGTCGCGGTAAACCGTACAACCCTTGCAGCCGGATTTCCATGCTTCTACATACAGACGGTTCACGAGGTCTTCGTCTACGTCGTTCGGCAGGTTGATGGTTACGCTGATAGAGTGGTCCACCCATTTTTGGATACGTCCCTGCATCTTGACTTTCATCAGCCAGTCCACGTCGTTGGAGGTTGCTTTATAATAAGGTGATTTCTCTACCATGGCATCCACTTCTTCCTGCGTGTAGCGTTTGGCGGGGTTGTATCCTTGTGCTTCCATCCAAGTCACGAACTTGGGGTGGAACACGATATATTCTTCAAAGGCATCCCCGGTTTCGTCGATGAAGTCCACATGAACGTTCGTATCGTTGGGATTCACTTTGCGGCGGCGCTTGTACACGGGCAGGAATACGGGCTCGATACCGGAGGTGGTTTGAGTCATCAGGCTGGTGGTGCCGGTCGGGGCGATGGTCAGACAGGCAATGTTGCGGCGTCCGTACTTCTTCATCTCCTCGTACATTTCCGGGTCAGCTTCACGCAGGCGGTTGATGAACGGGTTGTTCTTTTCGCGTTCTGTATCGTATACCTCGAATGCGCCGCGCTCTTTGGCCATTTCTATGGAGGAGCGATAGGCGTTGAGTGCCACCGTCTTGTGTACTTGCTCCGAGAATTCGGTTGCCTCTTCAGTGCCATAACGCAATCCCAGGGCGGCAAGCATGTCGCCTTCTGCCGTGATGCCTACACCGGTACGGCGGCCTTGGGCGCTTTTCTTGTAAATCTTCTGCCACAAAACGCGTTCTGTATGTTTCACGTCTTCACTTTCGGGGTCGGCATCTATCTTGCTCATGATGCGTTCTATCTTTTCCAGCTCAAGGTCGATGATGTCGTCCATGATGCGTTGGGCCAAAGCTACATGCTTCTTGAATAGCTCAAAGTCAAAGTAGGCGTCCGGCTTGAACGGATTGACCACGTATGAGTAAAGGTTGATGGCGAGCAGACGGCAGGAGTCGTACGGGCACAGTGGAATTTCGCCGCATGGATTGGTGGATACGGTACGGTAGCCCAGGTCTGCATAGCAGTCGGGCACGGATTCCTTTAATATGGTATCCCAGAACAATACACCGGGTTCTGCCGATTTCCATGCATTGTGCACAATCTTTTTCCATAATGCGGATGCGTCAATGTCTTTTTGAAATGCCGGCTCTGTGGCGTCAATCGGATATTGCTGTGTATATGGTTTGCCTTCGATGGCGGCCTGCATGAAGTCGTCGGTCAGTTTTACGGAAACGTTGGCTCCGGTCACTTTGCCCTCAGTCATCTTGGCATCGATGAAGGCTTCCGAGTCGGGGTGTTTGATGGATACGCTGAGCATCAGTGCGCCGCGGCGTCCATCTTGAGCTACTTCGCGTGTAGAGTTTGAATAGCGTTCCATGAAGGGAACCAAGCCGGTGGAGGTCAGTGCCGAGTTCTTTACCGGTGAACCTTTCGGACGGATATGGGATAAGTCGTGTCCCACGCCGCCACGGCGTTTCATCAGCTGTACTTGTTCTTCGTCTATCTTGAAGATGGCACCATAAGAATCCGCTTCGCCGTCCACACCGATAACAAAGCAGTTGGACAGAGAGGCTACCTGATAGTTGTTTCCGATTCCGGTCATCGGGCTTCCTTGCGGAACAATGTACTTGAAGTGGTCGAGTAAGCCGAAAAGTTCCTCTGAACTTAATGGATTGGGGTACTTGGCCTCAATGCGGGCTACCTCATTGGCTATTCGCCAATGCATGTCTTCCGGAGACTTTTCGTAAATATTTCCGAAAGAATCTTTGACTGCATATTTGTTTACCCAAACTCTGGCAGCCAACTCGTCGCCTTGGAAGTATTTTAAAGATTCTCCGTAGGCTTCGTCATAAGAATAATTTTTCTTTTCCACAATGTTGTATCTCTTAGGATTAGTTACAAATAAGTAAAGTTGTAGAAGTTGTACTTATCGTTAACAAATGCATTTGCAAAGCTATGAATGTTTTTCAACTTGGCAAAATTAAAATGAATGTTTTTATCAACCGATGTATAGTTTTCTATTGATTGCTATTAATTTATTGGTTTATAATGTTTTAATGATTTGAGTAAACGAATAAGTTTTCCAAAATGGAATTTATTAACAACTTGTTGGGCTGAAAGGTTCTCGGTTTAGTCGAACATAAGGCTGTCTCTTATACA
>OJPI01001185.1_pt1 | contig 13551 bp, 9 predicted proteins | sample 1598461 | NCBI WGS metagenome assembly OJPI01 (sample SAMN03922483, study PRJEB24848) | human gut metagenome | isolation source: stool sample | host: Homo sapiens | place: Germany | collected 2011-05 | reverse complement strand
TTATCCACATAATAAAAGCCACGTTCGCAAAGATCCTCGAAATCCGCCACTGCATAAGGGACCGTTATTCTTGCCATAATCTCTGCTTTTTATTTCAGTAAAGGCACAATGTGTATTTCACTTTATAGAATTTCTATGTCTTTTTCTGATAATCCGGTACTTTGTATGATAACCTCCATAGGAACTCCCAGTTTTTTCATGTTACGGGCAACTTCTATGCGACCTTTTTCAAGCCCTTTTTCAAGTCCTTCTGCAAGTCCTTCCATACGTCCTTCCATACGTCCTTCCATGCGTCCTTCCATGCGTCCTTCCATGCGTCCTTCTAATTTCGCTCCATCCAACACATCATTCTGTATCATGATAGCACTTAAATGTTCATCATACGCCTGGCGTTCGGCTTTGGACATATTATAATAAACCAGTTTTTCACGAGCCTCTTTTAGTCCCGGCGCTTTCGTATCAGGACGGATGCAGCCTGTCTTCAGATACTCCACCCATTCTTCTAAAGGAGTGACAGCCACTTTATTAAATTCATTCACCCGAATCAGGAAATATTCGGGGAATACCTCGGCTGGGAGCTTATGCACCAGTGCATCTTTCTCTTTGGTAGTCACTTCAAGACAGTCGTTCGTATGCACTCCCACGAAATGGTTCTGTCCGTGGTATAAGTAGTCATTCCCTTTGCCGATATCAAAGTATAAGATGCTGATGGAATAAATTTTCTTCACCTCATAATAGCGTTCGCCAAGGGATATATGTTCCGTGATGGCTTTTGCCACTCCGTAGAGAATGCGCTCCAGATAGTAAAGCTCACGTGTATTCTGAACCTCAATGATGATTATTTCGTCTTTATCGTTTTTGGCTTTGATATCCACACGGTTGAATTTATCATCGGCAGTCTGCTGGTTGCCTTCACTTTCCAGTATTTCGATGATTTTCACCTCTTCGCCAAGTAATACCGTGAGGAAACCTTCTAAAACACTGAAGTTAGCTTTCTGACGAAGCAGTCTTTTGATTGCCCAGTCGAAACGAATATACCTGTCCGTTTGTTCCATTTCGCTTTCTTTTTTAAGTTATGACAAAGTTACAATCTTTTTCGCAGATAATGAAAAATAAATATCCCAATATTTGTTCAGCTACTGATTCGCATAAACGATACCTTCTTCATACGCACCTTGCGGCCCTCTATGCACGAAGGCTGCACAGCCCTATACACGCATCATGTATAGAACTATGCAGCCTCTCTGCAGAAACCGGGGGAGCAATACTCCACCAGTCAGGTACATTTTATGCCGCAGGATCGGGAGCCTCTCCTCCTCCGCCACCTTCGTCGCCACCAGAGCCAGAACCGCCTCCTGTGTCGGGTTTCGTGCCGACGTAAAAAGTAGCAATGGCGATTCGGGGTGTTTTCAGAAGAGTGCTTCCTGCATACTGTGTCGTGATGGTGAGGGTGTATTCGCCATCCGCCAGCCCGGCAGGAACGATGAATGTGAGTTGCGACGGGTTGTTAACCGCCAGCATATTAAGGTCGACAGGTGTGGTTTGTTCTTTACTGTCGGTGATAGTGATTCCGACGGAAGAATCCGTGCCTGCAATTTTCAGCATACGACCGTTGACGGTGAACGGACGACCGGCAGTGGCGGTAGCAGGTGAGAAACCGGCAACGTACATCACGCTTTGACGTTCGCCCAATATGCTGATGGAAGTTTCCGCAATAGCCTCACGCAATTCTTTGTCTTGGGTAAAGGAGACGTAGACGGAGTTCTTTTCAGGATTCCATCGTCCGCCATCGATCACTCCGCGAAGTTGTGCTACGGCATGGTAAAGACCGGTGTTGACACTATATCCGCTAAGGATGAGGTTGCCTACCACACGGTTGTAGAGCTTCACAACGTGTTCGATGGTTTCGGGGCGAAGCCCTGTATCTTCCTTGTGCATCTCGTCGAGGATGTCCTGCAACGAGAGATTACCGGACGATTCGAGCTGACCGATCTTATCGTCTTTATTGTCGACGGTTACAGTGTTGTCGACTAACCAGATTTTCAATACATTCTTCATGATAATACTGTTTTTAATTTAATATAGATAAATATGTTATCACAATCAATTTATGCGATGAATAGCCTCTCCTTACATTCTGAACGAAGTGAAGCATTCCCTCCTAGTTTATATGAAGAGAGGAAATACTTCACTACATTCTGCATGACAAAGACACATTCGCTTTTATCCGTAAGATAGATGTTTCATATACAAGATAGCAGAAGTTTGCATGAAGAAATTACCAGTCCTTACGGAAATAAGTATTATTTACATCATTTCCTACGGCACCGGCTTCATGGGGTCTTCGCCATATAGAAGTCTCATAATTCGGATCATAGATAGGTTGTATATCATCCATAGGTGCCTGTGTTAAGTCCTCTTTGCCTCTCATATTATCAGGAATATCGTAAGCTATATATGCGCCATAACTCTCATAAAAGATTTTAAATCCAGGAAAGCTACCACTCCCCTCCATATCCATTATAAAATTTAAATAAGCGTCATCTTCATAGGTAGCTAAAAAAGACATAGTAAAATCTTGTGAGAAACATACAAAACGTTCCTTTTCCAATCCTGCAAAAGGCTTCCTACCGCAAATCATCCACTCTGCCTCAGGAACTTCATAATCCGGCCAAAAAGGAATAGAATACCGATTAATATATCCATTATAAGCATAATCAATATATTTACCAACTTCAATTCCCCCACTTTTCTCTTTTTCTCCAAAATTAGCAGTAGCCTCACCTTTATCAGCCACTGTCAATAATTTACCTTTAGGTAAGGATTCCCGCATTCTTTTTATAAGTTTAGGATATGCGGTCGCATCTTTTATTTCTTTCACAGCATATTCATTACTATCATCCCAAAGATCAATCCCATCTAATCCGTACAACTCTACAGCTGTTTTCGCTTGCGCTACAAAATTATCAATCTCAACATCCGTCAAATGACAGAAACCCACAGTTGAACTATTTTTTACCGTAAGACACACTTTCATTCCTTTTAATTGTAATGGGCGAATGTATTTATTGGCATTCTTCAATACATGAATGATATTTGAATCGAAATTCAATTTACCACCTACACCAACAGTGGCTCTTAACAAATTTACAACATCAAAAAGCAATGTATTTTCACTATTAGGTTCCATAAATTCCTGCACATAGTACACAGAAGCTACTAAAGGACTCATCTTTTCTGTATCAACATAACCTATGCAAGTATATTCCTTACTAGAATCTGTTAAATGCCATTTACCATTTGTCAAGTTTATGCAATACAATAAGCTTTGATATCCATCAACTTCCTTAATCTTAAGTGGAAGTATATATTGAGTACTACACAAGGAAACTAAAAAATTTTCTATTTTCGGTAACATCCACCCTTTCAGTTTTAGCATAACTTTTCCCGATTGTACTTTTCCCGCAGCTATCGTCAGATTACCTCCATTCTCTAATTCATAAGCTTCTTCCGGCAACAATTGATAATTTGAATTTGTAACCTCGAGTCGGAAAGCCTCCACATCAAAATCATCATCCACCACTACCGTCAGATTCTTTGCTTCCGTAGCAGCTTCATTCAGCATTACAGATACATGGTCTGTCACGGCCTCATTCTCTTTATCGGTCACCACAAGAAATACCTGCTGATTATCTTTTTGCAAATCGCTGCACAGCTTCGGTGAATCACCAACCACTATTTCTGTCGGTTTATTGTGAGAGACATCCGGATTTAAAATAGTAGCCTCCTCTTCACAAGCCACGACAAACAAAAAGATGAAGACACTTAGTCCAATATATTTAAAGATTCGTTTCATTTCATTCTTTTTTAGATGGTTACTATAACTTTATTGATTAATCATTGGCACCTCAATGCCACTTGGCCATAGTTCCGCATCCGCTTTACTATAAGCTTCCGTGTGATTACTATCTTTCCAGTAAGGAACTACCTTCGCATTATTCCCGTGTCCTGTACGATCTACCACTTCCAAGCCGGTTCCTTCATCAAACTTCCAATAAGCACGCAAAGTAGGTTCGGCAGTCGGATTAGGAATATCGTACATATTCTGATAAATCTGCTCCTGCGTACGGGCTACGTTCCAGATACGGGCTTCGCAGATCTCACCATCAAATTGACGGCTTAAATCATGAGACAATGTGTAAGACCTCCCGAAATAAAAATTGTGGTCTCCACCATTGCCAAATTCATCGTCAGGTTCCTTATCGCCTAAACTTATGCTAGTCAGATCACTCTTACCATGACTGGTACTAATGCTCTGCAACTGCCCGTTCACATAATAAGCGATAGTGGTAGTAGCTAAATCCCATGTTAAAGCAACGTGATACCATTCACCTGCCAACAACAGTTTTTGTTTACTAGCGTCAGGAAATTTACCATACGTGGTCTGTACCTGTAATTGTTGGTTCGGAAAGCTTGCATCACCCAAACGCATTTGAAGATACATCTCGATACCCATGATAGAGGATATTTCTTGCTGGAAGCTATTCACACGAATAATCGCTTCCATCGTCACGGCACTCAAGTTATTCACAACATCAGCTGTCGGACTTCCTTTATCAAATCCGGGAACGGTGACGTAGACATTCTTTAAGTTTATAGCTGTTGTTATAGCACTGGAACGACGCACCAGATAATACATCGTACGTGAACCGTCCATCACTCCCACCCCTTCGGCTCCACTGATGGAAAGCGGACAGAGATAAGTAGCGTCAATCTCCAATTCATCGAGTTTTAAGAATTTGATACTGACTTCATCGGACGTTATCTTTCCGGCAGGAATAGTAACGGATTCCTGCGATAATTGATAATGTTCGGCAGACAACATCTCATAATGCGTATCGTTCTTCGCATTATATACGGCAATCAGTGAAGGATCTACCTTGAGGTTTACTTTCACATCCTCCCCTGAAGGATACGACAGTTTCACTGTAAACGTTTTCGTCTGGTTCGTCACCTTACGGTTGAAAGTGAACGTTTCCGCATTTTTAGTAGCAGCCACATTCAGGTATGCCGAATTGTCAAACGGTGAATGGTCGCTATAATCGGTATTGTCGCAGGCAACCGGCAAAAACAGGAGGGTTGCGGCTGCAAGGCACTGATAAAGTTTATGTATTCTCATAGTTTACTTAGTTTAATGAACCGAAGCGGGATTCAAAAATTGAATGCCTCCACGAGTCTGTTTATAAATAATATCAGCATCGTAATAATCGTCCGAAATATTGTAAATGGCAATGCCTCCCAACAGCGTCTCCATATGGAGGGCACTGTGAGCAGCTCCGGCAATGGCAGAACGAGTCACTCCATTATAATCCGTCAATGTGCCTTCGGGAGTGACAGCCAACAACAGATGTCCGGCAGCCGTATTGCCATATCCGGTAGCCAAACGGACTTCCGTTTCAATGTCGTATTCGTCGACTGCTGCCGAAATATCAAGTACGAAATAACTGAAAAGACTACGTTGCGCTTCCGGCAACAGGGAAGGAGTTCCCTCGAAGACAAGCAAGCACGGTGTTTGTCCCAGTGCGTCAGTCAGCGATTTCAACGTTGCCGCATCTACCGCAGCAGAAGAAGCAAGCGTGACTCCGTCAAATGTTCCTGCCCGTACGGCTTCAGCAGCGGAAGCGATAGCGGCATTCAGTTTGTCTCCCGGCGTACAATCCACATAATAAAGCACTCTCGTTCCGTAATCGGCACGTACCATCGCCATGTCTTCCCGGTCAAAATCAGTCAGTCGGTCGGCATTACGCATGGATACGATATCAATACTGTCCGGCAAGGAACGGAGAAAAAACTTTTCACTGGTAGCCTTGTCCGGAGCATTGTCAAGCCGGGCATAAACCACAGCATGCTTCGTTGCTTTATAAGCCCGAAGGTTCTGCGTATAAACGGCATATTGTTCCGGGTTCTGCTCCTTTGCTCCGTTGACATCCGTCTCATGAATCTCCATTTCCGTCCAATCGTCACAGGAAGTAGTCGCAGTCAACAGGAAAGCGGTCAGCAGACATACATTGAATATTGATTTATATTTCATAATCTTATGGATTAAAAAAGGTTCTTGTAAAGAGCTATTAGTTATTCTCAACCGAATGGTCTTTCGCATCCCACCAAAGAGGCGTACCCGCAGCGTCAGCACCACCCAACATCTGTACGGCTTTGGCTATATTAGCACCGTTAGAGTTGTATTCGTCTGCCGGATAAGGCAAGCGACGGGGACCGATAGCAACATTCACGCTATTGTTGGGATCTTTATTCTCTACGGCAGGAAGCAACCTCGGATAACCGGTACGACGATGTTCCGCCCATGCTTCCAGACCTAACGGGAAAATGGCAATCCATTTTTGCGTAATGATGCGTTCCAGATTCCTCTCGAAGATTTCCTTTCCAGACCCCTGTTCCCAAGCAATCGTAATCTCGCTCACTGCATCCGCACTATAAGCACCCATCGGATCTACGTACTTCACCGGCTTCTTTTCTGCATCCTTCACATATTTATCGGCTCCTTTAGCCCCGCGTTCATCGAACGAGAGAGCGATGGCTTTCTCATACAACGCCTGCGGCTCTCCGCCCATATTCCAACCGCGCAACGCACCTTCGGCACGAAGGAAAGTCACTTCAGCGGCATTCATCCAGAGGTAAGAATCGGTACTGCTGATGATTTGTTTGGAATACAAATTAATCATGTCGTCTTTCTTCTCGGTGAAGATACCGATACGCACACCATAAAAATCGTTCACTTCCTGTTTCTCGCCACCCACTTCTACGGTATTGGTACCTTTCACAAACATAACGTCCAAACGGGGATCTTCATATCCCTTCATCACGGAAACCATATCGGCACTGATGCGATAATCACTCCAATTGTTGAACAACAGTTCGGAACGGTTCTCCGCCACATGGAGCATGGCATTATCTTCATTCGCTTCGATCACTCCCGCCGCTACGGCATTTTCTGCAATACGCTGCGCCTCCGTAGGGTTCACATAACTCATGCGCATCGCTATGCGAAGCTGCATGGAATGAAGGAATTTGCGCCATTTGGAGATGTTACCGTAATACAGATCCTCCAATTTACGAAATGCTTCGGAAGAAAGGTCTTTATTCTCTTCCAACACTTTATCGGCCTCTTCCAGCTCCTTCAACATCTGCGTATATACCTGTTCCTGCGAATCGTATGGAACGGACAAGTTCTCTCCCAAATTATCATTACTCAACATCTGCGAGTAAGGGATAGGTCCGTAAATATCCGTCACACGGTGCATGACGCAGACACGCAAGATTTTACCCAAAGCCAGAGCTACCGGATCATCCGTCACGCTCAACATCTTGAGGTATTGGGGATAAAGGTCAGTAATAGGATCGGCAAACGGGGATTTCAGCCATCCCTGTTCGGGGTTGAATGTAGAGAACTTCATTACCCATGTATCTACGATACCTTCCATATAGCCTCCGTAAGCACCGCCCACCATAGCATCCATAAACTGGTACAAATGCTCGCGCGTCGGACTGACAAGTCCTTGCATCACTCTCAACGTTGCGCCGACGATATGATTTTCGCGTTGCATTTCATTATCATCCGCTTCATACATCTTGCGGTTTATATCGCTGTCGAAACAACCGGACAAGGGTAACAGCAAGAGCACCGAAAGAATGATTCTCTGAAGGTAATATATTCGTTTCATGTTCGTCATAATATTTAGAAGTTAATCTTAACGTTGAATCCTATGTTCCGGGTACTCGGCATCATGAAATAGTCGATTCCCTGATAATAGTTGTTGGTAGTAGCCACTGCTTCCGGATCGAAAGGAGCATTGCAATAGATCATCCACAGATTACGTCCCACAAGGGAAACGTTAATGTCGCATACATTGCCCAGCCAACGACGGGGAATGGTATAGCCTATATGCGCTTCTTGCAGGCGTACGTTCGTCGCGCTGTACGTATAATAGGTAGGAAGTCCGCTCTGCGAAGCCACTACGGAATAGAAACTCTGCGGATTCACCTGACTACGGTCATTTACCCATGCGCCTCCGGCATCACGTGCGGCAGCCGATGTCTCGGACACTCCGTACAGATCGAGATAAGCTTGGGTAGCGGAGTAAACGATACCTCCCAAACGAGCGGTAACCAAGAATCCGGCATTGATTCCCTTATAAGTGAAGCTATTGTTCCATGCAAGGTTGGCTTTCGGAAGCACACTTCCTAATTTAATATCACCTGCGTTATCAACAGCCGTCACATTACCGTCATCATCAATCAGCACATTGCCGTTAATGTCACGTTTCAAGTCGGCGTGTGTATAAAGATCACCCAGCGTGCCGCCTTCTTTCAGAATAAACTTCGCTTTACCGAAACCACGTCCTTCGTTGGTTTTCAGTTCCAGCTTGTCAACGTTATAGATGACTCCTGTTTCCGGATGCACATAATTGCGCACCAATTCTACGATCTCATTCTTATTGGTAGAATAAGTAAAGCTGGTATCCCAACCAAAATCTCCCCAGCGATGATTATAAGCCAACATGGCTTCAAAACCGTAGTTACGTACATATCCGGTCTGCACATAGAGTTTGTCGTAACGCGCGGATACGGGAAGTTCGGGATCGAACGTCTGGTTGTACGTATTGGCATAATAGAACGAACCGCTCAACTTGAAATCTTTGAAAAGCGTAGCGTCCAGACCGATTTCCCAAGAATCGGTACGTTCAGGATACAGTTTGCCGATAGGGAAGTTCTTTTGAGATTTCCAGTCCATGTTAGTCGCATCATACGAGTAGGTAGGATAAGTAAGGAAACGGGGATAGGGATTACCTACGGAACTGAACGAACCGCGCACTTTCAGATAATCCACCCATTCCGGCATTTTTACCATTTCCGAAATGACGGCCGACAAGCCGACTGACGGATAGAAGAAGGAAGCCTGCGGAGAATGTGTCAACTGCGAAGCCCAGTCGTTACGTCCCGTCAAAGTGAGGTAAAGCATACTCTTCCAACCAATCTCCGCACTGGCAAAGATAGATTCCGTCGCTTCACGCCAACCGGTCTGTGTGGCACGTTTCTTGGCATTATCCAAATCGTATACATTGAAAAGATTGGGAATTCCCGTTTCACGTATCGGACCTGCATATCCCAATTCTTTACTGGTGATACCACTATAACTGGCTCCGATATTGGCAACAATCGTAAAGTCCTGAATACGTTTGTTGATATTTATCAATACATCGGCATATGTCTGCGAGTTTTGTCCGTTGTTCACGGTGTAATGCCCTTGCGTGCTACCATCGGTCAGTGTCGTACTAGTGCTTGCATACAGCTTGCCTTCATATTCGCTGTGGGTATTGTCGATGCGGACACGGCCTGCCACATTCAACCAGTCCAGAATCTGATAACTCAAACCTGCCGAAGCCATATAACGCTTCTTATTATTGAGACGAAGATTGCGGTAAGCTATCCAATAAGGGTTCTGCATACGTAAATCCCCCTCACCCTGCGGCCAGAACTGCACACTGATTTTGCGCGCCTCATCCCAACGCTCGAAGTTCTTGATTACAGAGAAATCATCTCCACGAGGAAAAAGATAGGCAGAAACCAACGGATTGGAATACTGTCCCTGATTGGTCATATTCCGGTCGTTCTGAAGGATGTAGCTGGCACTGACATCCAGTTTCATTTTATCATTCAGGAAACTTGTCGTATTGCGGAAAGTAAAGTTATACCGATTATACCTATTGTTGGGTACCATACCTGCTGAATTGACAGTAGCTACCGAAAAGAATGTCTGATTCTTGTCCGTTCCCGTAGATAAAGTCACAGAATTGGAATACACCGCGCCGGTATCGAAGAAATCACTTGGTTCATATCCGGTCTGTGCGGCCGCATTCAACTTCGGTCCCCAGCTATAAATACTTGAATTACCGGCTTTACCGTTGCTCCCGGTTCCGTAGCGTCCTTGAAAATCCGGCATTTTGAAAGGCTTCAACCATTCAATGCCACTGGAGACACCGACCTGCAATTTCCCTACGTGTCCCTTTTTAGTGGTAATCACAATCGCTCCATTGGCGGCATTACTACCATACATGGCAGCTGCGGCAGCCCCCGTCAGTACGGAGATACTTTCGATGTCTTCGGGGTTGATGTCGGCAATGGCTTCGGTAGCTCCTTTTGAACCAAATTCCGTATCGCCTCCGCCTCCGAAATTGTACATCGGAATACCGTCGATGACATACAAAGCATTGCTGCTCTGCTCGATGGACTTCGTACCACGCATCACTACCCTGCTTGCTCCTCCCACACCGGAAGAACTGGTATTGATAGTAACACCCGCTACTTTACCATTCAGGCTGTTTACAAAGTTGGCGTCTTTAATTTGAGTCAGTTCGTCGGATTTCACCTGCTGCACATTGTAACTCAATGCCTTTTGCTCACGCTTGATACCCAATGCTGTCACTACGACTTCATTCAATAGTTTCGTATCCGAAGCGAGTTGCACGCTGTACTTGTTCGCTCCACCCACTTTCAATGTCTTCGGAGTATAGCCTACGTAAGAAATACTCAACGTACTGCCTACCGGAGCTTCCAACGAGAAGTTTCCGTCCATATCGGTGATAGCTCCTATGCTCGTTCCTTCCACCAGCACATTCACACCGATGAGCGGTTCTCCCTGTTCATCCAGCACCTGCCCTGTGATACGTTTGGCAGACACTTGCTCCACTTCTTTCTTTTCTTGCGGAACAATGATGACATATTTGCCTTTCAACTGATAAGTATATCCTGTTCCTTTCAGGATTTCGGTGAGAGAGTTCTCCAATGTCGCTTTTTCCAGAGCCAGACTGATGGAGGCTTTGTTTTTCAACTGCGATTCGTTGTAGCCGACAGAAAGTTTCGTCTGCTTTTCCACTTCTTTTAGCGCCTCAATGACCGATATGTTTTTCTTATGGATCGTAATCCGGGCACTGCTGTTTTGAGCAAAAGTGGGGATAGAAAGGAGCAGACAGCACAAAAAAAGCATAAATACTCGGCTGATTGTCTGCTTATTGGCTATAAATTCATAAATTTGCTGCATCTTCTTAGTATTAGTTTATACAGATAAAGTTAGATTCTCGAATTTAGTAGCGTTTGTGTAACGCTAATAGTAAGAATTTCGATTTCACATCCGGGGGAAGGTTGCAGCTTCTCCCGGATATTTTTTCCGCATAGGCTTCTCGTATATTTTAAGGTTAATAATCGGTGTTATTCAAATAGTCCGGTAGCGGGAACGTTATTTATGACGCACCGTCAGATAACATTTGTCGCCCACTATCTTATAATCCAGATTACCCGTCACACGGGCAATAATATCCATCACTTCTTCTATGGAAGCGTTCTGCCCGAAAGTCAGGTTAAAACGGTCACTTTTCAGGCTGTGAAAGCTATACACGAATGTATAAGGATATTTGCGTTCGAGACGGGTGAAGATCTCTTCCATCGTCATACTGCGAAAAACAATCTCACCGCGTTGCCAGGCTGTGACATCCTGCATATCCGGATAAGTCACACTACCCAAACGGGTGTGTTTATTATAAGCCAACTGTTCGTTGGGTTTCAGTATCTCTTGCTCTTTCAATCCATTGTACTCTACCAGAACTTTTCCCGAAATCAACGTTGCCGTTACCTCTTCCTCTTCGGGATAAGCCGACACATTAAATTCCGTTCCCAATGCCGTGACTTGGAAATCTGCCGACTTTACGATAAACGGATGTGCTTCGTCACGTCTCACCTTGAAGTTGGCTTCTCCCACCAGATAGACACAACGACTGTCTCCCGTAAACTGTTGAGGATAAAGCAAGGTACTTTCTGAATTGATCATCACTTGCGTGCCATCCGATAAAGTAATATTCTGCATCTCGGTAGTAGGTATATAAGCCTGCAACAAGTCCGGCGCCTGTCTGTTCTGTAAAGCCAGATAAATAGAGCCAGCGGATACGGCAATCAGCAAAGCCGCTGCAATCTTCCAGATAACCAGCCGCGTATGTAAGGTATGTACTTTTTGTCTCGTCTTTATTCCTGTGAGTTCTCTCATCCTCTCCAACGAATGTTGATAATTGGGAGTAGTTGCGGATTCGGTAGCTTCCCAAAGCTGACTCAATTCGGAATCCTTTTCATCGGCACGTTCTTCATCGATAAGCCATACACGAAAATCCCGGTCAACTTCCGCCAGATAGTCATGCTTGATATAACGGTCTATAACGTCACGAATATAATTCTTCATAAGGTGATATTTATTGTTTCTAAGAAACGTTTACATAATTACCACCATTCAGAAAGAGAAACTACGGAAAGAACCGGAAGAGAATAACAAACATTAACACTTTACGAAGTTCGGTCAATGTTTTGTAGATGTGGTCTTCTACTGTGCGCAGAGGGATTTGCAGTTTCTCCGCTATTTCTTTGTGAGACAAACCTTCAAACCGGCTCATCTCAAATATTTGCCTGCGTTTGGGAGGCAATTGGTCGAGTGCCATCTTGACGAGGAGGAGCACTTCTTTATAATAGAGATTTTCGAGCAATGAAGTATCTTCATCACACAAATCACCTATTAGTTGCGCTTTCATTATCTTATCTTCGTATTCCTGTTCCACTTTCTGATGTTTGAAAAGGTTGAAGATTTCATTTCGGGTAACGGTATAAAGATAGCTCGTCATGGTTTCTTGCTCCTGCCAAAGTTCAGGACGTGTCCACAACTTAAGAAATATATTCTGAGCGATGTCTTCCGCATCTTCCTCCGATTTGGTCAACAACTTCGCAAAGTTCTTGACACGAGGGTAGTTAGCCGCGTAAAACCGTTCAAAACGAACATCCAAGTCTTCTACTTTTTCACTCATCTATTCTGCTTTTTATAATGAAAGCCGGACAAATATAGCCAATTTTAATTTCAGACAAACGAATGTCAGTAAAAAAACATCCCGCCTTTCAGTTCATTTGAACTAAAAAGGCGGGATAAAATCAAAAACAGGAAAGTCCTGTCTTATTCTTCGTCCATCAGGATTTCCAAAATCTGGCAAGCAGCTTTCGCCACCGGAGTACCCGGACCGAAGATAGCAGCCACCCCTGCTTTATACAAGAAATCATAATCCTGTGCAGGAATAACGCCACCGGCAATCACTACGATATCTTCGCGCCCCAGCTTCTTTAATTCCTCAATAATCTGCGGAACCAATGTCTTATGTCCGGCAGCCAACGAAGAAACACCGACTACATGAACATCGTTTTCAACAGCTTCACGGGCAGCTTCCGCAGGTGTCTGGAACAACGGTCCCATATCCACGTCAAAACCGCAGTCGGCATAACCGGTCGCTACCACTTTGGCACCACGGTCGTGACCGTCCTGTCCCATCTTCGCAATCATGATACGGGGTTGACGCCCCTCTTTCTTCGCAAACTTCTCAGCCAATTCACAAGCACGCTTGAAGTCGCTATCGTTTTTACTTTCTGATGAATACACGCCTGATATAGTTCTAA
>OJPI01001183.1_pt1 | contig 13567 bp, 10 predicted proteins | sample 1598461 | NCBI WGS metagenome assembly OJPI01 (sample SAMN03922483, study PRJEB24848) | human gut metagenome | isolation source: stool sample | host: Homo sapiens | place: Germany | collected 2011-05 | reverse complement strand
GCAATGATATTTCTTACCACGGAAAGCCCCAGTCCCGTTCCCTGTCTGGAACCTTTTGTTGTATAAAATGGCTCGAAGATCTTCTTTTGCACATCTTCCGGGATCCCGCATCCTGTATCAGAAATACGCAGGCAAAACTGGTCTGTTCCCATTTCAGCTAATTCCACTGTCAGTTCTTTTTTATCAGACTGTTCCATTGCCTGAAATGCATTTTTGCACAGGTTCATCAGGATATGTTCTGCCATTCCTTGTCTTACAAGAGCATACTGAGGTGTATCAGGAATTTTTGTTTTTAATGTAATGGCTGCCGGAACCAATTGTCGTACTACTGACATGGCCTTTCTTACTTCCTGTGCAAAATCCAGCCGTTCTAACCGGATCCCTGTATCCTGTCTTGAAAATGCCAGCAGCTTTTTTGACAGATCTGATGCCTTATCTACGGAATCTGTGATCTCATGGATCATCTGCCGGTTTTCTTCTGATATGGTATCATCGTTCTCCAGAAGTTCCGAATAGATCAGGACCGGGGTCAGATAATTATTAAATTCATGTGCTATATGGCTTGCCATCATGCCAAGAGACTGTATTCTCTGGTAATGGCGGATCTCATCATTTTTCTTTGCCACCATCTCCATTCCCTGGTTTATTTCCTTAAGGTACGCTATTTCCCTGTACTGTGATATGGTACGGAACCGGTTATAAAGAATGTATACCGTTGCCGTGATCAGCAGCACCATATATAAAACAGCGATCCCCACCAGAATCTCCATCATAGTATCTAAAGGTTGGGAAAGCTCTGTTAAAGGGATCGTAGCATTCACGATCCAACGTTCTCCCTGAATATAGATCGCCTGAAACGCAGCCACTCTTTTTACTGCTTTTAGTTCCGGATCATCCCATATATAAGTATGGATCAGGCCTGCGCCCTTATCTTCTTTATTTTGTCTTTCCAGCCATTGTTTCAGATCATCCAGATCCAACTGTGTATACATTTTTTGCCGGTCTTCTAATGCCTCCAGACCAATCTGGCTTTTTACATGATGCATGATAATATAGGTATCCTGGTCCTTAACAATAGAGTATCCACCCTTTCCGATCTTTACAGGCTCTACGATCTGACGGTACAGCTGTTCCAGATCCATAGAAAGAACAAGATCATAAACAGCTCCATTTGCTTCAACCTGCTTTTCTATGTACATTTCATACCAGCCTGTTTCTTCTGATATCTTTTTTCCCGTGATCTGTGCATTCGTGGCATGTCCCGCCGGAGTATGTTCTGCCTCAGCAGCTTCGTAAAAAGGCTCTGTACCTGCTTTATAAAGGATCTGCCTGCCATCAGGACATATCAGACGGATCCAGTTATACAATTTCTCATTTTTATCCAGAAAATAGGATATTTTCCGGTTCATCTGCATTTTTTCCCCTGAAAGCCCATTTTCTGATGAGTAAAAAAGGTCAATCTGCTCCAGCTGTTCATTAAGGAACATGTCAAGATTATTTCCTATGATCCCGGCTATGGTAAGCAGCTGGCTTTCCTCTGTATGGATTACCTGCTCTTTATAACGCTTATAAAATTCTGCACAGGATAATGCCATAACCAATGACAGAAACACTACCAGAAAAACAGCGCCTATTGCTGCCTGTCTTTTTCCTTTTGTTTCCTTGATCCATTTCATTTTTTATCAGACCTCCAGCATATATCCGATTCCCCGTATTGTTTTTAAATATTTAGGTTCTTTTGGATTTTTCTCGATCTTGCTTCTGATCCGCTTAATATAAACCGTGATCGTATTATCATCTACCACTGCCTCATTCCACACCTGGCTGTAAAGCTGTGCCTTTGTGAATACCTGTCCCGGATGCTCTAACAGAAAGCGGAATAGCGCCTGTTCCCTTGCTGTAAAATTCAGGGAGACTCCGTTTTTTAAACACTCCATTTTCAAAGTGTCCACAGCAAAGGGACCTTTATGGATCCTTGCTTCCGATGCCTGACTGTATATCTGGTTTCTCCGGATCAATGCTTTTGCTGTCTGTATCAGCACAGAAGTATGAAATGGTTTTGTCAGATAACTGTCTGCCCCGAATCCCAGCCCCAGCACCTGGTCCATCTCATCTGACTTTCCAGAAAGCATCATCACCGGTGTATGATCTCCCCAAGCCCGCATAGTCTGTAATACCTGATAGCCGCTGACATTTTCCATCATCACATCCAGGATCACCAGATCGAAATGTTTCTGTTTTAGTAAATCTAACGCTGTACTGCCATCAGCTGCTTCTGTTACATGCATTCCTTCCCTGGTCAAAGCCGTCCGTACAGCCAGACGGATTGCTCTTTCATCATCTACCATCAATATCTCTTCCGTATTCATATTCATTTCCCCATTCTATTTTTTGCTCTTTCAAGCGCATTTGTACCTATAAAAGAGTATAGCAAATATATAAAAATAAGACCATAACCGGCTGGCTTTTTCTCACAGCCGGTTATGGTCTTTTGTGTTCTTACTATGCTTTTATGGTCTTACTGTCTCTTATAAACTTATGATCCCTAAAATTACTCCCAGTACTAACATGATCAGGCTTACCACATAATAGGGCGGAATGCTGAATTTCATATGATCCTTTAATTCTGTTCCTGTCAATCCGATAGCCAGATAAGTAGCCGGGACAAGGGGACTTACCATTAGCGCCAGATTCTTTCCGATCAGCATGGTAAGTGCTGTGTTCAGGGATGCAACCCCGTATGTTTCGCCAACCTGCATGACCAGAGGCATGATGCCGTAAAAATATGCATCGGTTCCCACACAAAGGCCAAAAGGAAGGGCAAGGATACCAAAAATAATGTGGATGTATTTTCCCATAGCTGCAGGAATGACCGCCATGATCGCATTTGCCATTGCTTCCAGCATTCCTGTTCCATCAAAAATACCTACCATAGCGCCTGCCGCAAACAAGGTTGCTGAAATGATCAGCGCTGCCGGAGCATGCTTCTTTACCAGTTTATCCTGGATCTTCTGATCCGGGTAGTTTACTGCCAGTAAAACACAAAGTCCTAACATAAAGATCACATAGGATTTTCCTACACCAGTTGATAATGCTGCGATCACAGCAACCGTAAGAAGGAAATTAAAGATCAGATATCCTCTGGATTTTTTCAGTGCTTCTGTTTCTGCCTTTTCTTTTTCATTTGTCTCAACTTCTACACCTTTTCCTGCACCGGCACCCTTTTTTACCGCGTACATTCCAAGCAAAACGGCGATCACACTATTCATGACCAGACCAACGATCTGAAGCGGGATCAGCATATGCCACAACTCTGTTGCGTCCATCTGAAGTACAGTTGCCGCCCTTGCTGTAGGTCCGCCCCATGGAAGCAGATTCATGACACCCATACAGGCTCCGGTAATACACAGTAAGATCCGGGCATCAATATTCATTCTCTTGTATACTGGATACATTGCCGGGATCGTAATCAGAACTGTTACAGCGGTGGTTCCATCCAAATGGGCAATGGTTGCGATCATTGCAGTTACCACAGTAACTGCGATCACATTATTTCCAGCCTTTTTTACAAGCCAGTTTACGATCACGTCAAACAATCCTGTATCAGACAAAACCCCAAAATAAATAACAGAAAAAATAAACAAAATACCATTACTGGTAGTTGTCTTAATGCCATCTGCAATAAATCCCAGAATGTCTGTAGGAACAAACCCCAGGATCAGGGCTGAGATGGTTGGGACGATAGCCAATACTACAATAGGTGACATTTTCCCCTTTAAAAGAAGGGCTACGATCACGATGATCATTAAAAATCCAATTGCTGCTGCCATAATTTTTTCCTCCTTCATTTGTATTTTATTTTATACATACAAAATTAAATGATCATGACTCTAAAATGACAGTTTTGTCATAATTGAATTACGGTTCCGTCATGTGACGGTCTGCTTTTCTTGCAATTCCTTACGGAGATTGTTAAAATAGTTGCAGAATAATGAGAAAGGTATGCACATTTTATGTCTGAAAATAAAACCTTTAAAAGCAATATACAGAAAATACAGATCCGCGGCGCCCGGGTGCATAATCTTAAAAATATCAATGTAGACGTACCCTTAAACCAGATCGTAGCCATTGCCGGTGTCTCCGGCTCCGGAAAGTCCTCTCTGGCTTTAGGCGTACTATATGCAGAGGGCTCCAGACGCTATCTGGAGTCTCTTTCTACCTATACAAGAAGACGCATGACCCAGGCATCCAAAGCCAGTGTGGATGAGATCTTACATGTTCCCGCTGCTCTCGCCCTGCATCAGCGTCCCGGCGTTCCCGGCATCCGAAGCACCTTTGGAACCGGTACAGAACTTTTAAACAGCCTGCGCCTGATGTATTCCCGTCTGGCTTCCCACTGCTGTCCAAATGGACATTATCTGGCTCCCACACTGGCAGTGGCTGCCGGAAAAGAACTGGTCTGCCCTGAATGCGGCATCCACTTTTTTGCTCCTTCTGCAGAGGAACTGGCATTTAACAGCCAGGGAGCCTGCCGCACCTGCAATGGAACGGGAACGGTTCGCACCGTAGACTTAAATACCCTGGTGCCAGATGACTCCTTAACCATTGACGAAGGGGCTGTGGCTCCCTGGAATACTCTTATGTGGTCTTTGATGACCGATGTATGCCGGGAAATGGGTGTGCGCACCGATGTGCCTTTTAAGGAATTAACAGAAAAGGAAAAAGACATCGTTTTCCATGGACCTGCTGAGAAAAAACATATTTTCTATCACGCCAAAAACTCCAATCAGGCAGGAGAACTGGATTTTACCTACTTTAACGCTGTTTATACCGTAGAAAATGCTCTTTCCAAAGTAAAAGATGAAAAAGGTATGAAGCGGGTGGAGAAGTTTTTAAAAGAAGATGCATGCCCGGACTGCCATGGTTCCCGTTTAAATGAACGGGCCAGAGCGCCGAAATTACAGGGGATCACTCTTGATAAAGCCTGTGAAATGACCTTATCCCAGCTGATCACATGGGTGGACAATGTTCCCAGTTCTCTCCCAGCGGAAATGGTGCCAATGGCAGAAAGCATCTGCGACTCCTTCCAGACAGCTGCAAAACGGCTTATGGAGCTGGGACTTGGCTATCTCTCCTTAGACCGGGCTGCTTCTACTCTTTCTACAGGGGAGCGCCAGAGAATGCAGTTAGCCAGAGCCGTGAGAAACCGAACCACAGGTGTCCTCTATGTACTGGACGAGCCGTCCATTGGACTCCACCCGGTAAATATCGTTGGACTGACAGGGGTTATGGATGATCTGATCGCTGACGGAAATTCCGTTATTTTAGTAGACCATGACACACAGATCTTATCCCATGCAGACTGGCTCATTGAAATGGGGCCGGAAGCAGGCGCAAAAGGGGGACAGGTGATCGCAGAAGGGACTATTTCTGATATTGTGGAAAATAAAGTATCCCGCATCGGTGCTTTTCTAAAGCCGGAATACGCCAAACGCCTGCGTCCGGTGATCCAGGAAAATGACCTGTTTGAACATGGGGCCATCTCCCTTTCTACCGGTGCCATCCATACAGTAAAACCACTTAAGGTAAAGATCCCCAAAGGCCGTCTTACCGTTGTAACCGGTGTTTCCGGTTCTGGAAAGACCACTCTTATTCTGGAAAGCCTTGTTCCCGGCATAGAGGCAGCTATTGCAAAAACGCCTCTGCCTTCCCATGTCCTTTCTGTGGACCCGGCAGGTATTTCCCAGGTAAAACTGATCGATGCAACTCCTATTGGCATCAATGTCCGCTCCACTGCTGCTACTTATGCCAATGTCCACGATGAACTGCGAAAAGTATTTGCAAAAACGGCAGCTGCCAAAAACATGGGATATAAAGCTGGTGATTTTTCCTATAATACAGGAAAGCTTCGCTGCCCCGTATGTGACGGCACCGGCCAGGTCAGCCTGGACGTACAGTTTCTGCCCGATGTGGACATTCCATGCCCGGAGTGCAGAGGTTCCAGATATTCCAAAGAGGCATCTCTTATTAAATACACGAATAAAAAAGGGCAAAGTGTTTCTCTCCCGGAACTTATGGACATGGACATCCATACAGCCCTTGAAGCCTGCGATGACCTCAAACTGGTAAAACAGCGGCTCACTGTGTTAAAAGAGCTTGGACTTGGATACCTGACTTTAGGAGAAGAAACACCCAGTCTTTCCGGCGGTGAGGCCCAGAGACTGAAATTGGCCAGCGAAATGGGCAAACTGCAAAATGACTCCCTGTTTATCTTTGATGAACCTACCATTGGGCTGCATCCTCTGGATGTGCAGACTCTCCTTAAGGTATTTCAGACCCTGATCGAAAATGGAGCAACTGTTGTGGTCATTGAACATGACCTGGATGTGATCCGCAATGCTGACTATATTATTGATATGGGACCTGGAGGCGGAGCAGACGGCGGCCGTATCGTTGCCTGCGAGACACCGGAACAGCTTGCAAAAGATCCAAACAGCCAGACCGGCCGCTATTTATAGCATGAGTTACATAAAAGCGTAAAAGTTTAAAGCATTAAAGTGTTGACTTTTACGCTTTTATGTATTAAACTGTCTGCAAGTTAAGAGATACCTGGATTGAAAAAGCACATCATGCTCACCGCAATCCGATATCTGGTAAAAAGGGGTATCTAACATACAGAGCCGATATACAAGAAACCATTATGCGGATAAGGAGTATAACAGACTATGATCATTATTATGAAACCACAGGCTTCCAAAGAAGCTGTTGAAAAAGTAACTTCCCTCATTGAGTCAAAAGGACTTCAGGCCCATCTTTCTGAAGGTTCCCAGGTCACGATCGTTGGTGTTGTAGGTGATAAGAGCAGACTTGCCGGAAGCAATATTGAAATGAGCGAAGGTGTTGACAAGGTCGTTGCTGTCACAGAGTCTTACAAACTGGTCAACAAAAAATTCCACCCGGATGACTCCATTATTCCTGTAGGCAACACCCACATCGGACCAGGAACCATGACTGTTATGGCAGGTCCCTGCGCTATTGAGTCAAAGGAACAGCTGCTTTCCACTGCTTTCGCTGTAAAGAAAGCTGGGGCTACCTTCCTTCGCGGCGGTGCTTACAAGCCCCGTACTTCCCCATACTCTTTCCAGGGACTGGAAGAAGAAGGCTTAAAATATATGAAAGAAGCCAGAGAAGCAACCGGACTGAACGTGATCTGTGAAGTTACCAGCGCCCATGCCATTGAAGCTGCTGTTAAATATGTAGACATGCTCCAGATCGGCGCAAGAAATATGCAGAACTTCGAACTGTTAAAAGAAGCCGGAAAATCAGGAATGCCTGTATTGTTAAAACGCGGCTTATGTGCTACCATAGATGAGTGGCTGAATGCAGCTGAATACATTATTTCAGAAGGAAACCCAAACATCGTTTTATGTGAGCGTGGTATCCGCACCTACGAAACTTCTACCAGAAACACCCTGGATATCAGTGCGGTTCCTGTGATCCGCCAGAAGAGTCATCTTCCAGTGATCGTAGATCCAAGCCATGCAACCGGCGTAAGAGCCTATGTAGAACCTCTTGCAAAGGCTGCAGTTGCAGTAGGTGCCGACGGACTGATGATCGAGGTTCATCCAGATCCGGCAAAAGCCCTTTCTGACGGTCCTCAGTCTCTTACCTTTGATGCATTTGACAAATTAATGGCTGACTTAAAGCCATATGTGGATCTGGCTGGCAGAACTTTTGAAGCCAGATAACCACCTATCATTCACAGCCCAAACACCTGAAAACCTTTATGTTCTCTCGGAATCGTTCTGTGCTTGATTTTGTGAGAAGATTTTTTGTCAGTTGTGCCCAAATTTCTGAGGCGTACGCGGTGCGTACGTTGATGAAATTCGGGTGCTACTGGTGGAAAATCGGCCACAAAAGCAGGTGCAGGAAAGACTCCGAGAGGACATCTATCTTTGTGAAGGTTTTCAGGTGATTCTGTATCTCCGATAGAACATTCTATAATGTAAGGAGCGATTTTAAAATGGAAAAATTTACCATGAATGATACAACCATTGCCTTTATCGGCCTTGGCCTTATCGGCGGTTCCTTAGCAAAGGGCATTAAAAGAGCCCGTCCGGATATCCGCATCATGGCCTATATGCGCACCCGTTCCAAGCTGGAGCAGGCAAAAAAAGACGGCATTGTAGATGTTATTTTAGACGGCATTGACGAACAGTTAAAAGAATGTGACCTGATCTTTTTATGTACGCCGGTGGAATACAATGCACAGTATCTGTCTAAGATCCGCTCCTATTTAAAACCGGGAGCTTTGATCACGGATGTAGGAAGCACCAAAACAGACATCCACGAAGAGATCCTGCGCCAGGGCCTTACAGACTACTTTGTAGGCGGTCATCCTATGGCCGGTTCTGAAAAAACAGGATACGAAAACGCAACGGATCATCTCCTTGAAAATGCTTATTATATTGTTACACCGCCGGAAGGCCTTGACCAGAGCGGCAGCGAAACCGGTAATATTCCACCAAAATATGCCGAAAATGCCAACCGTATTATCGCAGTGGCCCAGACCGTAGGTGCTATCCCACTGGTACTTAACTACAGGGAACATGATAAAGTGGTGGCTGCCATCAGTCATCTGCCCCATCTGGTTGCTTCCAGCCTTGTAAATCTGGTAAAAGATGCCGACTCACCTGCCGGAACCATGAAACGGGTAGCTGCAGGCGGTTTTAAGGATATTACCCGTATTGCGTCTTCCTCTCCTGAAATGTGGGAGCAGATCTGTATGACCAATGTGGAACCTATTGCAGATATGTTAGAACGTTATATCGGTTCCCTTCAGGAAATCCTTTCTGAAATAAAAGGACATCAGGGAGAAGCGATTTATAAACTGTTTGAAAAATCCAGAGACTACCGAAATACCATTACTGACCGGGCCAAGGGTTCTGTGGAACCTTCTTATGCTTTTTCTGTAGATGTGGCCGATGAGGTAGGTGCGATCTCCACCATCGCAGTTATTCTGGCAGCCAAAGGCATCAGTATTAAAAATATTGGTATCAATAACAACAGAGAACGGGGCGAAGGTGCCTTAAAGATCGAATTTTATGATGAAGCATCTATGACCGCAGCCTGGAAACGGCTGGAATATTATAAATACGAAATGGTAAGACTGTAACGTCTACCTGTCTGGGAGGAAACATATGGAATTTAAAAAATCAGGCCCATTAAAGGGAGAAATCACAGTTCCGGGAGATAAATCTATTTCCCACCGTGCCGTGATGTTCGGCTCTCTTGCAAAGGGAACCACCGAGATCACAGGATTTTTACAGGGAGCTGACTGTCTGTCTACCATCTCCTGTTTTGAACGTATGGGCGTTGCCATTGAAAATAGAGGAGATATCGTCCTGGTACATGGAAATGGCCTTCACGGTCTTAAAAAGCCGGAGACCATACTGGACTGCGGAAACAGCGGCACTACTACCCGCCTGATCTCCGGCATTTTATCTGCACAGAACTTTGACGTAACTTTAACCGGTGACGCTTCCATCCAGAAACGTCCCATGAAGCGTATTATGGAACCACTGTCCCTTATGGGTGCAGATATTGTCAGTGTAAATGGAAATGGCTGCGCGCCTCTGGCGATCCACGGAAAAGCCCTTCACGGCATCCACTACACCTCCAAAGTAGCCTCTGCCCAGGTTAAATCTTCTATTTTATTAGCAGGACTTTACGCAGAGGGACCTACCTCTGTTACAGAGCCCTATGTATCCAGAAATCACTCTGAAATCATGTTAAATCTGTTCGGCGCCCATGTGACCACAAAAGATACCACTGCTACTATTGAACCGGCCAGTGAACTGCACAGTGTAAAGGTAAATGTACCAGGAGACATTTCTTCTGCTGCCTACTTTATTGCAGCAGGACTTATGGTACCCGGCTCTGAGATCCTGATCAAAAATGTAGGCATCAATCCTACCAGGGACGGCATCCTTCATGTATGCAGGGCTATGGGTGCAGACCTTACTTTATTAAATGTAAAAGAGGACGAAGGGGAACCGGTTGCTAATCTTTTAGTCCGCGCTTCTTCCCTTCATGGAACAGAGATCGGCGGCAGCATTATCCCGACTCTTATTGACGAACTGCCTATGATCGCTGCTATGGCCTGCTTTGCAGAGGGAACGACCGTGATCCGGGATGCAGCAGAATTAAAGGTAAAAGAGTCCAACCGGATTGCCGTAATGGTGGAAAATTTAAGTGCCATGGGAGCTGACGTAACAGAAACAGAAGACGGTATGATCATCCGCGGCGGCAGACCGCTTCACGGTGCAGTGATCGAAAGCCACTTAGACCACCGCATTGCCATGACCTTTGCAGTGACAGCTCTCTGCGCAGAGGGCGTTACACAGATCAATGGGGCAGAATGTGTGAATATTTCTTATCCTCAATTTTATCAGGATCTTGAGAACTTGTTTTCATAAATACGGAAACAAGATGAATAGCAACAAAAGGCGTATGAGTCCATACCAGGATCCATACGCCTTTTATATGCTCATTTTTCAGTCCCGATCAGGATCTTTTCCTGAAAAAATGGAAATCACAGCAGTCTCCCCCGTAACCTAATGTTTTAGTACGGGAAAAGTCCAGTTTTTTCAGACCACCATATGTTACATTATCAACATCACAAAACAGGGGACAAAGCTTTTCACAGCCATTTTCTAAACAGGCTGTATGCCACAGGCATTTTTTCATTGTCACATCAAAATAATCCTTTCCATGGGCCTGCTCACTGTCCCACAGATTCGTTCTTCGCACAACACGAAGGAAAATATTGCTGTAGACATCCTCCTGTTGGCGAAACAGCATATCTCCTCTGCTTTTTCCAAACAGGTTGACTAAAAATGCTTTGATCTGCCTTTGCTGTTTTATTTTCATCCTTTTTGTGCCTTTTTCTTTTATCATTTTCTGTGATCTCAAGATCCATTTAAAGGGCAGTCCCCTTCTTTGGAATAAAGAACCCACTCATATCTGTATGTTCCAGTTCTAACAGCGCGATCTTCTTTTCAATTCCCCCGGCATATCCGGTAAGACTTCCATTGGTTCCTACAACACGATGACAGGGGATGATAATGGAAACTTCATTATGTCCTACTGCTCCGCCTACAGCCTGTGCAGACATATGAGGCGCATCCTGCATCTGTGCCATCTTTTTTGCAATCTCTCCATATGTCATAGTCTGTCCATAAGGGATCTGCAGTAAGATCTGCCATACAGCCTGGCGAAACGGGGAACCTGCAGGATGAAGTGCAGGAGTAAAATCCGGCTCTTTCCCGGAAAAATATACATCCAGCCATTTTTTCGCCTGGATCAGAACGGGTGTCTCCTGTGAAATGGTTTCTTTTGGAAGTGTTTTGGCAAAATACTTTTGTCCCTCAAACCATAAACCAGTCAGTCCAACCTCATCTGCCGCCAGTAAAATATTTCCCAGTGGGGACGGATATGTACATGTATAGATCATATTACCACTTCCTTTCCCATCAACTTTTACATTTAAGTTTTTCGCTTACGCAGACTCTTTTGGACTTATTATACCTCATTTTTATCTATCCGTCTATAGCTTTATCGAATGTATGTTCGTTTTGCTTTTATCTTAAACTTTCCACCTGACTCTTTTTGCATAAAAAAACGAGCAGCAAAACTGGATTTACGCTTGTTTGCTACTCGTTCAGGAATTATTATATTTCTCAACTCAAAAAATGTCAAAGGAAAAAAATCATTTTTTATTTACATCCTATGCCGGATAAAATCCCGTAGGCGCCTCTGCCATATTGATCATAATGTTCTTCATCTGGGTATAATGTTCCAGGATGACCTTATGGGTCTCTCTTCCGATACCGGATGCCTTGCAGCCGCCAAATGGAGCACCTTCCGGGATCGCATTGTAGGTGTTGACCCACATACGTCCTGTTTCCACGCCTCTTGCCACACGAAGGGCCCTGTTGATATCTCTGGTCCAAACAGCACCGCCTAAGCCGTAGGCACTATCATTTGCCATGGCAAGGACTTCTTCCTCTGTTTTAAACTTGATGATGCATGCAACTGGTCCAAAGATCTCTTCCTAGGCTACGCGCATATCGTTGGTCACATCTCCTAATAAGGTTGGACGCAGGAAGCAGCCTTTTTCCAGTTCTCCTTCTTTCGCCTGTACACCGCCGCAAAGCACCTTTGCGCCTTCTTCCTTTCCAATTTCCACATATTTTAAGATCTTTTCCATCTGTCTGCGGTCGATCTGGCTTCCCATCTGGGTCTCTTCTTTCCATGGAAGACCTACTTTTACTTTATTAAAGCGTTTTACAGCCTCTTCTACAAAACGGTCATAAATGCTTTCCTGGACAAAGACTCTGGAACCTGCGCAGCAAACCTGGCCCTGGTTAAAGAGGATGCCCATCTGAAGTCCGTCCATTGCCATTTCCCAGTCACAGTCTTCAAAGAAGATATTGGCAGATTTTCCACCCAGCTCCAGTGTAGCAGGAATCAGTTTCTGGGCTGCTGCCAGAGCTACATTTCGTCCTACTTCTGTAGAGCCGGTAAAGGCAAGTTTTCTAAAGCCCGGATGATCTAACATATACTGACCGGATTTGGAGCCGGAACCGGTGATCACGTTAAATACGCCTGCAGGGATCACATCCTGGACCAGTCTTGCAAATTCCAGAACGCTTAAAGGTGTGGTGCTGGATGTCTTAAATACAGTACAGCAGCCGCTGGCAAGAACAGGAGCCAGTTTCCATGCTGCCATTAAAAATGGGAAGTTCCATGGAACGATCTGGCCTACTACGCCGATCGGTTCTCTTAAGATCAGGCTTAAGGTGTCTTTGCCAAGAATATTGGCACTTCCCTCTTCTGCCTGGATGCAGCCTGCAAAGTAGCGGAAATGGTCAGCTGCCATAGGGATATCTACTGCCAGTGTCTCACGGATGGGCTTGCCGTTGTCCATGGACTCTACCATAGCCAGATGTTCCTTGTTTTCATCAATGATGGCAGCGATCTTATTTAAAACGGCGGCTCTTTCTGCAACTGTAGTATGCTTCCATGTTTTAAAAGCTTCCCATGCTGCTTTTACTGCCTCATCTACATCTTCCTTTGTTGCCTGGGCACACTCTGCTAATATGCTTCCGTCTGCCGGGCAGATTGTTTTAAATGTTTCATGGTCAGAAGCATCTTTCCACTGACCTCCGATAAATAACTGATAACGTTCCTGTAACTTTGCCTTTTCCATATTATTTTCCGCCTTTCTTATGCAATTTCTTTGCAGTCTTTCATGCCTTTTGCCACTGGACCATTTCCATTTTCATAAAGCCCGCAGACCTTATTAATAAGCAGCCTTGAAAATTCCGATTACCTGTTCCTTGGTAGCCTTTCTCGGGTTGGTCAGCTGACATACGTCCTTCATTGCATTTTCAGCCATGATCTCAAAGTCTTCTTCTTTTACTCCAAGACTTCTCAGGTTCTGTGGGATGATGGTGTATAAATAAAGTTGACAGCCTATTCTCAAGGATTTCATAGTATAATC
>OJPI01001181.1_pt1 | contig 13630 bp, 9 predicted proteins | sample 1598461 | NCBI WGS metagenome assembly OJPI01 (sample SAMN03922483, study PRJEB24848) | human gut metagenome | isolation source: stool sample | host: Homo sapiens | place: Germany | collected 2011-05 | reverse complement strand
TTCCGTTATTATTAACTGTTTTTAAAACCTCTTGGTTAATTTCAACCTTATATTTTCGTTTCAATTCTTTCATCCAAGAGTCCTCATGTATAGCCTGATAATCACGGATTACCGATTCTTTTACATCCAAATAGCTCTCCGGTCCCTTTTTCAATTTCTTACCCATCACAAAGGTATAAGAAAAACCGGGAACTTGTTCAAAACTTCCACACTTAAAAACTAATTTATCGACATATTGATTCTTCCCTATAATAAATACGCCCACTTCTATGCTTGCTTGCGGAACCGCCGTGTGCATCATCAACTTTTCCAAAGCGGATTTCCACTCCTCCATCGGCTTTTTCTTTAAATATTTCTTAATGACAGAAGCCATTTTCTTATTCCTGCAATGAATAACAGCTCCTTTATATCGAGGCAAATCCCAAGCATAATCCGATTTATGCTGCTTGAAATAGTGTTCCAAGTCGGCTTCGGAACAAGCATATTCTGTCTCCTGATACTTCCGCGTGAGATAAGAAACCAATAAACCATCATGTACCTCTTGCAAACGTAACGCCCAATCGGGATATTTCCCGGCCAAAGCCCCTGACCGGTAAAGGGCTAAAACATCTTTTCTGACCGAAGAAGAGCAAACTCCTCCATGCTCCATATATGCTTGTATTTCCTCCTTTTTGTCGTGATATGAGGCAAAAGGCTTACGCTCTACCCACTTGACGATATGAAGACCTAAAGGAGAATAAAAAGGAACCGAGATTTTGTTCTTTTCCAGCACTGTCAATTTATTCACCCATTCCTGCATGTTCTTATTGACAGGCATCCAAGGCAACAAGCCTCCGACTTGCCGGCTGTCTGCATCGTCTGAATAACGGCGTGCCAACAACGAAAAATCAGCCCCACTCCGCAACGCTGAATAAATAGAATCCATTACAGCTTGCGCCGCCTGTTCTGCGGCCGGAGTCGCATTTTGAGGCAAATATTTACTGATATGAGCAATCCTCACCCAATCATTCGTTTGAAGTCGCTGTTTGTTCCGTTCATAAATAAAACGGGCTTCCTGTTCCTCCATACCGGCATCCACCACATACGATTTCACCAAACGACCTTCATAAAACGAAAGTTGCCTGCGAAAAGCAGAGACAGTGTCCAAACCACTATCCATAGCGTATCTTACCTTCAGTTTATAATTGATAAAAGCAGGTAAATAAGCCTCGGGAGTCTGCTTGGGAGCTTTTCGATAATAATACTCGAATTCAGAACGATAGACAGGCTTACCCTCAATATACAACACGACATCTCCTTGCGCCTGCATTTCGGACACAGACACAAGGAGAAGCAAGAGAACACCGAGCAAATAACGCGGCATTATTTTTTCATTTTATTGAGGACGGCTGTAATTAGGAGCCTCACTAGTGATAGCTACATCATGCGGATGGCTTTCCAATACACCGGCGTTAGTAATACGAGTAAATTTGGCATCATGCAGTTTCTCAATATTAGCTGCGCCACAATATCCCATACCTGCACGCAATCCACCTACCAACTGATAGATTACTTCGTACAAAGTACCTTTGTAAGGAACACGTGCAGCAATACCTTCCGGCACCAATTTCTTCACATCGGAAGTTCCACTTTGGAAGTAACGGTCTTTAGAACCATTCTCCATCGCTTCCAAAGAACCCATACCGCGATATGACTTAAACTTACGACCATTGAAGATGATAGTATCACCCGGAGATTCTTCTGTTCCGGCAACCAATGAACCAATCATTACACTATATCCACCGGCAGCCAGAGCCTTTACGACATCTCCCGAATAACGTAAGCCACCATCGGCAATCAAAGGAACACCTGTACCCTTCAAGGCCTTGGCCACGTCATACACAGCAGACAACTGAGGAACGCCCACACCGGCAACTACACGGGTTGTACAGATGGAACCCGGACCGATACCAACTTTCACTGCATCTGCACCGGCTTCAACCAATGCTTTTGCAGCTTCTCCGGTTGCGATATTACCTACTACAATATCAATGTTCGGGAAGCGTTTCTTTGCTTCTTTCAATTTCTCAATAACATACTTGGAATGTCCATGAGCTGTATCGATAACAATAGCATCGGCACCGGCATCCACCAAAGCCTGCATACGGTCGAGTGTATCCACCGTCACACCGACACCGGCAGCCACACGCAGTCTTCCTTTGGCATCTTTACAAGCCATTGGTTTATCTTTTGCCTTTGTAATATCCTTATAAGTAATCAAGCCTACCAGTTTACCATCTTTGTCCACTACGGGCAACTTCTCAATCTTATGTTCCTGCAAAATTTGTGAAGCAGCTTCCATATCGGTAGTCTGGTTGGTAGTAACAATATTATCTTTCGTCATTACTTCATCGATACGCTTATCCATATCTTTCTCAAAACGAAGGTCACGATTGGTGACAATACCGACCAAATATCTTTCATCGTCCACTACAGGAATACCACCGATTCTATACTCAGCCATCAGCGCCAAAGCATCTCTCACGGTAGAACCTCTCTTAATAGTTACGGGATCATAAATCATACCATTCTCAGCACGTTTCACGATAGCTACCTGACGTGCCTGCTCTTCTATAGACATGTTTTTATGAATAACACCGATACCGCCTTCACGAGCGATGGCAATAGCCATTTTAGCCTCAGTAACCGTATCCATGGCGGCAGTCACAAAAGGTACTTTTAACTCGATGTTGCGTGAGAACTTAGTCGAGAGTTCGACTGTTTTGGGTAAAACTTCAGAATAGGCTGGGATTAACAATACATCATCGTAAGTCAATCCGTCCATTACAATTTTATCTGCAATAAATGACATAGGGCTTAATGCGTTTTGAATTTATTGCGTGCAAATATACGAGTTTTATTCAATACCGGAAAATGATAGAATATTTTTTTGTTAGGGTGAAAGAAAATTTAGCAAAAAAAATAATCAACCCTGCTCTAACAAAGCCTTCATTATTTTATCAGCCATTAATTTATATCCTTCCTCCGTCAAGTGTATATAATCACCGCTATAAAGTTCGTCACGTATTCTTCCATCTGCATCCAAGAACCATTCGGTAGGATTCACATATTCAGCGCCAGCCAATTTCTTTTTTTTCAATATGGCATGAATTTTATCACAACTCATGCGAATTGCACTTCCTTTCTCCTTACCTGCGGGGAGAAGACCTAAAAGAAGGATATGAGAATCGGGGAAAGCAATAACCGCTTCCTTTGTAACAGCGACAATACCTTCCGCCACTTCTTCCGGTGTATTTTCACCTGATATTAAATTATTAATGCCGATAGCTATCACAACAACCTCCGGTTTACAACAATTATAATCATCATTGCGGATACGCCAAAGAAGATTCTGAGTACGGTCACCCGATATTCCCGCACTTTCCCACGTCTTCTCACCAAGTACTCTATCCATTGCCTCTTTGCCGGGCTTATAGGCTACAGCTTTTCGGGTGCCTCCCCATCCCTGAGTAATGGAATTACCCAACAGCAATAATTTCAGCTTCCTGTTTGCCAAAGTTGCTTTAATATCAGCATCCACCTCATGCCATTCAACGCCTTTTACCCATCCGGCCCCGGAACGGAACTCATTCCCGGGAACAGCATGGATACATTCATTGGGGAGACGATGTAAAGCCGATAAAATAAAATGTACGATAGGTTCGGGGTTATTCAACGAATGAGGATGATGCCCTACTCCCGGTTTATGTATCACAGTAACAGGAACTCCCAAACGTTCCATTTCTTCTTCAAATACAGCTGTATTTTCACTAACCGGAACAACCTTGTCCGCATCGCCCACAATGTGCAAGCAAGGAATACCGGCTTTTGCTATTTTCCCGGCATGGTTCACCGGATTTTTCCGCCACTTTAAAGCTGCTTCTTCATTTGAAAATCCATATGCTGAAAGCAATTGCCGAACATCATCATCCGACCCCTCCGAAGCACCTCTCCCCATCGGCCAGCTTTTAATATCCATCACCGGCGCATCCGCATAGATACAGGCAACTTTATCAGTATTTTGTGCAGCCCAGTTGTAGACAATCAATCCTCCCCGGCTCATACCTTCCAAAACAACTTTCTTATGGAAGCCTTCTTTTACCATCTTTGCATACAATTTATTCCAACGTTTGACAGCTTTGTCCGCCCCATACATATCAGCCACATCACAATAGGCAATATGAAATCCCTGTTCCAACAACGCAATATCCGTTTGAGGTTGATGTCCCCAAAATCGAGCACGCATCACCCACGGCTTTCCTTTCGCCTCCTTATAGGGTTTCACAATCTTGCAAGCAGCCCCGTCACAATCAAACTGATATCCACAGAAACCATGAAAATTAAATTCTTCTTTACCTTGCAACCAATCAGCTTTATCTTGTTCTGTACACCCTGCAGTAAGAATCAAATAAGAACCTATTTGACGAGCCATTTTTCCGGCACCGATAGAAGACGGATGCAAGCGATCCGGTAAAAGATGTGATTCCCATTGGTCACCCAACAAATTAAACAGGTTGAGTATTTCTAACTTGTTTTTCCATGCAATCTCTTCTATCATAGGCCGAACCGAAGCAGCTATCCGCTCTGCACTGATGGAGGAATCATCCGTCAGAAAGCAACGGACAGGAGTCAGCAAAATGATACGCGGATGTGAAGGTAATGATTTATAACTATCAATAAGTCGCTGATAATCTCCTATAAAATCATCTTTATATTGCCAGTTTTGAGGTTTGGTATCATTGGTTCCTAATTTTATGAGCACAATATCCGGCTGAAATGTATGTGAGTCTGCAAATGCACGGGTCTTTACATAAGGATAATCCCCTTTTGACAAAAGAGTGCAACCCGAAATTCCATAATTCCTGACCTCGTAATCACTTCCCAAATAAGCTTGCAACTGAGCCGGATAACTATTTTTATTGCGATTGGGAATGTTAGCTCCATAAGTAATACTATTTCCAATGCAAGCTACTTTAATAACTGCTTTTTGAGCAAAAGCATCCATTTTTACTAAGAAAAAGGATAAAAGCAATACACAAATCAGATTCGTTTTCATTCGTATTTTAATAGATTTAATTTAGTCTTAGAGTGCTCATTTCAGCAAATATCTGAATGGGACAAAGTACCTATTGCCATTTCCAAAAACAAAAATAGTACAAATTTTCTATATTCAAAAAAAGTGGGGAAGATGATTGGAGATACAGACAAACAAACCCAATTTAATAAATCAGTATACAGTCCCTTAAAAAGAACAAGAAGTTTTGTAAAAAGAACAAGAAGTTTTAAAAAAAGACCTTGAACTTTTTTAAAAACTCCAAGGTCTTTTCGGAGTGGCAATGGCCACAACAGCAAATAAGACATCCCTGATTGAACATCCAAATAAAGTTTGTGAAATCTGCCTTCACACATAGCATATAGTATATTTCACCTCTCTACACTATATATCAACAAGTTACGCCTCGTTTTGTGTGAAAGCAGTTTTTTTCTAAACTTCATTACTATCACCGGCAGAAGTCAATTCTCAAGATTTAATGAGCTACATCGACCTTCAAAAGATACAACTTACGCAACACCTGCTTGACATCATACACCATACCTTCTTGCACATCCTTCGGCACATTCAGACCGATGGATATCACGTTTTTCGATATGTCCACCCTTTCAAGCAAGGAAGCTATTTCAGATTCCAATTCCTGTAAAGTAAAATCTCTCAAACTTCTTTTCTCTTCTCCTTCCATGAAAATCGTGATGCCAAATCCTTCCAAGCGCTTGTTTTTATCCGCCACTTTTGCAACCGGATTTCCATAAGACCGGGGAGGATTATAAACAATCCGGTTGGAAAGACTATGCTGCAACAGTTCGGCAGAATACTCCGCACTCAACTCACGCAAAGCCAACTCATATCCGCGACTTATCTGCTGCTTGGTCTCGTAAACGCAACCCATCTTCGCATTCCGGTCGGCTGTGATGCAAGCCACTATCTGCGGCACCTCCTTGTTCTTGGCATATCGTGAAGAGAAGTCGGCTACCAATCTCTTCGATACAGCATCTGCCAATCCTTCCAACTTTACCACATCCATCTTGTCAAAAACGCCAATCATCAACTGGTTGCGCTGGTTAACATACACATCAAATGCAACGGCATCCGGCGCCAGCCCAGCATAATCAGCCGCCGAAACCGACATATTCAGCGAACTGCTGTCGCACATGGCCGCCTGTCTCACTACTACTGTTTGTAAAGCCGCATCTACTTTAGGCTGGGCGAAAACGAACACGGCTCCCGCAGCCAACGGAAACGCTATCAAGATATACAAGCGCTTCCATCCGGGTGTTTTTCTTTCCATCATCATAGTTATACGTTTTTTAAGTGAACAATGGTCGAAACCGCAGGCCATAGAGTAGAGCCTTGTGCCCACAGCTTTTTCCACCAATAATAATTGATATGTTTTTACATCAATACCACAACTGATTACTCCATGGTCTGCCTGATACTCATGCAGGTCACGCAACTCTTTCTGCCACAGCCATACCACCGGATTGAACCAGTGGAAAACCTGTAATAACTGCATCCAAAGGCTATCCCACGAGTGGCCATAAAATACATGCATCTGTTCGTGCAAGCGTATCAACGGATAAGCTTCATAATCCTTACGGTTCATCACAATATAATTTCCCCAACTAAAGGGGCTTACCTGCCTGTCCGTCACTATCCAACATACACCACTTTCGCGATATACGGAAGCGCTTTTTATCAGATGCCACATACGGATGTATGCCGCCAAAAACAGGAGCAAAACAAAAGAACACCCCCCGACATAAAGAAAAAAGAAAAACCGGGAATAAAGAAATGTACTTTCTCCGACATCGGCAGAAACAACCGCTCCCACCTCAGCCTGTCTTGTTTGGGGCAAAGTAACTTTAGTCAATGCCTCATCCAACATACGCAACGAACGATGCACAGGTAATTCTTCCTCTAAAGTGAAATGTACCACAGGAAGTAATGAACACACCAACAAGCCCAACAACAAGACCCGGCGATTAAACCGAAAATGAGTGGTTCCCCTGAACAGCAGTCGGTACAACAAATAAAACGCAGACAGACAGAGGGTGCTTTTCAATATATAAATAATAAAAGCAGTCATAACGATTTCTTTTATTCCTATCCTTTTTCAATTTTTGCTATCAATGCCTTCAGTTCATCCAGTCCCATTTTCTCCTCCTCAATGAACTGTGACACTACCCGAGTATAAGAGTTGTCATAATATTGCGAAATAACATCACTCAATGCCGCCCCTTTGTATTCTTTCTCCGAGACTATCGCATCATAGCGATAACTATTACCCCACACACGAAAAGTTACAAATCCTTTCTCAACCAACAGTTTTACCAATGTAGCCACGGTATTATAATGAGGCTTAGGTTCCTTATAAAAGGCCAGCATCTCACGAATAAACATTGGTCCGTGTTGCCAAAAGATATTCATAATCTCTTCTTCCTTTGCTGTCAGTTTTTTCATTTTTTCTTTGTTTATCAGTTAGATACACTACAAATATAAGCAAAGTTTAATACAATCTACTAAATAAATTAGTAGAAGTATTATATTTAATAGTAATTAACAATACAATATAAAGAAAGCCGGATTCTGCTTAGAAACCCGGCTTTCTTTGTATATTAATCCTTTGCTTAGTTTGCCATTTCAGAAATGAACTTGATACGAACCAAACGGATTTCGTCCTCAGTATAGTCGTCACCCAATTCTTCCATTGCATCGTCTATTTTATCGGTTGTAGACTCTTTGAAATAATCATAGATATCATCCAAGTGGTCTTCATCCATAATTTCTTCGAGGAAATAGTCAATATTCAACTTAGTACCCGAATAAACGATAGCTTCTACCTCATCCAACAGTTCACTGAATTCCAGTCCTTTGGATACGGCAATATCATCAAGAGCAACCTTGCGGTCGATAGCCTGAATGATAGATACCTTCAACTTAGATTTGTTAGCAACAGTACGGACACGCAAATCTTCCGGACGTTCAATCTCATTTTCTTCGCAGTGCTTCTTTATTAATACACAGAACTCCTGACCGTAACGTTTAGCTTTGCCTGCACCCACTCCCGGAATATTCTGAAGTTCTTCCAGCGTAACGGGATAGATGGTTGCCATTGCCTCCAGAGAAGGATCTTGGAATATAACATAAGGAGGAACATCCAGCTTCTTCGACAGCTTCTTGCGCAAATCTTTCAGCATGGAATAAAGCACAGGGTCTACTGCGCATGAAGCACCTCCCCGAACCGGAGTTTCTTCTTCTTCCTCTTCAAAATCATTATCTTCCACTATCTTGAACGATTTCGGATTCTTCAGGAACTTATGCCCTGCCGAAGTCACCTTCAGTAATCCGTAGTTCTCGACATCTTTGCTTAAATAACCGGCTATCAACGCTTGGCGAATGACAGCATTCCACGTTTTATCTTCTTCCCCCATGCCCGAGCCGAATACTTCAAGCTCTTCATGTTTATGAGCAAGTACTTCCGTAGTTTCCTTACCCAGAAGAATGTCTATTATATAATCTGCTTTAAAGTTTTCTTTTACCGCTATGATTGTTTCAATCACGGCACACAATGAATCCTGAGCCTCCACTTGCTTTTTAGGATTTAAACAGTTATCACAATTTCCACAATTATCTTCTGTAAACTCTTCACCAAAATAATGTAATAACGATTTGCGACGACATACCGACGATTCGGCGTATGCTGCTGTTTCAAGCAACAGCTGTTTGCCTATTTCCTGTTCCGCCACCGGTTTTCCCTGCATAAACTTTTCCAGTTTCTGCAAATCTTTATTGGAATAAAATGTAATACACATACCTTCTCCCCCATCACGTCCGGCTCTACCAGTTTCCTGGTAATAGCCTTCCAGACTTTTAGGAATATCATAGTGTATCACAAAACGCACATCAGGCTTGTCAATGCCCATTCCAAAAGCGATAGTAGCTACAATTACGTCGATGTCTTCTTTCAGGAAACCATCCTGATTGGCGGTGCGTGTTGCCGAATCCATACCGGCATGATAAGCACGCGCATTGATGCCGTTGGCTTGCAATATTTCTGCCAGTTCTTCTACTTTCTTACGGCTCAAGCAGTAAATAATGCCTGACTTGCCTGAATTTGCCTTGATAAACTTAATAATATCACGGTCGATATTATTCGTTTTGGGGCGTACTTCATAATAAAGATTCGGACGATTGAATGAAGATTTAAATTCTGCCGCATCCAGCATTCCCAAGTTCTTCTGAATGTCCATACGAACTTTCGGAGTAGCTGTAGCTGTAAGCGCGATGACAGGTGCCTTTCCTATTTCATTTATAATAGGACGGATCCTACGGTACTCGGGACGGAAATCGTGTCCCCATTCCGAAATACAGTGTGCCTCGTCTACTGCATAAAAAGAAATCTTCACGCCTCTCAGAAACTCTACGTTTTCTTCCTTCGTCAATGACTCGGGAGCCACATAGAGCAGTTTGGTCTTCCCGCTCAAAATATCTGATTTTACCTGGTCGATAGCCGACTTGTTTAATGAAGAATTGATGAAATGAGCCACTCCGTCTTCTTCGCTGAAGTTACGCATGGCATCCACCTGATTTTTCATTAATGCAATTAAAGGAGATATAACAATTGCCGTTCCTTCCATGATGAGTGAAGGCAACTGATAACATAATGATTTTCCGCCACCTGTAGGCATTAATACAAATGTATCGTTTCCCGCCAGCAAATTACGGATAATTGCTTCTTGGTTTCCCTTGAAAGTATCAAATCCAAAATACTTTTTCAGTGCGTTAGTCAAATTTATATTCTCCTCCATTGTCTCAAATAGTTTTTCGCGGTTCCCCGTTCTTGTTTTTACATCTTTTGTTGTCTAACAAAGTTATAAACAAGTTCTCAAATTACACGAATATTTCGAGTAATATTTTTCAGAAGAATTGCATTTTTCTTTCTCTCTCCCTTTACTATATTGATACTAAGCATTTTGCAACCGTGAGATATTTGCTTTATCCATCTGTTTTTGGGCGTAATCCAACGTCACTTCGAAGCTTTTCACCTTCTTTGATGGTAATTCAAACATCATATCCATCATAATTGTCTCTACAATGGAACGTAATCCACGGGCTCCAAGTTTGTATTCGATAGCTTTGTCAACTATGTATTCGAATACTTCGGGCTGAAATACCAATTCTATTTTATCCATTTTAAACAGTTTGACATACTGCTTGATAATAGAATTTTTTGGTTCCGTAAGAATGCTGCGCAATGCATTTCTATCCAACGGATTCAAATAAGTAAGAATAGGCAGACGACCGATTATTTCGGGTATCAGTCCGAATGACTTCAAATCCTGGGGTGCAATATACTGCATCATATTACCACGGTCTATTTTTACCGTTTCTTTGGCTGCACTGTAGCCTACAACATTAGTGTTGAGACGCTGGGCAATCTTTCGTTCAATACCATCAAACGCTCCGCCACAAATGAACAGAATATTTTTGGTATTGACCTGAATCATTTTCTGATCCGGATGCTTGCGTCCTCCCTGAGGCGGAACATTGACAACCGAACCTTCCAACAATTTCAACAAACCTTGCTGTACTCCCTCACCGCTTACATCACGGGTAATGGAAGGATTGTCTCCCTTACGGGCTATCTTGTCGATTTCATCTATGAATACAATACCTTTTTCGGCTTCGGCCACATTGTAGTCCGCCACTTGGAGCAAACGAGTCAGAAGGCTTTCAATATCTTCCCCCACATACCCGGCTTCGGTCAAAACAGTAGCATCAACAATGGTAAAAGGAACATGCAATAGTTTTGCTATCGTACGTGCAAGCAGTGTTTTTCCGGTTCCTGTGCTACCCACCATGATGATGTTGGATTTTTCAATTTCTACATCATCCTCGTCTGCATTCTGAAGCAAACGTTTATAGTGATTGTAAACAGCTACCGAAAGATATCTTTTCGCATCATCCTGACCGATAACATACTCGTCCAGGAATTCTTTAATCTGTTGAGGTTTAGGCAACTCTTTCAAGTTGAGTTCTTCAGCCTTTCCTTGCGCAGGACGAAGGGCTTCTTTGGTAATTTCGTATGCCTGCTCGGAACAACTGTCACAAATACAGCCATTCATGCCGGTAATAAGAAAACCTACCTCATTTTCAGAGCGTCCGCAAAAACTGCATTTTCTCTTGTTTCTTGGTGTTTTACTATCTTCCAATTTTCTCTTAATATTAATGTAATTATACCTTATATATTATAGAGCCGGTTTACGAGACAGCACTTCGTCAATCATACCATACTCTTTTGCTTCCTGAGCCGTCATCCAGTAATCGCGATCTGAATCAGCCCACACCTTATCAAAATCAGTATGCGAATGCTCTGCTATGATTGTATAAAGCTCTTTCTTCAGCTTCATTATTTCACGTGCTGTAATTTCAATGTCCGAAGCCTGACCTTGAGTGCCTCCCATCGGCTGATGAATCATAACACGAGAGTGTGTCAGCGCCGAACGTTTTCCTTCTGTTCCCGCAACCAGCAAAACAGCAGCCATCGAAGCAGCCATACCGGTACAAATAGTAGCCACATCACTATTGATAAATTGCATGGTGTCATAAATGCCCAATCCGGCATAAACAGAACCACCCGGCGAATTAATATAAATAGATATATCTTTTCCTGAATCTACAGAATCCAGATAAAGGAGCTGAGCCTGAAGAGTATTGGCCGTATAGTCATTGATTTCTGTACCCAAAAAGATAATTCTGTCCATCATCAAACGCGAGAATACATCGAGCTGTGTCACATTCAACTGACGTTCTTCCAAAATATAAGGGTTCAGATATAATCACATCATCCAGCACCATGCTGCTCATTCCTAAATGCTTAGTAGCAAATTTTCTAAAATCATCCATAATTTAATGGTTTAGTTATTATTCACAAAAAGAGGCTTTCAACCCCATTTTTTCAAACAAACAAAAGTACAAAAAAATACGGTCGACGTATCGAAACTTTTGCTTATAACGAAAATTTTTGGTCAAAAGCCCCCTTTTTTAGTAAGATTTAGCAATCAATGCTTATCTCACCAAAATATTATTCAAACATCTTGTTGAATTCTTCCATTGTAACCGACTTGTGGTTCAATGTTGCTTTTTCTTTCAAAGCAGCAGCCAGTTTGCTTTCTACGGCGCGGTTCACTAAAGATTCTACTGATTCTTTTTTCTTCAGCATTTCTTTTGCATAGTTTTCGAGCATTTCTTCAGGAATGTTCAACATACCATACTGAGCGAACTGAAGACGGGTAGCTTCTTTAGCCATATTCAAGACATCTGCTTGCTCTACTTTGATTTCATTTGCAGCAATCAGCTGTTCTTTAATCAAATGCCAAGTCAGTTCTTCGATGCTCTTTTCGTAGTTTTCAGCAACGAACGCTTCTCCCTTTTCTTCATTATTCAGCAACATGATGCGCTTCAACAAAGCATCCGGGAACTCAAGTTTGCCTACTCTCTTAGTCAGGTAATCACGAACATCCATCAAGAACTTGTAGTTGCTGTCTGCTTCAAACTGAACGGCAATTCCTTCTTTGATTTTTGCACGGAATTCTTCTTCACTCTTCACTGTGTCTTTGCCAAACACCTGATCAAACAATTCCTGGTTCAATTCTGCAGGAACCATGCGGGTGATTTCTTCCACTTGGAAGCTGAAGTTACCTTTAACGTCCGCAACTTCTTCTTTCTTGATTTTCAACAATGAAGACAGTTCTGCTTCGTTGTTATCAAATGCAGTAGCAGGGTTGAATACCAAAACGTCATTAACCTTAGCTCCGTTGAAAATTGCTTTTTGGTCATCGTTCTTCATGTAAGTCGGCATCATTACAGCACCTTCTACCTGAATTCCCCCTTCTTTAGTATTACCGTTTTCATCCAATTCAGCCAACAGACCTTTAATCATGTCTTTGTCTTCATAGGCTTCTACCTTATCATATTTGCCTGCACGCTGAGTGTACATCTTCACTTGCTGTTCCACCAATTCGTCAGCCACTTCAATCGTATAATAATCTACTGTATCCTGATTTGTGATTTCAGCATTGAATTCAGGAGCCAAAGCGATATCGAACACAAACTCAAAGTTTTCCTGAGTATCGAAATCCACCGGTTGCATCTTTTCAGCATTCGGCAACGGCATACCCAGCATATTCACTTTGTTTTCATGGATATATTCGTTTACTTTTTCCTGCATCAGCTTATCAACTTCTTCAGCAAGCACAGCTTTACCAAATTGCTTTTTGATAAGACTCATAGGTACCATGCCTTTACGGAAACCCGGTATGTTGGCTTTCTGACGGTAAGTCTTCAACACTTTTTCTACTTTTTCCTGATAATCGGCCTTTTCGATATTAACAGTAAGCAATGCACTTACCTTGTCAACGTTTTGCAATGAAATATTCATTCTGACTTATTTTATTTAATTGTTACTTCTTTCAGATTTTCTCATTAAAGAGGTTGCAAAATTAGTGTTTAATCTTTCAATTACCAAATACACAG
>OJPI01001176.1_pt1 | contig 13691 bp, 10 predicted proteins | sample 1598461 | NCBI WGS metagenome assembly OJPI01 (sample SAMN03922483, study PRJEB24848) | human gut metagenome | isolation source: stool sample | host: Homo sapiens | place: Germany | collected 2011-05 | reverse complement strand
GAGTAAAATTAAAATTTTAAAGCTTTTTAAAAGAGTTAACTAAGGTTAGCTCTTTTTTTGTAATAAAATATAGTAAAATGTCGATGTTCATGGAATAATGATTTTATTAAAGTTGATGTAAAGAGGGATTACTATATGAATAAAATTTTGTGTTTTACCTGTGCGTTAATACTCGGCGCAAGTACTATTACTCCGGCTTTTGCAGGATTTAAAGAGCATTATGACCTTGGACAGCAATATCTTTCTAATTATCAATATTCCGGTGCTATAACCGAGTTTAAAAGTGCTTTAAGAATTAACTATTTAGATAACTCTGCAAGAATCGGACTTATAAACTCTTATCTTGCAAGAGGAACTTATTATGCAAACACTGACAAAAACTACCAAAAAGCAGCTGATGATTATAGAGCAGCACTTTTTTACTTGATATATTATCCTAACGCAAATCAGGTTAAAAATTCCTCACAGGCAATTGTTCAGGTTACATCTAACCTTAACCAGTGTCTTAATACTTTAAACTTTGATACATCAGCAGCTCACAGATATGCTATTGCAAAGCAGCTTAGAGCAGAGGGAAATTTTGCTGCTGCAGCATACGAATTTAATCAAACTCTCAGTGACAAAAACCTTATTAAAGATTCGTTCCAGCAAACAGGCGATATAATGAAGCTTTTAGGCAATGATCCTAAAGCCGCTGAATATTACCGCAAAGCAGTAGCAGTTGCACCTACTGACATTCCTTTAAGATTAGCTTATGCTAAAATGCTCGATAAATTAGGTTCTGAAGATGCAGCTGTTGAAGAATACAATTATATTCTTTCTAAAACAACTGATAACAAGGATGTTTTATATTCATTGGAAAGAATATATAAAAGAAAGCTCCAGGAAGCACCTAACGACGCTGCAGTTACTGCCAATTTAGGGGCGATAATGCAAAAACAAGGTAATTTTGATGAAGCATTGAGATACTATTCTAAAGCAGAATATCTTGATCCTTCTAATACCAATACAAGAATTAATGTCGGAACTCTTTATCAGCAAAAAGGCGATTATAAAACAGCAATTACGGCTTATGATTCAGTGTTGATACTAAATCCTGATAACGCTCAGGCAAACCTCTATAAGGCACAATCTTTAGCGGCGCTGGGTGATAAAAAAGGAGCACTTGCTCTTTATAAAAAGGTTAATACAATTGAGCCGGATAATACAATTGCTCAGGCTGAAATGCTTGACATGGTCAGAGAAACAATGACACCTGCACAGTTTGTAGAATATGTAAAGAAAAATTCTCAAAACCCTGCCGATGTTCTTTATACATACGCACTTGACTTACATAAACAAAATAAACTTGATGATTCTATAACTATTTATAATGAAGTTATAAAACTTACACCTTCTAATCCTGAAGTTTATGTTAACCTTGCAATAGCACAAGGGCAAAAGAAAGATTACGACAAAGCTTTAAATACGTTAAACCTTGCAAATACTAAATTTCCTAATAATGCCCAAATATCAGATGCAATAAAATCAATAAGCAGTCAATCTGTTGACGAAAAACTCGAAGTTGCTGCAAATTACTACAACAACAAAGATTACCAAAACGCTATTAATGAATACTTAAAGATACAACCGCCTACAAAAGATACAATGCTTGGAGTTGCATCAGCATATCAAAATCTGAATGATATAGACAAAGCAATTGAATATTATAAGAAAGCATTAAGCTTCGCTCCGACAGATTCAGACATTGCATACTATATTGCAGCATTGTATGCAGAGAAAGAGGATTGGGTAAGCGCTAAGGCATTTGCACAAAAGTCAATAGCATTAAATAAGACAAATAAAGATGCTCAAGAACTTTTAAAAACTGTAAACAGCCAAAACAATTCTATTGCGCTTAATAAAGCCATTGAACTTTTTGATGCCGAAAAATATGATGAAAGTTTATCAATTATAAACAGCATTCTTGCCTCTGACAGCAAATATGCCTATGCTCTTTATTACAGAGGTATGATTTACGATACTAAAAAGAAATACAATGAAGCAATTGCGGATTACAAAAAAGCTGCAAGCATAGATCCTGAAATAACAATAATCAACTATTTAATCGGGGTTGACTACGATATGCTTGAACAGTATAAGAATGCGGTAAGCTATTATAAATCTTTTGTAGCTAATTATACAGAAGATGATGATTACAAAAAGTATGCTCAAACAAGGATAGGTGAACTTAAATCATATGACAAATAGAGTTCAGCACCTTATACAAAGCCGTGTTTCTCTTGCTCCAATGGCAGGAATAACTGATTACGTTTTAAGAAGCTTAATCAGAAAATATTCTAAAAACTGTCTTTTGACAACAGAAATGATAAGCTCGGAGTATCTCGCGCAAACCTTGAACGGGAGAAGTGGGATAGAAATATTAAAAAGAGATGACAATCATTCACCTATATCATATCAGATTAGCGGGCACAAACCTCATATGATGCGTCAGGCAGCAGAATTTCTTACACAATTTGCCGATATGGTTGATATCAATATGGGATGTCCTGTAAAAAAAGTTGTAGGAGGACAGGACGGAGCTGCATTAATGCGTAATCCTACACTTGCAGCGGATTTGGTAAAAGCCGTAAAAGAAGGAACAGATAAACCTGTCAGTGTTAAGTTCAGACTCGGCTACACTGCAGAAGAAATGAATTATGTTGAATACGGGCAGGCTATGCAGGAAGCTGGAGCTGAATTTATTACAATTCACGGCCGCACACGTTCTCAAATGTATTCAGGAAAAGCTGACTGGGCAAAAATTAAAGCCCTAAAAGAAAATGTGGATATCCCTGTGTTTGCTAACGGAGATATTTTAACTGTTGATGATGCTATAAAATGTATCGAGCTTTCAGGCGCAGACGGAGTCGCGATAGGCAGAGGCGCACTTGGCGATCCTACACTTATCGCACGAATTGAACATTATTTTCAAACCGGAGAACAACTTCCAGCGCCGCCGCTTGAAGAAAGAATTGAAATGCTCAAATGGCATCTTAATGAAGAAATTAAGCTTCGCGGAGAAAATACTGCAATAAAATTTATGCGTAAATTCTACCCTTATTATCTTGCAGGCTTTAAGAATGCCAAAGTAATGCGTTCAAAGTTAGTAATTGAAGAAAATCTCGAAAGCATTATCAATATTTTAGATTCCTTTTATACTTTCAGCGATAATTAAACATATCCACAAAAGCTTTTGCTCTGACATCATAGCTTCTGATGTATTCCTCAGTATCAGATTTTTTAACCGAAGGTATAGGGAAATACTTATTTATTTTGTTTATAAAATTTAAAAAGATTTCCTTATCTGTACTTAAACCGACTTTTTCTGCAGCCTTAAAAGATTTATTTTCTATTATTTTCAAACACTGCAAAAGTTTTTCCTGTTGGGAAGAATTCAGATGATCATGATATTCAGGATATAAAGTAAAATCACTTATCATGGCAACCATATCCATATGCGAATTTTTATAAATATCATTATTCCTTGCAAAGTAATCAATTACTCCAAGTTTATTATTCTCAAAATCAATAAGTAAGTTATTCGGATTCACAGAATCAGTTTTAAATCCGGGATATAGATCATTTGGATGCTTGGGAGTTGTGTTAAGAACTTGAATTTGATTAGCTAAATCATCAAATACAGCTTGCTCCATTTGAGATATTTTTGTAATTTTTTCAAAATAATCAAAAGCCTGTTCCTTAGTAACAGAAAGAGGTTTTCCTAACTTTTTATCATAAATAGTTCCTGACCAGTTATTTATTGAATTAGGTACCCCTGAAACCTTTTTTAATAATAGAATTCTTTGATTATCAGGATTAATCCAAACAGGCTGACCTAAGTTCACATTGTTCGGGAATAAACCAACAGGAATGTTGTTAGGGTCAGCTTTAATATCAGGTTTTACAACTTTTAAAACATATTCATCCAAAAAATCAATATTATAAACAACAGAATTTGCCCCCTCTCCTGCAATTGAAGCTTTGTTTTGAGAAGCAAGCAGATTTTTAAACCTTTCATAATTATTATTAATTGAAAGCTTTGCCCTTATAAATTCAGGAAGAGAATTTGCTAATTTTTCATCAGGTAAAGGTAAAGGCTTAACCTCCTGTTTAACCTCCTTTACTTCCGGTTTGTTTTGAGGTTTTGGTTTTGTTTCAACTGGTTTGTCAGGTCTTATGGGAATATCGTCTGCGATTTCAAGTTTAGTCATATTTTTGGCAGGCTTTCTTCTGGTATAAAGGTAAATACCTGCACCAAGTAAAGTTAATCCTCCGCCTATCAGAAAAGAATTATTAAGACGTCTTTTATTATCGTCTTTATTTTCCAAAGGTTTAGATGCTGCTATTCCCGAAAAATGGTATTTAGCGGAAGATTGAATTGCAGGAACAAATAAAACTTTCATTTATACTCCAAGAAATAATTTTTGCAGAACTATAATTCAATTATTCTGCAAAAATTTAAAAATTCAAGTAAAATAAATTTGTTTTACATACGTTCAGGAGCTGTAACCGCTAAAATATCTTCCAATGCATTATGAAGAACAGTTTTTACACTCCATACAAGCGCAATTCTTGCTTTCATCATTTCTTTATCATCAGAAATTACACGGTTAGCATTATAGAATGAGTGAAATTCCGCCGCAAGTTCCTGAACATATCTGCAGATTGTATAAACCTGTCTTGTTTCAGCAGAATTTTTAATTACTGATTTATATTCTTCAAGTTTTAAGATTAACTTTCTTGCAGTATCAATTGTCGGAAGAACCATTTCAGGCTTAAAAGCGCAGATTAAGTCGTTTAATTCCGCTTCTGACATTGGAGCAGGAGTTTTTTTACCTGTTTCAGTGTTAATTTTTTCATTTATAGCATTTCTCAAAATTGAACAAGCTCTTGCATGCGCGTACTGCACATAGAAAACAGGATTTTCATCAGAATTTGTTTTTGCAAGTTCAATATCAAAGTCAAGTGTTGTGTCAATATTTCTCATAGACATCCAAAAACGGGTAGCATCAACACCGACTTCATCAATCAAATCTTCAAGAGTAACCATGTTTTTACGTTTACCCATACGAACTTCATTACCGTTTATAACAAGATTTACAAGCTGTCCGAGAAGAACTTCAAGCTTATCGGGATTATATCCCAATGCTTCAATAGAAGCTTTTACACGAGCAACGTAACCGTGGTGGTCTGCACCCCAAATATTTATCATTCTGTCAAAACCGCGTTCAAGTTTGTCAATATGATAAGCAATGTCTGCTGTAAGGTAAGTGTTTGAACCGTCAGCTTTCTTGATTACTCTGTCCTGGTCATCACCGTAATCCGATGATTTAAACCAGTCAGCACCGTCTTTTTGGTAAATTTTACCGCTTGCTTTTAACTTATTAACACATTCTTCAACTTTTCCAGAGTTGTGCAAAGTCAATTCGGAATAAAAGTTATCAAATGTAACTCTGAAATTATCAAGCAAAGCCTTTTGCAAATCTTCCATTTCTTTTTTAGCAAAATCGGAAAGCTCTTTAACATCTTTCGGAAGTCCATTATGAGTTTCAAGATATTTCTTTGCAACAGGGATTAAATAATCGCCCGGATAATAATTTTTTCGCATCTCTTCATCAGTCGGGAAATCAACATCTTCACCTAGTTCCTGACGAATTCTTATAGCTAAAGAATTACCTAATTTTTGAATTTGGCTTCCTGCATCGTTAATATAAAATTCCTGATAAACTTCGTGCCCGTAGAATTTTAAAAGATTTGCAAGGACAGAACCCATAGCAGCCCATCTGCCGTGACCGATGTGGAATGGTCCTGTGGGGTTAGCTGAAATATATTCCAGAATTATTTTTTCAGTTTCAACATTTTCAGGTTTTCCGAATTCTTTAGGGTTTTTAAAAATTTCAGTAACTAAATCGGATAACAGTTTATTTCCTGCTTTAAAGTTAATAAAACCGCCGACAACCGTATATTCATTGTCTTCTTTATTTATACATTCCAATATTGCATTTGCTATTTGAGGAGGTGCAATTTTAGCAAATCTGGCAAGAGAAGATACGTTGACCGCATAATCGCCAAATTCTGCATTTTTAGGGCGTTCAGGCTTCAGAGTAGCTCTTTCATACTCTGTCATTGAGCCTAGCTTGCCATTTTTAACCGCATTTTCTAAAGCATTTTCTATACTGTTTATAAAATAATCTTTTATCATATTTCTCTCCAAAAAATTGTTATGAGATAATTATACAACAAAAAAACTATATGAAATCTAATGTTTGTAATATAATATTGATATGATGAATGTTCAAAATATAATCGACAGACTTCGTGAAATAATGGACGATGAAACACTGATTCAGCTCAAAGAAGAACTGAACAGTTATCACGTTGCGGATTTGGCTGATATTTTTCAGGAATTAAAACCTGAAGAACGTCTTCAATGCTTTAAGCTTCTTGATTTAGAAAAAGCTGCCGATTTAATGGAATATCTGCCTCCTCAAATGCAAGTTGAGTTATTGAGCGATATTGATGAGAATTTGGCTTCACAAATTCTTACCCAGCTGCCTCATGATGCTGCTGCCGATGTTTTGGGCGATATGGAAGAAGATGAGAGTGAAACATATTTAGATAAGCTTCCTCATAAATTCTCTGAAGAAGTCAGAGAACTTCTAACATACAATGAAGATACAGCAGGCGGTATTATGAACCCGGCCGTCTTAACTGTTAATTCAGAAATGAGCGTTCAGGATGTCTTAAATCATATCAGGATTAAAGCTGAACAGGACAACATGGAACTTTATTATGTTTATGTAGTTGATAAACAAAATCACCTTTTAGGTGTTGTATCTTTAAGAAAACTTTTAACTTCACCGATTAATAAACGTGTTGAAGATATTATGATTTCTGATATTGTCAGACTTCATGTCGATGATTACAGCGACTATATTATTGATGAGTTTATGAAATACCAGTACAATGCTTTGCCTGTTGTTGATTTATATAACAGGTTAAAAGGAATGATTACATGGGATGACGTTCATGACTTGTTTGAAGAAGAAACAACAGAAGAAATTTACCAATCATCAGGTATTTCAACTGAAGTTGTTGATGAAGACGAAATCCTATCAGGAAATGTCTTTAATGCAATTCGAGCAAGAACTCCTTGGTTATTTATAACACTTTTGGGAGAATTTATTGCAGTTAATGTCGGACATCATTTTGACCATACACTTCAAGCACTTCCAATAATTGCAATATTTATGCCCCTTTTAGCCGGACTCGGAGGTAATATCGGAACACAAAGCATTACACTTATGGTTCGCGGTTTATCAACAGGACAGGTAACATTAAGCTCTGCTTTGCACCATATTTTAAGAGAAACCTCTATCGGGCTTCTTATAGGTTCAATTTTCGGTATTCTTGTAACTGCTGTAACCTGGGGCTGGCAGCATAATATGGAATTAGGTATTATTGTCGGATTAGCAATGGCTATTAATATGACAATGGCAACAATTATCGGTACATTTACACCATTTGCCCTTAAGGCAATGAAAGTAGATCCGGCAGTAGCATCCGGTCCCGTTATTGCTACAACTATTGATGTTTTAGGGTTGGCAATATACTTTACTCTTGTGTCAACTTTTTTAATTAAGGTTATGTAAAAAAGGTAGAAAATATGACAAATCAAACTCAGAGAAGAAATAGAGAAGATAGAACTAATTCATTTATTAAACACGCTAAACAATCAAGAGAAGAACAATCCTCTTTTGCCAAAATACTTATAGGCATGATGATTGTATTTGCAGGTTTACTGCTTGCAATATTTATGTTTGCAGGAGATGAAAACTTTTTTGAAAAACAATTCGGCGAAAATTCTGCCATTACAAAAACTTTCCAAAAGCTTGTCAGAAGCAACGATAATAAAGAACACGCTGACTTTGCTTTCCCGTTTGGATTAAGACGTCAAAATATATTGTTTCTTGGTGTTGATGCCAGCGGAAATCCTAATGACTTATGGTCAGGGACAAGAACTGATACAATAATTTTAATTAATGTTGATCCTAAAACAAAATCAGTAAACGCATTATCTATTCCCCGTGACAGCAAGGTTTATCTTCCAAAAGATAATGGTGTAAATAAGATTAATGCTGCTCATGCAATAGGCGGTATTGAAATGACAAAGAAAACCGTTGAGGATACTCTCGGAGTTCACATCGACAGATATATAATGGTTCACGATGATGCTGTAAAAGCTATTGTTGATGCTATGGACGGACTTGATATTTATATAGAAAAACCAATGCATTATAATGACTATTCAGGAAATCTGCATATTAATTTCACTAAAGGCAATCATCACTTAAACGGTCAGCAGGCTGTTGAATATTTAAGATTCAGACATGATGCCTTAGGTGATATAGGAAGAACTCAAAGACAGCAATGGTTATTGAGAAGTCTTTTAACACAGTTAAAACAGCCTTCTACCATAACAAAAATTCCTGATATTATTTCTGTTGCTAAAAAATACGTCAAAACAGATATGTCTTTCTATGAAATGTCACAATATGCTGCCTTGGCAAAACATGTTGATATGGATAAGATTGAGATTGCTATGCTTCCGGGTGCACCAAACCAAAAAGGTTATATAAGCTATTGGATTTTAGATCCGGATAAAACACAGGAAGTTGTAAACCGTGTAATATATCGTGACAGAGAACACTTTGATGAAGCTGCTCCAATGACTGCAAGCGTTTTAGCTTCAGATTCGGCTAAAGGAGATACTATGGCTGCAAACCTTAAAGAAGCAGGTATTGAGGTAAAATGTACAGGCAAAGCCACAAGAGCACACTCTCAATTCATAGCGCATTCAAGCAAAGTGACAAATGATTATTACAACTGGTTGAAAAAGAAAAATGAAGCTTTCGGTGGACTGCAATTTGTTTATGATCCTATAAATTATCACTGCGGTGAAAGCGATTTTACAATAATATTGTCCGGTAATTAAGATTGCCCTTAAGCGGAAAAAATGATATAATATTCTTAATATAAAGGAGATAAATATGTCACTTACAATTTTATCAGGTTTGGTTCTTTTGGCTGCTTGGTGGTTTTACTCAATTTACGCGGCTCTTATTCAAAAAAAGAACAAAGTTAAAGAAGCTCTTGCAAGTATTGATGTTCAATTAAAGAAACGATATGATTTAATTCCTAATGTTTTGTTTATTGCAAATAAGTTTATGGAACATGAAAGAAGTTTAATTGAAGATATTACAAAATTAAGAACAGAAGCATTAAAGCTTAAGTCAGGAAATGATAACATTGCTCAAAAAATACAGCTGGATAAAGATATTCAATCCAAAATGAGTCAATTAATGGTTTCGGTTGAAAATTATCCGCAATTAAAATCGGATAATACTATGGTTCAAGCTATGGAAACTTATTCTGAAGTGGAAGAACATATTGCAGCATCAAGAAGATTTTATAATGCTGCTGTGCTTGATTTGAAAAACGCTGTTGAAATCTGGCCAAGCTCAATGTTTGCTCAATCTTTAGGTATTAAAGCCGATTTACCGTATTTTGAAATAACAGAAGAAAAAGAACGTCAGCCTGTTAATGCAAGTGAATATCTTAAATAAAAAATAAGCAAAAAAATAAAAATTTGAAGTCCTCAAAATGTATGTTAATATGTGGTTATACATTTGGGGACTTTTTAAATGCTAAATTACGATGAAAAATTTTCAAACCGATTAAACAGCCGAATTAAAGGAGAAAGCTTAATGACTTTCCCTGATGATTATACTGTAATAGATATAGAAACAAACGGACTTAATTCGACCATTGATGACATTATAGAACTTTCAGCAATAAGGGTTAGAGAGGGGGTAATAGTTAAAACTTTTTCAAAACTTGTAAAACCTCAAAGACCTGTTGGAAGATTTATATCAAACCTTACAGGTATAAAAAATTCTATGCTTGAAAACGAACATTCAATAGAAGAAGTTTTGCCGGAATTTTTAGAATTTGTGGGTAAGGATGTTGTCTTGGGACATAATATAAATTTTGATATTAATTTTATTTATGACAAATCAATAAAACATTTTAACAAAGCTTTTTCAAACAGCTTTGTTGATACGCTTAAAATTGCCAGAAAGCTTAAACTGGATTGTGAAAATCATAAACTGAAAACTCTGGCTGATTATTATAAAATTAAAAGCGGCAGAATGCACAGGGGACTTGAGGATTGCAGAGTTACATACGAAGTATATAAGTGCTTAAAAGCATATGTTCTTGCTAAAATGGCTGAATTTATGTAAAATAGATAAGTACTTGTGCTTGTAGCTCAGTTGGATAGAGCGTTTCCCTCCGAAGGAAAAGGCCGTGCGTTCGAATCGCATCAAGCACATTTTAAATTACACAGTTTAATATTAATGCTTATTAATGCTTTCTAAATCCAAAATCATTTGCGACATAACGCCCAATACGTTTTAGCATAACCTCAACTTCATTGCGGTCAGCACTCGCTTTATTTGGATATATTGAATAGAGTTTTTTATGTTCAAAGTCTGTTAAATTCGGCATAACAACATTTGCACCGCTTTGAAGTGCCAGAAGTCTGCCGTTTTCCTTTAAAGTTTCCATTGCCGTTGTTGCAGGAATATTTATATCGGGCAAGATAAGCCTAGTTAAAGCCATAACTTTCAAAGCCAAATTAAAATCTCCATTGGGTTCGCTTGCTAAAGGAGTATCAGGATGTGAAATAAACGGACCTATTCCTATCATATCTGCATCTATATCTTTGAAAAATAAAATGTCATCGGCTAAAGATTCAACAGTTTGTCCCGGCAAGCCAACAAGACACCCTGTGCCTGTTTCAAATCCTACTTTTTTTAAATCCCTAAGGCAGCGTTTTCTGTTTTCAAAATCAGCAAAAGGATGCATTTTTTTATACAATTTTTCATCAGTAGTTTCAATTCTTATTAAATATCTGTCTGCACCGGCATCTTTAAAGGCTTTGTACTCATCATAAGTTCTCTCGCCCAAACTCAAAGTCAAAGCAACATCAAGAGATTTTATTTCAGAAATTATCTCACAAAGAACTTTTGCACTGAAATAACTGTCTTCACCTGATTGCATAACAATAGTTTTATACCCCGCTTCAACACCTGATTTTGCAATGCTTAAAATTTCATCTTTTGCAAGTCTGTATCTTTCAACATTTTTGTTTGAAGATTGAAGACCGCAATAAAGACAATTCATCTTACAAATATTTGAAAATTCAATTAATCCGCGAAGATGAACCCCGTTTCCGACATGTTCTTCTCTAACTTTATCAGCTTCTTTAAAAAGACTTTTGTCAGGGCTTTTTAAAATATCCAGAATATCTTTTTTATTCATAACGTCGTTGCCCGCAATTTGTTTTACAAATTGGCCCCGGCGCGATTGTCTTGTTCACTCGCGTTTAACGGGTCTTCCGCCGCCACCTGCGTGGCGCCGTGCGCCCTCGCTCGTTCACGCTCGAACGCTATTGGCGTTCTCATCGCTGCCCAATTTGTTTTACAAATTGGCCCCGGCGCGATTCGAACGCGCGATCTTTGGTTTAGGAAACCACTGCTCTATCCTGCTGAGCTACGAAGCCAATTCCATTTTGATTTTATAATAACTCTAAAATAACATCACTGCAAGCAACGCAAACAAAATTAACGGAATGTTATAGTGTAAAAACGTTGGTATACAAGTATCCTGAATATGATTATGCTGACCGTCAACGTTTAAACCGGCAGTAGGTCCGAGAGTTGTTCCCGATGCAGGCGAACCTGCATCCCCTAAAGCTGCCGCAGCTGCAAATACAATAATCGCCTCCATAGGGTTAAAGCCCAAATGAAGAAATATAGGAACAAACAAAACTGCCAAAATCGGTATTGTTCCAAAAGAAGTACCTATTCCGATAGTTATAAACAAGCCTACAACAAGCATTAGAAATGCAGCAACAACCTTGCTTCCCATCATAAAAGGAATTAAAGAGTTAACGAGAACATCAATTCCTCCGGTAGCCTTTAGAACTCCGGCAAACCCTGCTGCTACAAGCATTACAAATGCTACATATCCCATTAATCCTATACCTTCATTAATTAGTATATCCATTTTTTCAGGATTTATTGCACGGGTTCCGAAAATTATTGTTAAACCTATTAATGCACCTAAAGGCAATGACTTTGTCCAAAGCTGGACTGCCAGAGTTGCTATTGCTGCAAGCAGTGTTATATAATGACTTCCCGTAAAACGAAGCGAACGTCGTCTTTCTTTTTTTATTTCTATATTCTCATACTCTCTTGGTTTTCGGTATGAAATAAATACAGCAAACAGCAGCCCGACAAATAAACCTACGCCTAAAAACCACACGGATTTCCATACATCAGTCACGTTAACTGCCATTCCGTTAGCAGTCATATTATCAGCAAGCAAACGCTGGAAAATTAGTCCAAAACCGGCAGGTAAAACAATATAAGGTGCAACCAACCCGAATGCCAAAGCACAAGCAACGGTTCTTCTGTCAAGTTTTAGTTTGTTCATAACAGAAAGCAGCGGTGGAATTATTACAGGAATAAATGCGATATGAACAGGAATAAGGTTTTGTGATGCGCATGCCAAAAGTGTCAGAATTAAAAGCAGAATAAATTTATTATTTTTTATTAATAAAGCTATTCTTTTTGCAAGAACGTCAGCTAAACCTGTATGCGCCATTGCAGCAGCAAACGTTCCCAGCAGAATATAACTCAAAGCTGTTTCACTGTTCTGCCCCATACCGTTAATGAATAAATCCATAATCTGACCGGCATGTAATCCTGCAACCTTGCCAGCTACAATTGCCGAAACAATCAGAGCAAGCAGGACATTAACTCTGCACAAACAGAGAATACAAAGCAATATTACAGAAATTATAATCGGGTTAAACAAAAACTCCATAAGTCCTTTAATTACCTGTATCGCGGGTTAAACGGCTACGCTTACCGCATGATTTGTCTTCATCACAAAATCCTAATCTTTCACATTTTGGAACAAGATAAGGTTTTAACCAGGCTTCTTCTTTTACAAGTTCTTCACACATTTTTTTGACAAGCAATCTTATTTCACATTGAGCTCTGGTGCAAAGTCTTAAGTTTGCGACATGAATTAGCTCTCTCAGGTTCATGCTGACCACCATAGAGCTTGCTGCAGCGTTAGGAAGAACAAATCGTGCATCTTCTGCAGGAATTCCGGCTTCTACAAATTCCTGATATTGAGATGCAATCTGTCCCATAAAGTTTTCAAATTTTTCTTTTAATTCCGGATTACGTTCAATAGTAGGAGGAATAATATAATCAAATTGCCCTTTTTCTTTGACATATCTTTGAGATTTCTGTGAAAATGACATATGTCTGTGGCGCACAAGCTGATGTGTGCAAGCACGAGAAACATTGGCAATAGCAAAACTTACCTGAATATGCTCAATTGTTGAATAATGACCTGAAGAAATAACTCGTTCAATCAGTTTCAACATTTTTTCTTCATCATCAGTGCTGTTATAAATATTAATAGGATAATCCGCACTGTAACAAGTTCGGCACGCTGTATACACAGTTTTTAGCATATTCTCGGGCTTTGAAATCAAATTAACAACA
>OJPI01001151.1_pt1 | contig 14091 bp, 9 predicted proteins | sample 1598461 | NCBI WGS metagenome assembly OJPI01 (sample SAMN03922483, study PRJEB24848) | human gut metagenome | isolation source: stool sample | host: Homo sapiens | place: Germany | collected 2011-05 | reverse complement strand
ATATGAAGGCCATATTCCTTGCGAGCTTGTATTTCAAGCGTTGGATGCTCTTCCCGAAGGTTTTACTTGTCCGGCAGACCGTACAAAACCCTGGGGTACTAACCATGCGGTAATGATGGGTGCCGATGTGATTAAAGAACCGTTTGCTGTAATTAACTGTGATGACTTTTATGGTCGCGATTCTTTCCAGGTGATGGGTAAATATCTGGCTGCTCTTCCCGAAGGTTCGAAGAATGTTTATTCAATGGTAGGCTTCCGCGTAGGAAATACCTTGAGCGAAAGCGGTACGGTATCTCGTGGAATCTGTAGCACAGATGCGAAAGGATTGCTGACTTCTGTTGTAGAACGTACGAAGATTCAACGCTTGGACGGTGAAGTGAAATATATCGATGATAATGGTGAATGGACTGCTACTCCCGACACGACTCCGGTAAGTATGAATTTCTGGGGCTTCACTCCAGATTACTTCGCTTACAGCGAGGAGTTCTTTAAAACTTTCCTGAGCGATCCGAAGAACATGGAAAATCTGAAGAGCGAATTCTTCATTCCATTAATGGTGGATAAATTGATTAATGACGGAACCGCTACTGTTGAAGTATTGGATACTACCAGCAAATGGTTCGGTGTTACTTATCCGGAAGATCGCCAGAGCGTAGTAGACAAGATTCAGGCATTGGTAGATGCCGGTGAGTATCCTGCTAAATTGTTCTAAAGAGGGACTTAGATTAAGATAGGAAGCAGTCATTCGTTCGGAATGGCTGCTTTTTTGTTTTTGATAACGGATGATACTGACATTTATACAATAATTATTCATTATCTTTGCAGTCCAAAATCTTATAAATCAGAGACAGAAGTGATTTCAGTAGAAGGATTATCAGTAGAATTTAATGCGACACCCCTTTTTGAGGATGTCAGTTATGTTATCAATAAGAAAGACCGCATTGCGTTAGTCGGCAAGAATGGTGCGGGCAAATCGACCATGTTGAAGATATTGGCAGGTTTACAATCGCCGACACATGGAGTTGTAGCTACTCCGAAAGATGTAACTATCGGATATTTGCCTCAGGTCATGATTCTTTCCGACAACCGGACGGTGATGGGAGAAGCGGAACAGGCATTCGAACATATTTTTGAACTTCAGGCAAAGTTGGAACGAATGAATCAGGAACTGGCTGAACGGACAGACTATGATTCGGAGGAATATCATCAGTTGATAGACCGTTTCACGCATGAGAACGACCGCTTCCTGATGATGGGGGGCACGAACTATCAGGCGGAAATCGAACGGACACTTCTCGGACTGGGATTCAGCCGTGAGGATTTTGATCGTCCTACTTCAGAGTTTTCCGGTGGTTGGCGTATGCGTATCGAATTGGCAAAATTGTTGTTGCGCCGTCCAGATGTGCTGCTGCTCGACGAGCCGACCAATCATCTTGATATCGAAAGTATCCAATGGCTGGAAAATTTTCTGGCAACTCGTGCCAATGCTGTCGTACTAGTCAGCCATGACCGCGCTTTCTTGAACAACGTAACCACACGTACTATCGAAATTACCTGTGGGCAGATTTATGATTACAAAGTGAAGTATGACGAATTTGTTGTCTTGCGTAAGGAACGTCGCGAACAGCAGCTCCGCGCTTACGAGAATCAACAGAAACAGATACAGGATACGGAAGATTTCATTGAACGCTTTCGCTATAAAGCAACCAAAGCCGTACAGGTACAAAGCCGCATCAAGCAATTGGAAAAGATAGAGCGTATTGAAGTGGATGAAGAAGACAACTCCTCGCTTCGCTTGAAATTTCCTCCTGCCAGCCGTAGCGGAAACTATCCGGTGATTTGCGAAGACGTGCGCAAAGCGTATGGTAATCATGTTGTTTTTCATGATGTAAACCTCACTATCAATCGGGGAGAGAAAGTAGCTTTTGTCGGTAAGAACGGTGAAGGTAAATCTACATTGGTGAAATGTATAATGGGTGAGATTGACTTTGACGGCAAACTGACCATCGGTCATAATGTTCAGATTGGTTATTTTGCACAGAATCAGGCACAGATGTTGGATGAGAATCTGACGGTGTTTGATACCATAGACCGGGTAGCAACGGGAGATGTCCGTTTGAAGATACGGGATATTTTGGGTGCCTTCATGTTTGGCGGCGAAGCTTCGGACAAGAAAGTCAAAGTCCTTTCCGGTGGAGAACGTACCCGATTGGCAATGATCAAACTTCTTCTTGAACCTGTAAACTTCCTGATTCTTGACGAACCGACCAATCACTTGGATATGCGTTCAAAGGATGTGTTGAAAGAAGCGATCCGTGAATTTGACGGCACAGTCATTCTTGTCAGTCACGACCGTGATTTTTTGGACGGACTTGCGACTAAAGTATATGAGTTCGGTGGAGGAGTGGTGAAAGAGCATCTCGGAGGTATTTATGAATTTCTGCAAAAGAAAAAGATAGATAGCCTGAATGAACTTCAAAAAGGCGCCGGATTGTCTGTTTCTCCTACGGCAACAGCCAAAGGAAATGGAGAACAGGAAGCCGTGCAACCTTCGGAGAACAAACTTTCTTATGAGGCACAGAAAGAGTTGAATAAGAAGATTAAGAAACTCGAACGTCAGGTAGCGGACTGTGAAGCCTCGATAGAAGAGACGGAAGCCGCGATTGCCATTGTGGAAGAGAAGATGGCGACTCCGGAAGGGGCTTCGGATATGCAGCTATATGAACGCCATCAGAAACTGAAACAACAGTTGGACACAATCGTTGAAGAGTGGGAACGGGTGTCGATGGAACTGGAAGAAGTGAAAGGCTAGGGCCTTCCTTCGCATAACATGATAATTCTATAATATATTATATTAAGTATGAAAGTAACCAAGTATTTACCAATTCTTGCGGTATGCCTTATGACAACAGGATGTAACAGTAAGAAAGAGGCCGTACTGACGTCCGGTATCGACCTTGCTAATCTGGATACCACGGCTGTGCCGGGTACAAGTTTTTATCAATATGCGTGTGGCGGTTGGGTGAAAGATCACCCGTTGACTGACGAATATTCCCGTTTCGGAACATTCGATATGTTGCGTGAGAACAGCCGTGAACAATTGAAATCCCTGATTGCCGAACTGGCCGCAAAGACGGACAATGCTCCGGGAAGCGCCGCTCAGAAAGTTGGCGACCTTTACAATATCGCAATGGATAGTGTGAAGTTGAACCAGGAGGGAGTAGCTCCGATTAAAGACGAATTGGCCGCTATCGATGCGCTGAAAGACAAGAACGAAATCTACGCATACATTGCCGAAAGTCAGAAGAGAGGTATACGGCCTTACTTCACGATGTTTGTTGGTGCGGATGATATGAACAGTTCGATGAATATAGTACAGACCTATCAGGGTGGTATCGGAATGGGACAACGCGATTATTATCTGGAAGAAGACGAACAGACTACCAACATCCGTAACAAATACCAGGAACACATCGCCAAGATGTTCCGGTTGGCAGGTTATGATGAGGCTACTGCACAGAAAGCGGTAAAAGCTGTAATGAACATTGAAACCCGTTTGGCTAAAGCGGCCCGTTCACAAGTGGAATTGCGTGATCCTCATGCCAATTATAATAAGATGGATATGGAAACGCTGAAAAAGAACATCCCGACTTTCGACTGGGATACTTATTTCGCTGTTTCAGGTTTGAAAGACCTGAAGGAAGTGAACATAGGTCAGCCTGCCGCTATGAAAGAAGTTGCCGATGTGATTAACACTGTATCATTGGACGATCAGAAATTGTACTTGCAATGGAGCTTGATAGATGCTGCCGCTTCATATCTTAGCGATGACTTTGAAGCTCAGAACTTCGATTTTTATAGTAGGACGATGTCCGGTAAGAAAGAAATGCAGCCTCGTTGGAAGCGTTCGGTAAGTACGGTAGACGCTGTTCTCGGTGAAGTGGTAGGACAGATGTATGTAGAAAAATACTTTCCGGCTGCAGCAAAAGAGCGTATGGTTACCTTAGTGAAGAATCTGCAAACTTCTTTGGGCGAACGTATCAAGGCGCTGGAATGGATGAGCGAACCGACTAAGGTGAAAGCATTGGAGAAACTGGATGCTTTTCATGTAAAGATCGGTTATCCGGACAAGTGGAAAGATTATTCGGCTTTGGAGATTAAGAATGATTCTTATTGGGCGAATATCGAGCGTGCCAGTCAATGGGATTACAATGAAATGATTGCCAAAGCCGGTCAGCCGGTAGATAAGGATGAATGGTTGATGACACCGCAGACTGTTAATGCTTATTACAATCCTACTACCAATGAGATCTGCTTCCCCGCAGCTATCCTGCAGCCGCCATTTTTCGATATGAACGCCGATGATGCAATGAATTACGGTGCTATCGGAGTCGTTATCGGGCATGAGATGACACATGGATTCGACGATCAGGGACGTCAATATGACAAAGACGGAAACCTGAAAGAGTGGTGGACGGAAGAGGATGCTGAAAAGTTCAAGGAACGTGCCCAAGTAATGGTGAACTTCTTTGACAGTATTGAAGTAGCTCCCGGTGTGCATGCCAACGGTCAGTTGACTTTGGGTGAAAATATTGCCGATCATGGCGGTCTGCAAGTTTCTTTCCAGGCTTTCAAGAACGCGACAGCTAATGCACCGCTTGAAACAGTAGACGGATTTACTCCCAAACAACGTTTCTTCCTTGCTTATGCTAATGTATGGGCAGGAAATATCCGTCCGGAAGAAATTCTCCGATTGACAAAACTCGATCCTCACTCATTAGGCAAGTGGCGTGTAGACGGTGCACTTCCTCATATTGGAAACTGGTACGAAGCATTCAATATTACTGAGCAGGATCCTATGTTCGTGGCTAAAGACAAACGGGTGTCCATCTGGTAATAGTTTTTGAACAAAAATATACTTTGCGAAGAAGCGTTGATTTTCTGTTTGGGAGAGTCAACGCTTTTTTTTATTAATTCACACCTTATTTATTACGTACGATAAACAATATTTCGTAACTTTGCACACCAAATACTTAATAAGCAATTCAATGTCAGAGTCTAAAAGAATAAAAACTGCATTGGTATCTGTATACCATAAAGAAGGTTTGGATGAAATTATTACCAAACTTCATGAAGAGGGAGTAGAGTTCTTGTCAACAGGCGGAACTCGTCAGTTTATTGAATCATTGGGATATCCTTGTAAGGCAGTGGAAGATTTGACCACTTACCCTTCTATTCTCGGTGGTCGGGTAAAGACGTTACATCCGAAAATATTCGGAGGTATTCTTTGTCGTCGCGGGCTGGAGCAAGATCTGCAACAGATTGAAAAGTATGAAATCCCTGAAATAGATTTAGTCATTGTTGACCTGTATCCGTTTGAAGCTACCGTAGCTTCCGGTGCATCCGAAGCAGATATTATTGAGAAAATCGATATAGGCGGAATCTCTCTGATTCGTGCCGCAGCCAAGAACTACAACGACGTAATTATCGTTGCTTCTCAGGCACAATACAAACCGTTGCTGGATATGTTGATGGAGCACGGCGCTACTTCCTCACTCGAAGAACGCCGTTGGATGGCAAAAGAAGCGTTTGCCGTTTCTTCTCACTACGATTCAGCGATCTTCAATTATTTTGATGCAGGCGAAGGTTCTGCTTTCCGTTGCTCTGTCAATAGCCAAAAACAACTTCGTTATGGTGAGAACCCGCATCAGAAGGGCTATTTCTACGGAAATCTGGAAGCGATGTTCGACCAGATTCACGGAAAGGAAATCTCTTATAATAATCTTCTCGATATCAATGCTGCCGTTGATTTGATTGATGAATTTGACGACCTCACTTTCGCTATTCTGAAACATAATAACGCTTGCGGTCTGGCTTCACGGTCTACTGTGCTGGATGCATGGAAAGATGCATTGGCCGGTGATCCTGTTTCCGCTTTCGGAGGCGTGTTGATTACAAATGGGGTTGTTGACAAAGAAGCAGCCGAAGAAATCAACAAGATTTTCTTTGAAGTGATTATCGCACCGGATTATGATGTGGACGCACTCGAAATCCTTGGACAGAAAAAGAACCGCATCATTCTCGTTCGCAAGGAAGCCAAATTGCCGAAGAAGCAATTCCGTGCTTTGCTGAATGGCGTATTGGTGCAGGATAAAGATACTAATATTGAAACGGTAGCCGACCTCAAAACTGTAACAGACAAAGCTCCTACTCCGGAAGAGGTGGAAGATATGTTGTTTGCTAACAAGATTGTGAAGAACAGTAAGTCAAACGCCATTGTATTGGCAAAAGGCAAGCAGCTTCTCGCAAGCGGTGTCGGACAGACCTCACGTGTAGATGCATTGAAACAAGCAATTGAAAAAGCTAAGTCGTTCGGATTCGACTTGAATGGCGCGGTGATGGCTTCGGATGCCTTCTTCCCTTTCCCCGATTGTGTGGAAATTGCGGATAAGGAAGGTATTACGGCAGTAATCCAACCGGGCGGCTCGGTAAAAGATGATTTGTCTTTTGCTTATTGCAATGAGCATGGTATGGCGATGGTGACTACCGGTATCCGTCATTTTAAACACTAAAAATAATAATTAAGAATGGGATTGTTCTCTTTTACACAAGAAATAGCGATGGACTTGGGTACAGCCAATACCATCATCATCACGAACGGGAAAATCGTGGTGGATGAGCCTTCGGTTGTGGCTTTGGACCGTCGTACGGATAAGATGATAGCCGTGGGGGAAAAGGCGAAGTTGATGCACGAAAAGACCCACGAAAACATACGCACTATCCGTCCGTTGAGAGATGGTGTGATTGCCGACTTCTACGCTTGCGAGCAGATGATGCGCGGTTTGATTAAGCGGGTGAATACACGCAATCACTTATTCTCACCCTCTCTTCGTATGGTGATCGGTGTTCCTTCGGGAAGTACGGAAGTTGAACTCCGTGCCGTTCGTGACTCTGCCGAACATGCCGGCGGACGGGATGTCTATCTGATCTTCGAACCGATGGCTGCGGCTATTGGTATCGGCATTGACGTAGAGGCTCCGGAAGGGAATATGATTGTGGACATAGGTGGTGGTTCTACGGAAATTGCCGTTATCTCTTTGGGAGGTATTGTTTCCAACAACTCCATCCGTGTGGCGGGTGATGATCTGACGGAAGACATCCGTGAATACATGAGCCGTCAGCATAACGTGAAAGTCAGCGAACGTATGGCGGAACGTATCAAGATAAATGTGGGCGCTGCCTTAACCGAATTGGGTGAAGGAGCTCCGGAAGATTATATCGTTCACGGTCCTAACCGTATCACGGCTCTTCCGATGGAGGTACCTGTATGCTATCAGGAAGTGGCTCACTGTCTGGAAAAATCAATCTCGAAAATAGAAACGGCTATCTTGAGTGCGTTGGAAAGTACACCTCCTGAACTTTATGCTGATATTGTGCACAACGGTATCTATCTTTCCGGTGGTGGCGCATTGCTTCGTGGGTTGGATAAGCGACTGACCGATAAGATCAATATTCCTTTCCACATTGCGGAAGATCCTTTGCACGCTGTAGCTAAAGGTACGGGAGTTGCATTAAAGAATGTAGATCGTTTCTCTTTCTTAATGAGATAACTCAGGGATGCGGAATTTAATAAACTTCCTTCTGAAATACAATTACTGGTTCCTCTTTATCTTATTAGAGGTAGCCAGTTTTGTTTTGTTATTTCGGTTCAACCGTTATCAGCAGAGTGCTTTTTTTACTTCTGCCAATACGGTTGTGGGGGCGGTTTATGATGTGTCGGGAGGCATTTCCTCTTACTTTCATTTGAAATCGGTCAATGAGGATTTACTGGACCGGAATATGTTGCTCGAACAGCAGATCTCCAATCTGGAGAAAGCGTTGAAAGAACGCCAGGTGGACTCTATTACCATTAACAGTGTCCGGCAGATGCCTCAAAGTGACTATCAGCTGTTCAAGGCTCATGTGATAAAAAACAGTCTGACACTGCCCGATAACTATATCACGCTCGACAAAGGTTCTTCCTCCGGCATTCGCTCTGAGATGGGAGTGATAGACGGTAACGGAATTGTAGGTATCGTGTATGAAACTTCTCCATCTTATTCGGTGGTGATTTCTGTACTGAACAGCAAGTCCAATATAAGTTGCAAGATTATAGGCAGTGATTATTTCGGCTATCTGAAATGGGAACATGGAGATTCGCGTTACGCTTATCTGAAAGACCTGCCCCGTCATGCGGAATTCAATTTGGGCGATACCGTAGTGACCAGCGGATTCTCGACCGTATTCCCGGAAGGCATTATGGTAGGTACGGTGGATGATATGTCCGATTCTAATGACGGGTTGTCCTACCTGCTGAAAATCAAGCTGGCTACCGATTTCGGAAAGCTCGGCGATGTCCGTGTGATAGCCCGGAATGGGCAGGAAGAGCAGAAGAAACTTGAAAATAAGGTAATGAAAGAATGATTATCACCTATATACATAGAATCGGATGGTTTATCGGCTTGGTGCTTCTTCAAGTGCTTATCCTGAATAATGTCCATATAGCAGGTTATGCTACTCCTTTTCTTTATATTTATTTTATCCTAAAGTTTGACTCCGGCACTTCGCGGAATGAGTTGATGTTGTGGGCTTTCTTTTTCGGACTGACTATCGACGTATTTGCTGATACTCCGGGAATGAATGCGGCTGCGACGGTGCTGCTTGCTTTTCTCCGTCCTTCTTTACTGCGACTGTTCACACCTCGCGATAATCTGGATAGCTTCATCCCGTCTTTCAAGACGATAGGGATTACTCCTTTTCTTAAATATACGACTGCAAGTGTTTTTGTACATAGTTTGGCGTTACTCTCCATTGAGTTCTTCTCGTTTTCCAGCATTTGGCTGTTGCTGCTGCGGGTGTTACTTTGCACCATTCTGACTGTAACCTGTATTGTAGCTGTTGAAGGCATAAGGAAGTAAAAAATGGCAAAAGATTATAGATTAGAGAAACGTAAATTTGTTATCGGAGGCATTGCCCTGTCTATTGTCTTGATTTATCTGGTACGACTTTTCGCATTGCAGATCACAACAGATGACTATAAGAAGAATGCTGACAGTAATGCTTTTCTGAATAAAATCCAATATCCTTCGCGCGGAGCGATTTACGACCGGACCGGGAAACTGTTGGTATTCAATCAGCCTGCATACGACATTTCGATTGTTCCGAAGGAAGTCGAGAATCTCGATACGCTCGACTTGTGCCAGTCGTTGAATATCACCCGTGCCCAATTTTTGAAGATTATGAGCGATATGAAAGACCGTCGCCGCAATCCGGGATATTCCCGTTACACGAATCAAGTGTTTATGTCGCAGTTGTCGGCGGAGGAATGTGGTGTCTTTCAGGAAAAGCTATTTAAGTTTCGTGGCTTTTATATCCAACGTCGTACGATCCGCCAATATTCTTATAATGCGGCTGCCCATGCGCTGGGCGACATCGGAGAGGTATCTGCCAAAGAGATGGAAGCGGATGAAGACGGATACTACATTCGTGGAGATTATGTCGGGAAGTTAGGCGTAGAGAAATCGTATGAGAAGTACCTGCGTGGAGAAAAAGGGATTGAGATTCTGCTTCGTGATGCGCATGGCCGTATCCAGGGGCACTATATGGATGGGGCCTACGACCGTCCCTCTGTTCCCGGCAAGAACCTGACATTGAGTCTGGATATTGATTTGCAGATTTTGGGTGAACGCTTGTTGAAGAACAAGATCGGAAGTATTGTAGCTATCGAGCCGGAGACCGGTGAGATCCTTTGCCTGGTATCTTCCCCGAATTATGATCCGCATTTGATGATCGGTCGTCAGCGTGGTAAGAATCATCTGATGTTGCAACGCGACAAGATGAAACCATTGTTGAACCGTGCTTTGATGGGAGTCTACCCTCCGGGCTCTACTTTCAAGACAGCACAAGGGCTGACTTTCTTACAAGAAGGTATTATAACAGAGCAAAGTCCGACTTTTCCCTGTTCGCGCGGATTCCATTACGGCAGGCTGACGGTAGGTTGCCATAGTCATGGAGCGCCGCTTCCGCTGATACCCGCCATTGCTACATCGTGCAACTCTTATTTCTGTTGGGGGCTGTTTCGTATGTTCGGTGACCGTAAGTATGGCTCACCGCAAAATGCTATTACCGTATGGAAAGATCACATGGTTTCGCAAGGGTTCGGTTACAAACTGGGAGTCGACCTGCCGGGAGAAAAACGGGGGTTGATTCCGAATGCACAGTTCTATGACAAGGCTTATCGCGGGCATTGGAACGGATTGACGGTGATCAGTATTTCTATCGGTCAGGGAGAAATCTTGTCTACCCCTCTTCAGATAGCCAATCTAGGAGCGACGATTGCCAATAGAGGATATTTTGTCACGCCTCATATCGTGAAAGAAATTCAAGATAACCGGATAGACAGTCTTTATCGCACTCCTCGTTATACCACAATTGAAAAAAGACATTATGAATCGGTAGTGGAAGGTATGCGTGCCGCCGCTACCGGAGGAACTTGCCGTATGCTGTCAATGATGGTCCCGGAATTGGAAGCCTGCGGAAAGACAGGTACGGCACAGAATCGCGGACATGACCATTCGGTGTTTATGGGCTTTGCGCCAATGAACAAGCCGAAAATAGCCATTGCCGTCTATGTGGAAAATGGAGGATGGGGAGCCACATACGGAGTGCCGGTCGGTGCTTTGATGATGGAACAATATATGAAAGGCAAGTTGTCGCCGGAAAATGAGATAAGAGCGGAAGAAATTAGTAACAGAGTGATATTGTATGGTAACGAGGAGCGATAGTTTATGGAAATCTTTGGACTGGGTGACGATTTGTATTTACCTGCTCCTGATTATTGGCGGATGGTTCAGCGTGTGCGGAGCCAGCTATGACTATGGCGAGCGTGATTTTCTCGACTTCTCGACTCGTGCCGGTAAGCAGTTCGTTTGGATTATCTGTTCTTTCGGGCTAGGATTTGTGTTGCTGATGTTGGAAGACCGGATGTACGATATGTTCGCGTACATTATATATATAGGGATGATTCTTCTGTTGATTGTCACGATTTTTATTGCTCCGGATACAAAAGGTTCCCGTTCCTGGTTGGTGATGGGGCCGGTCAGCCTGCAACCCGCCGAGTTCGCTAAGTTTGCTACAGCTTTGGCATTGGCCAAATATATGAATGCCTACTCATTCAGTATCAAGAAAGAAAAGTGTGCTTTAGCTTTGGGATTGATTATTCTTCTGCCGATGTTATTGATTATCGGGCAGAGGGAAACAGGGTCCGCATTGGTATATCTCGCCTTTTTCTTGGTGCTTTATCGGGAAGGAATGCCGGGAGTAGTACTTTTTGCAGGTGTCTGTGCGGTAATCTACTTTGTGGTCGGTATTCGTTTTGACGAGGTCTTTATTGCAGATACCCCTACGCCGTTGGGAGAGTTTATTGTATTGTTACTGATTTTATTGTTTGCCGGTGGCATGGTGTGGGTATATCGTAAGAAATGGGCGGCTGCCCGCAATATTATCGGTGGAAGTCTGGGGATATTGTTGATTGCCTATTTGATCTCGGAATATTGGGTACACTTTAGTCTGGTCTGGGTGCAGTGGGGACTGTGTGCTGTTGCAATAGGCTATTTGATTTATTTAGCATTAAGTGAGCGTCAGCGTGCTTACTTTCTAATCGCTTTATTTACCATCGGCTCTATCGGATTTTTATATTCCAGCAATTATGTATTCGATAGCGTATTGGAGCCCCATCAACAAGTCCGCATCAAAGTGGTATTGGGTTTGGAAGAAGATTTGACCGGTGCGGGATACAACGTCAACCAATCCAAGATTGCCATCGGTTCCGGTGGATTGACAGGGAAAGGTTTCCTGAATGGTACGCAGACCAAACTGAAATATGTTCCCGAACAGGATACTGATTTCATCTTCTGTACGGTGGGAGAGGAGCAAGGTTTTGTCGGTTCGGCAGCCGTCTTGATAGCTTTCCTGATCTTGATTTTCCGCTTGATTTTCTTGTCGGAGCGTCAACCCTCCACCTTCGGTCGGGTCTATGGCTATTCAGTCCTCAGCATTTTCCTGTTTCACCTATTTATTAATATAGGCATGGTGCTGGGACTTACTCCGGTCATCGGTATCCCATTACCTTTCTTTAGCTACGGAGGTTCTTCCTTATGGGGCTTTACGATACTGTTGTTCATTTTCCTACGCATTGATGCGGGACGGAGTAGAAGACTCTAACAAATTGTTTATCTTTCGAAGTGAGAATACCTTTAATCAAGCCTTTAAGCTATTTCCAAAGCGGTTCGTTATACCATGACTTAGAGAATCCCATTGCAGCAACATCAACAATAGAGTATTCAGACAGGAGCACCTTTAACTTCTGCTTGAAGTTATTGTTGGGATGAATCGCATCTATCAGGTAGGCCACACAGCACAATTGAGCATATAGCTTTTCCTGTGATATAGCTTTGTCTTGAATCCAAGGATTTTGTAGTTTCTTGGGCAGTTGTGGCTTCCAAGGATATTTCCTGTTCCATATACGGGCATGGTGTGCTATGCAGTTACGCAATACGGACAGGCTTTTTATCCAACTTTCAAGATACAGGTGCTGTGGCAAACCAAGCTCTCTTGCAATCTGCTTTTTAAGGTTGTTGTCTGATAAATTGCAGTATAGCTTTGAGAGTGTTCCGAAAGATGACACTTCCAAGGTTTTCCACGCAGGTGGATATGGTGGGGTATCGTACTTGGCGAAGTGTTCAATCAAAAAATCTTCTTTTGAGCGCTTCAATTCGTCTTCTATATTGGAGAGGCATTTAGAGAAGATTGTTGTGTTGGAGAATAATGATTCATTAGCAAACCAAAATGCACCATAGTTAGATGATACAACCTGAATAACTTTAGTACGCAATGCAATCTCGATGCTTTGTATGGCTGAAAAAATGATAGTGCGTAATTCTTTGTCAAAATTATACAAGACCACTACGTTCTCAAACTTACTCTTAGGCTTAAATACATGGTTCACCTTGTCGCTTTCCATAGGTTTCCAATAATTAGCCAAACGGAAATAACTGATGATTTTCAAGCATTCGACCGCCGCTTGCTCATCGTCAAACAGAAGTCCTTTGCTTTTCAACATAGCCATCTGGTCGGAAAGGCTTATGGATTGCTTAGTGTATGTTACCATAGGTATATAAAAAATAAGTTCCGCCCTGGTACGCATTGTAAAGAGGCGTGGCGGAAATTGTTAGTGCAAAGGTAATGCTTTTTCCTCAGAGTACCAAACATTCTTATGTTTTTCTATCAATCGCTTATCTCCTTATGTCGGATGCAAAAATAGCCAGCCGTTGTTGAATGTGCAAAGGTCAAGCGGTAATCGGTTGTAGATACCGTTATTCTTTTTGATAAATATTTAAGTTTTATTTTCTGCTTACCGTGATATTCGTATCCCCACATCATTTATCCCCTGCAATATGTCGTCTTTCATACCGGATACTACCTTAAAAGTGTAGTTTCCTGGATGTAGCGGGCGAACCGAGCGTATGAAAGTCTCCGACTGATAGACACTGCCCCAGCCTTTGCCGAACCATCTTCCTGTAGAGTCGGTTAGGTGAATAGCGATGGTATCGGTGCGCCACACAGTGGAATCCTGTAGATTCTGACTGATAAATAAATGAAGGTCCTGATAAGGATAATCCGTACGGTTACGAACTTCCGCAAATAGTCTCAAAGTCGGAGGGAGGCTGTCTGTGATAGGAACAAAAAAGGAGAGTGTATCACTCTTTCCCCACCCGTTGTCGGGAAGGGATTGATAAGAGTGATACACGGTATTCTCGTTGCATGCCGCCGTTAGGCAAGCAGTGAAAAGGCAAAATAAACTATTCCTGAACAGGCTTTTCATTATTGGTTTGCGGTTTCGGTTTCTCTTTATTCGGCTCTTTGACTGGTCTTTCTGGCTTTTCCGGCCTTTCTTGAGCTTGTGGTCTTTCTTGATTCATCCCTCTTTCCGGTCGTCTGTTTTCATTATTCCGTCCCTGATTCTGTCCTCTGTTCCGATTATTATTATTTCTC
>OJPI01001141.1_pt1 | contig 14323 bp, 11 predicted proteins | sample 1598461 | NCBI WGS metagenome assembly OJPI01 (sample SAMN03922483, study PRJEB24848) | human gut metagenome | isolation source: stool sample | host: Homo sapiens | place: Germany | collected 2011-05 | reverse complement strand
TCTAACGGTTAGGACACATGCCTCTCACGCATGTAATACGAGTTCGATTCTCGTACCCACTACACAACGAGGAAATGAATCAATTCATTTCCTCGTTTAATTTATACACCTCAAAGAAAGATTCTTTATCAATCCTCAACCTAATTCTCTCTTCCCGTTTCTGTCCTGCCAGATTCAAGAATAAATTGAAATATAACTGACTGAAAGAAAGACCGGAACGGTTATAAGTAATATCAAATGTCCAAGTCCTACGGAAAGAGTCAAAAGCAGCAAATGGCTGCTCACCACCTTTACACATAAACACTTCGGGAAAGGACGCAGGCGGATAAAGTTGAAATAAGCCAGCCAATTGCACATAAATGTAATCAATCATCCATTCATCTCCCGTCAAAGCAAGCTCCCCTTTTAAACGGAGTTTAACCGCATACGCAGCAGTTACATCAGGAGAAGTATAAACAGGTATCTGGCTCTCCGACGGATAGTCACCATTTTTATATCCCAGACTCATTGTCAATCCCGATTTACCGATTCCGTTAAATCCGTCAGCTTCCTGTCTCGCCAACTGATTCTTCAGATCAATCATAAACGTCAGTTTGCCAAGAGTTGGATCTCCCGGATACTGCGCCAGCGTATCCAGCACATAATCCCCCTCATTATAACTCCCGGCTACCAATTCTCTCTTTCCATCTTCCAGAGCAACACCACCCCTTTCAATATCTACATTGCCTACCGGATAATAAATCGCATCATCATCCTTCGCACAGCCAAAAACGCATAGCAGCAATACTGCCAATCCTATTATCTTATTCATAATCTTTTCTATATCTTGATTTAATAACAAATATACATCTTTTTTGTGCTGCAATTGATTTATATCAACCGTTTTTAGTATTTTTGCACACACCAAAACAAAAAAGACATGGATACATTGTTAAGAGAAACTGTAAATGCCGTTGTAAATTCCCGCTTTCCGGAAATGAGTATAGAGGGAAGACGGCAGATAGAAAGTATACTGATCCGTGAAGAGTTTCCCAAAGGAGCCATTGCACTGAATGAGGGAGAGGTCGCTCACGAGATTGTATTCGTCGGTAAAGGTATGCTCAGACAATACTACTACAAAAACGGGAAAGACGTTACCGAGCATTTCTCTTACGAAGGATGTATCGTGATGTGCATTGAAAGCTTCTTGAAGCAAGTACCTACCCGGCTTATAGTGGAGACACTGGAACCTTCCATTATCTACCTTTTCCCCCGCGACATGATACAGAAGCTGGCGAGAGAAAATTGGGAAATCAATATGTTCTATCAGAAAATATTGGAATACTCTTTAATTGTATCACAAGTCAAAGCTGATTCCTGGCGCTTTGAATCCGCCCGCGAACGCTATAATCTCCTGCTCGAAACGCATCCGGAAATCATCAAACGCGCTCCTTTGGCATACATAGCCTCTTACCTGCTGATGACACCGGAGACCTTGAGCCGCGTACGCTCCGGAGTTTTGTAAACACATTATCGGTTCTTCCGATATTCTTTGGGAGACATCCCCGTATAATGCTTAAAATATTTCCCGAAGAAGGACTGGTTGGCAAAGCTCAAGCGGTCAGCTATCTCCTGTATATTCATGCTTGAGGAGTTCAGAAGTGCTTTTGCTTCCAAAATCACAAACTCATCGATCCACTCACCCACGGTCTTTCCACTCACCTCCTTCACAACTCCGGAAAGATGTTTCGGCGTCAGACACAGCTGGTCAGCATAAAACTTCACACTACGTTCTGATTGATAAGATTCTACCAGCGTTTCATAGAAACGTTCAAAGATATACTCTTTCCGGCTTTTCGACTTCACCGAAGCAGTGACTGCAGGCGCATGATTGTTAAAAATATTGCACAATTCAAAAAAGAAACCCTGCATCAGTCCGAGCACGACCTCCCTGCGATACAGATCCCCTTTACTCCTCAACCTCTTTCTGATAAACGTATGATATTCCTGCACCGTGCGCTGCTCGTTCGGAGTCAGGCTAAAACAAGGATAATCTTTCAGATAGAAAAACAATGCAAGCAGATTGCCTACTTTAGGCAATGTCTCCAGCAAACTCTTGGATACCGCAAAGAAGATTCCCTTGAAGTCGGGACTAAACTGCCGGTGTTCTATAATCTGGCTCGGCAGGGCTATCACCATCCCTCCCGAAGATAATTGAAAATCCTGCAGATTAATATTAAAAGTACCCTCACCTTCCAGGCAAAGTCCTATTGTCAATACCTCCAACTTGCTGGGACCGCTATATAAGGAAATAACGCTCTCCGAATCGAAGAGCGCTATATCATTATCAATGACATCAATGCTATCAACATCTATATGCTTAGAATGAACTACTGAAGAAATACCTACTTTAGGAACATTTTGAATATCCATACTCTCTCTTTTTGCGACAAATATACCAGCAATAAATCAGATATACAAGTCAAAACAGAGTATCACCAGACAAAATGAACATTTTTGGCTACTTATTGACCACCCCGAACAGATATTCAGCGTCACGCCGGGCAGCAGGAACAGTCCACTTCTCCGGAACGAATTTCCACTGATTCAACGCTTTCGGATTCATTCCCCCCTTCTCCTCGATATAATTCATCAGGTAAAAACGAAGATCCTTATCAGTAGAGAAAATGATACGGTCTTTCAATTTCTCTTGAGGAATGCCCGAACCTTTTGTCAACAATTCACCGCCACCATTACCACGATAAGAATTCAACGCCACTTTATAAATCTTATTTATATCGAAAGGAGAGCCATCTGCCATACTGACAATCGTAATCTTCTCCCCTTTCGGTTTAGTAACATCCACCGTATAGATTATGCCGGAAGCCGAATCAAAGTTAAAACTGAAATTCTGGAAAGAAGCCCTGTCCTCCGCACCATCCCGATGTTTTTCCTTGAACCACAGCAAATGGTCGTCCGGTGATTTCATCCGGTTAGTCCACATGAAATAAGACATCTCCAGAAAATCCTTGATTTCTTTACCGGACAAAGTCATCACGTACAGCATATTTTCATACTTATATAAGTTGAACATATCACTGACGAACACATCCCCTTTCTTAATTTCCGCATCGAATGAAAGCGGCGCTGCAAAAGAAATGTCGGCTCCCGTGATATCGAGCTGCAAAGTATGTATCAGATCGATGAAAGCGGAAGGACCAAAGAAAGAAGGATGCGTAGAGATATCCTCAGTAAACGTACCGATTTTCTTGGACACAAACTTCCGCACAGCCTCATACTGCGGAGCGAAATGTTTCATAAAATCCTTGCTGACACCATACTCCTTTGTCTCCGTCAATACCCCTTGAATATCCTTGCTCAGTACCTTGCCATCCTTCAATTTCAAAGTGATGTCGACATTGGACAGCACCACTCCGTTGCTTGCCGGATCAATAACCAACACCGAATCTCCGGCAACATTCATCACCTTCTTACATTCGCGGGCATGATCATGTCCCATCAATACCACATCGAATCCCGGAATATTCTTTGCCACATTCAGAGACGCATTCTCATTATATTTACCGGACATCTTAAACGCATCCTGTCCGGCATGGAACAACCCGATTACCACATCCGGATTCTCCTTTGCACGGATTATCTTCATCCATTTGCGAGCCGTCTCCTCCATATCGTCAAAACGAAGCCCTCTCCACAGATTTTCCGAAAGCCAGGCAGGAATGGCCGGTGTTATCATCCCAAAAACGACGATCTTCACCCCGTCCCGTTCCAACATTTTATAAGGAGGAAGATGAGGTTTCCCCGTAGACGTATCAATGATATTGGCTCCCAGTACGGGAAAGTCACAGGTTCCAATCCAACGGTCGAATACAGCACGTCCAGTTTCCACATCATGATTCCCCATATTGCCCGCATCATATTTCATATAATTCATCATCTCGGCGCAAAGATGCGGAGACACGGTATCTATATAATTATAGTAATAAGCGGTAGGCTGTCCTTGCAGAATATCCCCATTATCCAGCAGTATCAGATTATCTTTATACTCCCGGCGTTCCTTCTCAATAAATGAGTATATCCGGGCCAGACTCCCTTTCCATTCCTGACGGGTTATAAAATTGTAAGGATAATAATTTCCGTGTACATCACTTGTCTGTACAATCTTCAACTTCACTACCTTTTCCTGTGCCACAACGGACAGTGCCAGACAGAAAAGCCAAGCATAAATCAATGTTATTCGTTTCATTCTTTTTCTATTTTTAGAGGATGCGAGAATATAAATCGTGCCCCGCCTGTATAGTCGGGATCAATCCATATTGCTCCTTTCCATTTAGATACGATCAATTTACAAATAGACAACCCCAATCCGGTTCCCTGAGCATACTCATTCAGTTTCTCAAAGCGTTCGAACACAAGTTTCTGTTTTTCTTTCGGGATACCGCATCCGGTGTCAGTTACCGAGAAAACCGCCATTCCCGTTTTTTCATCGACAGAAAAGTCCAATGTAATCTTCCCCTTTTTCGTAAATTTATCAGCATTCGACAAAAGATTGATAATCACCTGCTGCATACGCTGTATATCCGTCTCCATCCGGTACGTCTCAAAAGAAGTGGTAAACAGAAACTGATTATCCGAAGATTGCCGTGAAAAACTAACGGAAGCAACCACCTGCCGACACAACAGTACGATATCACACTCCTCCCAAGTCAGCGTCACCCGGTTAGCCTCCAGTCGCGAAAGGTCAAGAATATCATTAATCAGGCGGAGCAGTAAATCTGAATTAGTCTTGATAATCTGAAAATAGGACTGACGTTCCTCCTCCGTACTTCCTTCCACAGCCAACACATCCGAGAATCCGACAATTGAGTTCAGCGGTGTACGTATCTCATGACTCATGTTCGCCAGGAAAGCACTTTTCAAACGGTTGGACTCTTCCGCCCTGTCTTTCGCCACACGCAGATCTTTGTCCGATCTCAACAGTTCGTCTTTCAACCGCTTCGTACGGAAATAATAAAAGAGAGAAATAAACAGCCCCAACACCAAGACAACAAACAAAGTGCAAGCAGACCATATCTGATACGTATACTGCTGATAGAATGAAACCGGCTGATTGATGAGCTCCACGCCAAAAGGCAAAGCCTTCGGATCCAGTCCCCATTCTTTCGCTTTCCGACTGTCCATCACAGCCTTAGATTCCATAATCTGCAGATGTTTCTCCGTGCTGCCGGACTGATTATCCATCCGGACAGATTCCATAGCCATCTCTTCTCCCACTTTTCGATAATCGGGCAATACGCCTCCTATCGCCCAATGTCCCAGACTCACCGATGAAGGTGTAAAGGTAGGAATGGCAGGAGCCGCTTCCATCATCGCATACGTGGCGTTCCGCATAAAATACCCCTCATTCATGTCCACCCTCCAAGTACCCACCATAATAACAGTATGCTCCGGCAAATGCCGCAATTCCTCTACAATCGTATAAATGGTATGTTTTCTTCCGTCCAACAGAACAAGATCCAGATCGGGGAAATTTTTCATTTCCTTTCGCACCAACGCTTGCATCGTGACGCCGCCATACGTATTATCCGAGATAAAAGCAATATGTTTTGTTTCGGGATAGAACGCACGAATCATACGCACATTATCTCCTATATTATAATGATTGATAAATCCCGACTGCAATTCAGGAATATCCATATGATCTTCAAAGATATCTACAGATTCGGGCAACCAGCTATCCAAACTTCCGACAGTATCTTCCGGCAATATCACGACATTGCTGCTGACCAGACTACACATTACCGGAACTTTCACCCGCATCGAATCCCTCTGAGACAGATAAGCCGCCCACGCCTCCTGTCCTAACAATATAATTTGTGCCGGTTGCTGCTTTCCCCCCTGATATTTAGCAAGGATTTGTGTCATCATACCACTCCATAAAGGAGCTTCCGAGAAACTCTTGCAGTTCATATTCTCAATAATAATATCACGTTTCCCTCCCAGTTTGGTATATCCCTCCATATAATCGGAAATAGTAACTGAAGTCTGATGGGCAGCCGGATTATAGGAACAAATAATTAGAATAGGATTCATATCCTTAGAGGTTGCAAAGACCTCCATTGACAGGGATAGCCAAAGGAAGAAAGCAAAAAGACATCCTGAATATCTGGGCATAGTTATGCAGTTTTGATGTGCTTACTTATTTATTTAGGTTGCAAATATAGTAAAACTTGTCGGTTTTAACGGATTAATGTGTATTTTTGTCGCTCATTTATTCTCAAAAAATACAATTTATGGAATTATTTCACAAGATGATTTCCGGACTGTCAGGCATATCGGAAAAACAAATAAGCAGTACCCTCCACCTTCTGGGTGAAGGCGCTACGATTCCTTTCATCAGCCGCTACCGCAAAGAAGTTACAGGCGGACTGAATGAAGTTCAGATAGAACAGATCAAAGAGCAACATGATAAGTTGTGCGACATAGCCAAACGGAAAGAGACTATTCTCGGCACCATCACCGAACAAGGAAAACTCACCGCCGAGTTGGAGAAACGTATCAACGACACCTGGAATCCGACAGAACTGGAGGATATCTACCTCCCCTACAAGCCCAAACGTAAGACACGTGCCGAAGCCGCCCGTCAGAAAGGGTTAGAGCCGCTTGCTACCCTAGTGCTATTACAGAGGGAAAACAACCTGAGCGCCCGTGCCGCCTCATTCGTCAAGGGAGAGGTAAAAGACGTGGAAGACGCATTGAAAGGGGCTCGCGATATCATAGCCGAGCAAGTGAACGAAGACGAACGTGCCCGTAACGCCGTCCGCAATCAATTCAGCCGCCAGGCGGAAATCAACGCTAAAGTAGTTAAAGGCAAAGAAGAAGAGGCCGCCAAATACCGGGACTATTTCGATTTTTCCGAACCTTTGAAACGCTGCACTTCCCATCGCCTGCTTGCCATCCGCCGCGCCGAAGCCGAAGGGCTGCTGAAAGTGTCCATCACTCCGGACGACGAGGCGTGCATCGAACGTCTGGAACGCCAATTCGTACGTGGTAACAATGAATGCAGCGAACAAGTGAGCGAAGCTGCTATCGACGCCTACAAACGTCTGCTTAAACCTTCCATCGAAACGGAATTTGCCGCACAATCAAAAGAGAAAGCCGACGACGAAGCCATCCGCGTCTTCACGGAGAACCTCCGCCAACTACTCCTTGCCGCCCCATTGGGACAGAAGCGGGTACTCGCCATCGATCCCGGTTTCCGTACCGGTTGCAAGGTTGTTTGTCTCGACGCTCAAGGTAATCTGCTGCATAATAAAAACATTTATCCTCATCCTCCGGTCGGCAAGACCGGTGAAGCTGCTTCGAAACTCCGTAAGATGGTCGAAGCCTACCAGATCGAAGCTATCTCCATCGGCAACGGAACGGCCAGCCGCGAAACGGAGGACTTTATCAACCAACAGACATTCGACCGTCAGATTCCTGTATTTGTAGTCAGCGAACAGGGGGCTTCCATCTATTCGGCTTCCAAGATCGCCCGCGACGAATTTCCTGACTACGACGTGACGGTCAGAGGAGCCGTTTCCATCGGCCGCCGTCTGATGGATCCATTGGCGGAATTAGTCAAGATAGATCCCAAGTCCATCGGAGTCGGTCAGTATCAGCATGATGTAGACCAGACGAAATTAAAGAAAGCGCTCGACCAGACCGTAGAGAATTGCGTAAACCTCGTAGGAGTGAACCTGAATACAGCCAGTAGCCATCTGTTGACTTACATTTCCGGATTAGGTCCTCAACTGGCGCAAAATATCGTCAATTATCGTGCCGAGAATGGAGCCTTCAACTCCCGCAAAGAACTGATGAAAGTTCCGCGTATGGGCGCCAAAGCTTTCGAGCAGTGTGCCGGGTTCCTCCGTATTCCCGGAGCAAAGAACCCGCTCGACAATACGGCCGTGCATCCGGAAAGTTACCATATTGTGGAACAGATGGCAAAGGATCTGAAATGTACTGTCAATGAGCTGATAGCCGACAAGGAACTCCGCCGGAAAATCAATATCTCCGATTACGTCACTCCCGTCGTCGGCCTGCCTACCTTACAAGATATTATGCAGGAACTCGAAAAACCCGGACGCGACCCACGAAAAGCCATCAAAGTATTTGAGTTCGACAAGAATGTACGTACCATAGCCGATTTACGCGAAGGCATGATTCTTCCGGGCATTGTAGGAAACATCACCAATTTCGGAGCTTTCGTCGATATAGGTATCAAGGAGAACGGTCTTGTACACCTCTCCCAATTGGCGGAACGTTACATTTCCGATCCTACGGAAATCGTTTCCATCCACCAGCACGTCATGGTCAGAGTGATGAACGTAGATACCGACCGCAAACGGATTCAGCTTAGCATGATCGGTGTACCGCAAGACTGATCGCCGTTCTTTTCTCACCCCACCAGATAATAAGAACAGTAAACAGAATCATCAGTACCGTGCAAATGAGCGAGCCTTCAAAACCGAAGGCTCCGCCATTCAGCACATTATTTTCGGGCATATTCAGTTTCAGCATAGTAGACACAAAATTGTTGCCGCTCACCTGATAGCCCAGAACCGGACCTTGTATCCAATTCCAGAAAAGATGGAGGGAGATCGGGAAACAAAGGTTCCGCATATATAAATAAGAAGCACCCAGCAACATGCCTGCCAGCAAAAGGTTGATCATCGGCAAGGCATTTATTTCAGGATTAAAAATATGCAGGAATGCGAATAACGATGCCGAGATAAACAGGGAAAGGAATTTATTCAGACGAGTATGTAATAAACGTCCCAATATATAGCCACGCATCAGAATCTCTTCAAACACTGCGACAAGCAGGAAAAACACCCACGCCCCCGCTAAATCCCAAGCCTTGAACTGAAAACCGACTACTTCCACTTCGCCCATAGCCAACGACAGACCGAAGCCTACCATATACAACAGGACAGCCATCAAAAAACCGTACCACAACCCTTTCGTATGTCCTCTGACGGACAGCCCCAAGTCAGAGAACGGGCGGCGTTCAAAACGTAACATGATAGCGGCGGCAGTGAGAACAGCCAGCAGCATACTGCTTTCCAACAGAATATACCCCACCAATCCCGGATGACGGGCCTCCACTCCAAGCACCATCGACAAGAATCCTCTTGCCAGCGTGCCGTACAATCCCATAAATATGAAAAATATTCCTATAAACAGTGGGATACACGCCCATACAGGAAGTCTCTTAGGTTCTTTTTTCTCCACAATATCTTCTGCCGTCATTTTACAATTTGTTAATCCACCTGCAAAATTAGATATAAAACATAAAAAAACATCATATAATTTCGTTTTTTCCTATATTTGTCAGAACAAATTCGCATGATTATGAAAATTAAACTACTATTGATAAGCTTTTTATTGGCAGCCAACGCTTTAGGAGCAGTAGCACAAGTGAGTAAAACTTATTATGTAAGCAAACCCGGAACACTTATTTCCATGATGACGGAGGATGAAGCCAACGCCGTCACCCATCTCACCCTGACCGGTAAGCTGAATGCAGAAGACTTCCGACATCTGCGTGACGAATTCGCCAGTCTGAAAGTACTGGACATCTCGAATGCCGAGATCAAGATGTACAGCGGCAAGGCGGGCACTTACCCCAACGGAAAGTTCTACATTTATATGCCGAATTTCATTCCCGCATACGCATTCTCAAATGTTGTAGACGGAGTAACCAAAGGCAAGAAGACGCTGGAGAAGGTAATACTTTCGGAAAAAACCAAAAATATAGAGGATGCAGCCTTCAAAGGTTGCGAAAACTTGAGAATCTGTCAGATTCGCAAAAAGACAGCTCCCAATCTGTTGCCGGAAGCGTTGGCGGACAGCGTTACCGCCATCTTCGTACCTCTAGGCAGCAGCGATTCTTACCGTAATAAGGACAGATGGCAGAACTTCGCTTTCATCGAGGGTGAACCGGTAGAAGCAACCTTGCAAGTGGGACTGATGGGCAAATTGGAAGAAGAGATTCTGAAAGCCGGATTACAACCTAGAGACATCAATTTCCTGACTGTAGAAGGCAAACTGGACAACGCCGATTTCAAACTAATCCGCGACTATATGCCGAATCTGGTAGCGGTCGACATTTCAAAAACAAACGCAACGGCCATCCCCGACTTCACTTTCTCACAGAAAAAATACCTGCTGAAAATAAAACTACCCCGCAATCTGAAATCCATCGGTCAACGTGTATTCAGTAATTGCGGCCGTCTGTGCGGCACATTGGAACTTCCCGCCGGTGTGACGGCTATTGAGTTCGGCGCATTTATGGGATGCGACAATCTTCGCTATGTAGTGGCTACCGGAGACAAGATTACGACCGTCGGAGACAGTTTGTTTGGCGAAGGAGTGCCGAGCAAGTTGATTTATAAGAAATAAATGATTCTAACAACGATAATGGCGGTATCTCTCATGGGGATACCCGTCGCTGACGAGCCCAAAGACTCGGTGATGCGGAAAGAGGCAGACGCGTTCATGGCACGGATGAGTCCGACGCTGCAGCCCACACAGCGTGACGCTATATTTACAGCTATCAACGGAAATACGAAGAAGTTGGAAAATGTAAGAAATGCGCGTAATGGCAAACCTACTTATCCCGCAAATGTAAAAGTGACAGAGCCCGCCGGTAATCTGAGGCTTTACACCCCTACCACTTCCACCAACAATACATTGCTTATCTATCTGCATGGCGGAGGATGGACAATCGGCAGTTTGAACAGTTGTGCCCGGTTTTGCAGCGAAGTCTGTTCGAGAAGCGGCATAAGTGTCCTCGCTGTTGACTATCGTTTATCCCCCGAACACCCTTATCCGACACCGCTTGACGATTGTGAGGAAGCGATCAGATTTGCAATAAAGAATGCAGCCCGTTGGGGATGTTCTCCCAACCGGATAATGGTAGGCGGTGATAGTTCCGGCGGCAATCTCGCCATTTCTTCCACATTGAGAATGAACGAAGGGGATATAGCGGGGCTTTTGCTTTTCTATCCCGTTGTGAAGGCATGGAATGACCATAGCCCTTCATGGCAGAAGTACGACAAGGGATTCGGGCTGGACGGAGATTTAATGGAGGCGTTCAACCAAAGTTATGAGCCATCACCCGATAGGATACACAATCCGGAAATATCCCCCATGTCGGCCACAGACAAAACCTTGAAAAAACTACCTCGTACACTCCTTATCGCAGCCGGACGAGATATCCTGGCTTGTCAAGGGAAAGAGTTTATCGACCGTATCACCTCTCTTGGCGTGAATGCTACCCGACTCGAATTTCCCTCGGCAGTGCATTTGTTTATCACTGTGCCCGGTCAAGAAACAGCTTTCAATGAAGCGGTGAAGCATACAGTGGAGTTTCTTGGCAAATAAAAAGTAATCAAAACTCAACTATGGAGATAAAAATACCCTGATATGGGTTTGACAAATTTAAGTCAACGCATATCAGGGTATAACACAAACCAAAATGAAAAAGATAAAACCTATAGTTACAATATCCTATCGATATCGGCTTTAAGTTTTTTCACATCAGTATCCAGCTTTCTTTTCTTTACTACAGTTTCAAGTAAATCCATCTTAGTCAGTATCGATTCTTTTAGAAACCGATACCGTTCTTCTTCGGTCTTACTGAAAAAGTTATCATCTGTTATGATGATTGGAATACCGATGGATTTCTCCTTTTTGCGATAGGGTTCAATTTCTTTCAAATATGACAATTCTGTAGGAGTAGGTTTCACATGAAATTCAAGTAAAACTAAATTCAAATCCTTACCATAATCTTCAATCTTCAATTTTTTCAGATTGCCAGATATGCCAGCTGTACCTCTCTCACCCCAAATATAAAGACTAACTTGATTTCCAAGTTCATGAGCCTCACCTCTTTTCAAATTAGGGTCAAATCCAACTTTCAAAAAACATCCCAAAATATTATCACCCATAATTAATGCATATTTTTATTTAACGGTCCTCTGTTAATTAAGTTCTCTTGATATTCCCAATCCCAAGCGGCTTGCCTATTAGGAAAAAGTTCAATTGGTTCCATCCTTTTATCTTCCATAAACGACTTAGTATATCTTTTTTCCGGTATTTTCTGTGACGTAATTCCATTCTTCAAGAAAGTACCATCAGTAGAATATAGTTTATATCCCCATGTCGGTCTCTGACTTTTCAGTGAGTTTCCATGTACTTTAACTACCGTTGTCGCTTCCGTTCCTGTTGACACGACAGAAGCACTCCCCTGCAAAGTTGAAGATACTTTCTTCATCGGACTCAACATAAGAGCTGCCGTAGCTACCGCGTTTTCCCAATTCTCAGGGTCTTTCATTGCTTGCCAAGTATCCGAAGCCTGTTGGGATACCGGTGTGTTTATGCGATATGAAACCTCCGAACCGATTGCATTCCCTATGTTTTTAGTACCCGAAGAAAGATAAGAGCCAACTCCGTTATTATAAATATACTGTGTTTCATCCGCCAATCCATTTACTAGATTGATAGGAGTATTCACTACGGAAGCAACTGTATTATGGATAAACCTAAAAGTATTTACAAGCCCGTTGTTGCCATATTGATACCGACCGAATGGCTGCAATAACGGTTCACCAGGCCACATACCATTAAGATCGATGAGTCTTACCGGATTATTCACACAATAATTATAAGGGCTCCAGCCATAATACTTCTCCGCCATCGGATCCACCGCACACCATCTACCTATCGCCGCATCATACATCCGCGCACCATAATCATACCAATCTAAACCACCTTTTCTATCAAGCTCCTTACCGTTATACTTATAAGGTTGAACCGAATTCGAAGAAGAAGACATCAGGCCACCGAAAGGATAATAATCATTTACCTCTTCTACATTGCCCGTTTCATCAACCACCACACGATTATTGCCCTGATAATCTTTCAGATAGTAATGGTACTTATTATCAGCCAAAGTGATATAACCGGACTCGGTCAGCAACTGTGTAGCAACACCGTTTTCATAGATCACATTGCCACAATAGTCAGTAGTGGCGGTATCAGTACCGAGCACACGCGTGCTACGAAGTTTAGTACCATCAGCGTCATAAACATAAGAGATACTGTTACCGTCACCAAACTCTATACGGCTCGGTAAATTTAAACAATTATACGTAATGAGGGTTATATTTTTGTTTAAATCTTGAATTAAATTACCGTTAGCGTCATAAACATATTCCTGAGGCTGACTTGCACCGTCCTTGAAATCCATTCCATTGCCATAAACGGAAGCCGTAGCAGCATCATGAACGGACTGCAACCGATTGCCGTTATATGTCAGATTCAAGTCATCAACCAGACCGTAATCCGTCGCTGAAGTACGTCCGTAACGGAGTAATCCCAAGATATTGCCCATCTTATCATAGCCGGTCACATGCTCATTGTAATGCCCCGGACTTTGCGACAAGTCATTACCTTCTCCATAGTCGGCAATCTTCAATCGGGAAAGACCATCATAGGTAAACTTATACCCTTTGGAATCGGAAGAAGAAAAGGAGGAGGAAGAGGGAGACGAAGACCAGGTCATGCTGCTGATATTCCCGTTATAGCAAGGAGTTCCCGCACCATCCGTATAATGAAGCGTCTGACAGAACAAAGGACTGTCAATCCGTGTCAACCAGTTACGAATGTTATACTCATTCGTTGTAGTCAAGGAGTCCGTCCCATGAATGCGGGAAAGGCCACGCAGCCTGCCGATTTCATCAAAAGAATAAACAAACGCGGTTGTATCATTACCCAAGACGTGCATTTCACGGGTAAGTCTGCCAGCATGATCGTAAGTGTATCGTTTTCCTAACCGAAAGACACCGTCATACTCTTCGCAAGAAGCAACAGGCTGTCCGCTAAAGTTGAAAGAAGACTTGTTAACGATAACTTTCCTGTCCATTCCAACCCTGCGGGACTGAATCAGATAACGATGATAATCATAATAAAAACAACTGTAACATTCAGAACCATTCTCCAGAGCACGTGTCATGCTACCCGTCAACAAGTCCTTGCAATGACGCAAACCCTGTACACTACTTACATATTGCTTACCAACTCATCATCGGCAACATAATTCAAAGAATTATCAAAGCCGACAAGACCGTCCTTATAATCATACGTATCATAATAATCCGCTTTCAAGACATCCAGACTATCAATCGCGAATCCTGCCGAATCAGGAACAATATATCCGAATTTGGCTGACGGCGTTTCAGGAGAAAATTCCGCATAAACATACTGAGAATTACAA
>OJPI01001131.1_pt1 | contig 14511 bp, 15 predicted proteins | sample 1598461 | NCBI WGS metagenome assembly OJPI01 (sample SAMN03922483, study PRJEB24848) | human gut metagenome | isolation source: stool sample | host: Homo sapiens | place: Germany | collected 2011-05 | reverse complement strand
ATATCCGGGATGATTGCCGGTTCACAGCTGTCTGATACGGCATTGGCAATGGCATCCATTTTCTTGAACACATCTTCCTTGTCAAAGCCGACAATCTCTCTGGTTTTATCGGCAATTCCGAAAATGATTTTTCCTCCGGTTCCATTTGCAAAGGCAACCACAGACTTCATATATTTGATGCTTTTCTCTGGCAGGTTCTCTTTGAACTCCACATTCTTCGATTCTCCTGCAAGAATTTCTTCTATGGTCATTGTAACACCTCGCTCTCTTTCACAGTTTTAACTGTTGTTACGATAGCATTGGTCCAACAAATTGAATCAAAGCCGCAACTGCCGATCCAAATTCGACAGTTCCTTTTATAGCTTGACCATTCTGCACCGTCACATTATAAATATTCTTTTCATCTATTCCCATATCAATACCTACTTTCGTTAAATAGCTTTCTACATGGCGAATTAACACCATAACAAACCGTTCCTTCACGCCATCGTCCAGATCAATGGAAATCATCTGATCGGCACGTTAATGAATCTTTTCTTCGTAGGTTCTGATTTCAGTATCCTTGTGCCTGCAAGGTGGTCAGCTTTTTATTTAGCTTCACACACTCGCCAGTGGAAACACTCAGAATAGTATCCGGCAGTTTAACGGCACTTAGCCGGCGGTTTTCTCGGCATATTCCTGTTTCAGTTCCTCTGCCAAATACGCATCGCTCATGCAGTGCATATCAGAAACACCGTCACGGATCAGCTGATAAACCTGGGAATGATAAAAGAAATCCAATGCCTCATCCAGCGAGAGTCCCTGCTGTTTCGCAAAGCATTCAATAACACGGCTATATTTTTTCTGAAGCAAAATCGGATTCGCTGTCATAGTGTTTCACTCCCTTCAAAATGCAACAGAGACAGTGCTTTCTCTGTGCGGAAACATATTTGCAGATTCGGCTTTTCATAACGCAGGCGGTTGATAGCTTCCGTCTTATCAATCAGCCCGTCAAAGAACAGCTCCACAGTATTGAACACCTTATCATTGGCAACACCGCCCACAACCAGGTCGTAATCGGTCGAATCTTTCCCGCTGCGGCAGTTCAAAATAAAGTCCAGCCATTCTTCGGAATAAGAATCGAATTTCAGCGTTTTCAGTTCAACTTCCCGGCTTTCATCGTATTCATACCGGGAAATAATACCGTCTTTCCCACGACGTTTGAACTTACCGCACCACTTTGCAGCCTGTTCATATAGCGGCGTGACATAGAAGCCACGCCCGAAGTCCACATTGGGGCGGGAATGAGCTAAATCTGGCTTAGCAATCTCTAAGAAAGAACCATGATAGAGAATCATACTTCCACACCCCTTTCTTTCATCACATCAAGGAGGTCATCAACGATATATTCCCGGCTCTGGGTATGCAACACTTCATATTCCGGCACAATGTAGCCGTTCAAAATATCACTCTGTCCAGTAAATGCCTGATAAACACGCGCTGCATCCACACCCAGCTTTGCCGCTACATTTTCAATGCAAAATACAGCAAACTCCAGTTCATTGGAATTTTTGATTTTTTCATCCGTCATCATACGCAAGCCCTCCTTTTACGATAAGCAGGTTCTCTTTGAACTCTACATTCTTCGATTCTCCTGCAAGAATTTCTTCTATGATTATAATAACACTTCCCAATAGTATAACCATCTGTGCTTTGCCCATTCACAAACTGAGCTGCCGTTGAAGGGCTGCCAGAACGGTAATTATTTTTCCATTATACACAAGACAGGACAAAAATCAACTTCCAGTATCAAGAGTCAAGTGCTAATTTCTTTGTGAATTTTCTGCGAACTCCTTCAGCTGCTTTTTATGGCGGTACATCATACCGTCCGCCCGTTTAATCATATCTCCCACCCGGGTATCCCCCGGTTCTGCCGCAGCATATCCACAGGCAATCTGCATACAGATATGCTCTGAATTCCGATTATAACTCTGCTGCATCAAATCCAGTTTTTTCAGACACTGTTCTATTGCATATGGAAAAGAGTCTGGCTTTCTTTCCCATACAACCAGAAATTCATCACCGCCAATGCGGTAACAGGTTCCCTCCCTGCCGCAAGCTTCCTGAATCAGACCGGCAGCATCCACAATATAGCGATCTCCGGCTTCATGTCCAAATGTGTCATTATAATATTTGAGATTATTCAAATCACACACCGCAAGCCCAATCTCCCCTAGCATCCCCTGACAGCTCTGCTCCCAGCGTTCATAAGCATTTCGGTTATACAGGCCTGTCAGCAAATCCGTCACCGCCAGTCTTTTGTAAATTGCATTTTCCTGTCCCTCCTTCAGCTGTATGGAAAGATCGTAAATAACACTCCAGGAAACACAGCCCACAAACAGCAGGCTTGCCAGACCGCCAGCCCTGTAGGTATCCAGAGTATTGTGATAAAATCCCCAAAAATCCCAGGCTGTAGAAACCAGGATAATCATGGTAGGAAAAAAAGTAGCCTTTACTTTATAATCAGCCCCATGCTTTCTAAAATAAAAAAACATCCCTGCAAACATCGTTCCAAATGCAGCCAGCAAAAGAAGATGCGTTGTAAACACAGTTTCCTTGAACTCCCGGATTCCCTTCACGTGAAGCCCAACGCTGACAGCCATATTCAGCAGACACAGGAAAAAATACAAATTCTCCCACCAAAGCTTTATCTTCATATCCCAATAGTAAATGGAAAAACAGAAAAACAGAATTGGAATCTGCAGAAACAGAAGATATCCCGCATAAGACAGGGCAATGTGATTAGAGGCCAGAAGATTGACCAGCTCACTTCCCCTGATAAACCACAGCCCGACTACAATCAGCAGTGCAGAAAAATAAAAGCTTTCCCGGCTGTTTTTTAACTCTCTGCGGACAATCCCCCAAAACAAAAGCACCATTACGCCAATCACAAAAGTCAGAAAATAAATAACCGCCGCAGGCAGGGCATGAATCAGCCGCTCCTTAAACATCTGCTGCCGATCCCCTAACCAGAATACAGGAGAAACTTTCTCATCATGGTAATAATGATACTGAATCTCAACCAGAACCTGGCTCTCGGCCTGGGAAAGTTTTACAAAATGAAAAAACTTCCCAGGAACCCTTCCCACTGCCGTAGTTCCATTATCCAGAGAATGTATCAGCCCCCCGTTCTGGTAAACCTTTACGGTCTGCCGATCAGAAACAAAATGCAGGCACCGTCCGGCATCTCTTGAAAAATCAAAACCAAATTCGTATGTAATCGTCCCGTTCTCTCCCCTCCATACCTTTTCCGGAAAAATCTGCCGGGTTTCCGGTACATCCAAGCCATACCGATCCGCCTGGGAATACAAAAAACCCCAACAAATAAGAACTGCTCCGATTATCCCAGTAATAATAATAATTTTTTTATATCTGTCCACATGAAATCCATTCTGACGACATTTCCTTTTCTAATATTTTACCTTATTTTCTCAGAACATACAATGAACTCTTTCTTTCCCTGATGCCGCTTCTTTCTATTGAAGCTGTTCCGGACTTGTGATAAAATGTATGGGTAATATACTCAGAAAGAGAGGGTGCAAATTATGCGAAAAAATCGTCTTGTTGCGCCTGTTGTAAAGTGGGTTGGCGGGAAACGCCAGCTTTTAGATGATTTAACACCGCTGTTTCCAAAACGGGTCTCCTCCTACTGCGAACCTTTTTTAGGAGGCGGCGCCGTTTTATTTCAGCTTCAGCCCAACACTGCTCATGTTAATGACATCAACTCCGAGCTGATTCAGATGTACGAGGTAATCCGCGACAACGTAGACGAGCTGATTGAAGCCCTTGGAACCCACCCCAATGAGGCGGAACACTTTTATCAGGTTCGAGACTGGGATCGGGATCGGGAAAAATACCAGCAGCTCAGTCCTGTGGATCGAGCTGCCCGGATTATTTATTTAAACAAAACCTGCTACAACGGGCTTTTCCGGGTAAACAATGCCGGACAGTTTAACACGCCTTTTGGTCATTACAAAAACCCGAATATTATCAATGAGCCGACCCTGCGGGCTGTCAGCTCCTACTTTCAGAAGGCCAGCCTGACCTTTACCAGCATGGACTATGCCGAGGTTCTTTCCAGTGTAAAAAAAGGAACCTTTGTCTATCTGGATCCGCCCTATGACCCTGTTTCTGATACCGCCAACTTCACTGGCTACGCCAAAGGCGGCTTTGGGCGTCCGGAGCAGATTCGCCTTCGGGAATGCTGTGATGAGCTGAATCGCCGGGGAATCCGGTTTATGCTTTCCAACTCAGCCACAGACTTTATCCGGGAACAATATGCCGCCTATGATATCACCATTGTTAAGGCCAAACGCGCCATCAACTCCAACGCAGCCAAGCGGGGGCAGGTAGACGAGGTGGTTGTAAGAAACTACAAATAAAAGAAAAAGCTGCACAGAGCCAGGTCTGGCAGTAAGCCGGACTTTCCAGGTTCTGCCGCTTAGGAGTAAGCCCATGAGTGAAAAAGCAAAAGGCCAGAACGATCGGGCCTGGGAGGCTCTGTTCGAAAAATATAATATTCTTTCCCACATCCGTCAGGAGGGAAAGTTCGTGATTTCTGCGGCGCAGATCAAAGAATACCGGGAACCGCGGCTTATGGCTAAATTTGATCACCGGATCAATCTGCCGCAGATTTTTTCTGAACATCAGCTGGCGATTCTTCCCATTTCCCGAGGCGATTATGTCATTTCCCATTTTGACGCCTACCAGCCATTTCCGGAACCAGTCTCTTCCATCATCCATCTGTCTCTCCCCTCAGGACTTCAAAGCCTGAATGCCAATCACATCCCCAGCGAAGCCATCGCCATCAACTGCGCCCTGGCATCTGGAATGCTGGCAGATTTTCTGGAGGAGGATGGGCTTTTACCTACCGTTTCCGGACGGATGGGTTCCGGACAGTTTGATTTTCATATTCAAAACCGTATAACCCAGCTCCCTGTTCCTGTCTCTGTCAATAATTCACAGATTGAAATTGATGCTGCCTTTGAAAGCGCCTTCAGCCTCTCTCTTCTGGAGGCAAAGCGGGATCTTTCCGAGGATTTTCTGATCCGCCAGCTGTATTATCCATTCCGTACCTGGTCTGGCCGGATGACAAAAAAAATCAGGCCGATCTTTCTCGTCTATTCCAACGGAATTTTCAGCCTGTACGAATATAAATTTGAAAATCCGGAATCTTACAATTCCCTGATTCTCGTTAAACAAAAAAACTATTCCATAGAAGATACTGCCATCAGTCTTCAGGATTTAAAGGAGGTACTCCAGAGGACAAATACGGTTCCGGAACCGGAGATTTCCTTTCCTCAGGCAAACAGCATGAAACGAATCATTAACCTTTGCGAGCTGCTCTCCGCCCAGGAGCTGAGTCAGGATCAGGTAACAGAACAATATGCCTTCGATATCCGGCAGACCAGCTACTACACCGACGCAGCCCGGTATCTCGGTCTTCTTGACCGCCGCTACGGAGACGGACGCCGGCCTGTCTACTTTCTCACTCCTCTGGGAAGAAAAATGATGAACCTGGGCTACCGCCAACGTCAGCTGGCTCTCTGCGAAGCCATTTTAAAGCATCGGCCTTTCCGGGAAACCTTTCGCCTGTATCTGGAAACCGGCATCATGCCGGACGCCTCAGCCATTGTTTCTGTCATGAAGCAGTCCGGCCTTTACAAGGTAGAAAGCATGAGCACCTACAAACGCCGTTCCTCCACTGTCAGCGGTTGGATTCACTGGATGCTGTCTCTTGCAGAGGGGTGAAAGCCCCTCTCACATTCACATCTACCTGGTTAAACGGAATTTCAATTCCGTTCTTGTCAAATTCCTCCTTAATGCGCTCAATCATCTCCCAGCGCACAGTCCAGTAATCCGCTGTTTTTGCCCAGCCCCGGATTCCCACAGTCACGGAGCTGTCTCCCAGATTTCCTACATAGGCTGTGATCCCGTCCTCCTTCAGTACCAGCGGATTATTTTCAAACAGACGGTACATAATCTCCTTGGCCAGCTTCATATCAGAGGTATATCCAATCCCTACTTCCAGATCGACTCTCCGTTTTTCCTGACCGGTTACATTAACTACCACTCCATTAGAAATGCTGCCATTGGGAATCGTGACCTTTTTATTATCTACGGTAAGCAGTGTTGTATAAATCAGTCCTACACTGACAACTGTTCCCTCAATATCTCCAAAAATAATATATTCTCCTATAACAAAGGGACGGCTGATCATAATCATCAGACTTCCTGCCACATTTTTCAGGCTTTCCTGCAGCGCCAGACCGATTGCAAGGCCTGCGGAACCTAACAGGGCAATAATCGATGCAGAAGGAATGCCCATATTGTCAGCTGCAATAAATACAGCCAGCGTATAAATCGCCACCTCGGTCAAGGTGGTAAGCATCCGCATCACATTCACATCCAGGGACGCCCGCTCCATGGCATTGTTCATAATACGGCTGATAATCTTCACAATCCGGCTGGCAATAAAAAGAATCAGCAGGGCAATCAAAAGTCTTACTATAAAATCAAGGATTCCCGGGCCCCAGCCCTTCATTGTGTTCATCATCGCTTCCGTATCCAGCCTGGGAAGCGTCCGATACCAGATTCCTGTTCTCAATCCATTCATATTGATATCTTATCCCTTCTCGTTTTCCACAAAGAGCAGGCGGCTGCCTTGTGTTTTCCACATGCTCTCTGTTTTCTCCACATTACTGTCCCAAAACCTTCCCCAACAGCTCCTCTTCTCTGGAGAACAGCAGGTTTTTATTATACTGATAATACCGTTCACAATCATATTCCTGCAGAAACTCAATACTATAGAAGCCCGTATTCAGCTCCGTTACAAACAAAACCATTTCCTGGCTTCCCCCAAAGGCCGCCTCCATAAAATCAAAGGCATGTTCTAATTTTTCTCCGGCAGCCTCTGCCATATCCTCATATCGATCACTGTCCTGCCCGAAATTTTTCCGCAGAGCTTCCCATACCTGCATCCCATCTGCAAAATCTCCGGCACGAAGCTTTTGCAGATCCTCCTCAAAATACGCCAGCACCGCCCGCCGGGTACGGTATTCCATTCTGGAAATCAGCCCCTGCTCCAGGCGCGTCTCCATTTGCTCCTGAAACTCTGCCGTCATGGCTGCAAAGGCCTCAATGCCATTTCCTTCAAAAGCTCCGCTTTTGTGCAGCTCCTTCATCCATTCCATCCGCATAGCCATAATCCGCCCCATCCGGCTTACCTGGCGAAACTCCTCATTCAGTCCGGAGAGAAGAAGCCCTACCACACTGATCCGCTCGTCAAAGGCCGCCCGCTCCAGCTTTTCCACTGCTGCTTCGGAAATTTCTCCCTCCAGAATCCGCTCTACCTGATAATCATTTTTATACTTATAATGAAGCTCCAGATAATTGGCAAAATCCTTGGCAATTTTGGGGAACTGGATATATTCCTGGATCAGCTCCCGGTCTGCCTTTTTCCCCAGTTCCTCATACACCTGAATCAGCTGAGAAAGATCCTCCCAGCCCCGGGGCGTGACAAAAAGCCGCCCATCTACCGTTGTTTCAATCTGACAGAAGTTCTGCCGGCGGATATTCAGATATTCCCGCACTGCCGGATGAATGTCTGCCTTTACTGCATATTCCTTCCAGACGTCAAAATCCGGCTCCACATCAATTCTGCGGATACGATCCAGGGTTACAATATCAAAATCCCGTACAGACTTATTGTATTCCGGCGGATTTCCTGCAGCCACGATGATCCAGCCCTCCGGAATCCGGTGATTGCCGAAGGTCTTTCCCTGAAGGAACTGGAGCATGGTCGGAGCAAGGGTTTCTGATACACAGTTAATCTCATCTATAAACAGAATGCCCTCAGCCAGCCCAGTCTGCTGGATTTTATTATAAACAGCCGCCACAATCTCACTCATGGTATATTCTGTTACTGCATACTCTCTGCCTCCATACTCTTTCTTCTCAATAAAAGGAAGACCGATGGCGCTTTGCCTTGTGTGATGAGTAATGGTATAGGCCACCAGACCGATTCCGCATTCCTGGGAAATCTGCTCCATAATCTGTGTTTTTCCTACTCCCGGCGGACCAATCAACAATACAGGTCTTTGCCGGACGGATCCAATGACATAGGAGCCAAACTCATCCTTTTTCAGATAAGCCTCTATGGTATCCTTTATTTCCTGCTTTGCACGTTTAATGTTCATTTCTTTTCTCCTGCTATTCTATCTCTATAGGTTTCTCCTGTTTCATCTCCAACAGCTGTTCCGGCTCCAGAATTACCTTCATGGCCCAGGCCGGGACGGAAATGTCCGTATACTGCTCCTTCACAAACACAAAAGCAGTATCATACACAGGACGCTTTACCGGATAAATCCCCTCTCCATCCGTAAAATACAAAAGTCCTTTCAGCCGGTGAAACTCACCCCGACCAAGCATCTGATTTACATACTCAAAGGCCGGACGGAAATCCGTTCCGCCCTGTCCGATAATCGAAAACTCCTGCATATACGCTTCCATCTCCTGACGGCAGGCGATCCTTCTGTCCTGCTGCACCTGATCATCACATTGGATAATATGAATATTGGTCTTTTTAAAATAGCTGTCTGACTGACACAGCACACTGTAGGTTTCCTCCAGAAACCGCCGAACCAGATCTCCAGAACAGGACATGGAGGTGTCAATCACCAGAACAAAATCCTCAATCCGGCTGACCTCCTTTGATTCCAACGGCTCTACCAGCGGCATGTTTCCGTACAGGGAAAGACCATAGGTATAAAACACATAATCAAAGGAATCCTCATCCACCAGCATTTCTTCCCGCAGTACAGAAAATTTCTGCAGAAATCTGCGATAATCATAGCGGCTTCTGTTTTCCACCTGCACCTGCTCCAGAAGGCTTTTTGTGTCCTCATCCTGCCGGTTTCCCATGGTCTCCATTTCAGTCTGAAGCTTCTCCCGGTTATTGCTCCACTGGTTCTGCCGCACAACACCTGTTTTCGGCGCATCTGGCGGAAGCTGCCAGTACTGATGATCATCCACCAGAAATTCCGCCTCCAGACGCTCCAGCTGCCGTTCTGTCAGCTTCATTTCTTCCAGGGCCTTATACACGCCTTCTGCGTTCAGAACCTGCAGACGCTGCCTCAGACGCCCGTACCAGTCCATCCGAAAGGGCGGTGTCTGTATATGAACGCATTTTAGATAAAGACCGTCTATCACAGATTCCGCCGCAATATCACAGGCCAGATTCCACATCCTGCCATCCCGCCTGCCCATGGTATCCATATGGCAAAACAGACAGTGAAGTACCATGTGAAGATATGCCCGATTCACGAGCACCCGGCCTCTCCGGTACAAATCACAGAGATATTCTCCATGATAATAGATCACAAAGCCATCTGTTCCCAGCCCCCGACAGGCCGGATCCATCTCAAAGCCAAGGCTGCTGAGTGAAAGATCCAGATAGCGCATATTCAAATATAATTCATTTCTGGAATTCTGAAGAATCCGCGTACACAGTCCCACTACATCCAGCTCCTGGAGCTGCCTATGTCTTGTAGGATCGATCATATATTTGCCTCCGTCCTTTATGATTTCTCTCTGCTGCAGCTTTCATGCTGGTTTACAGTTCAAATCTTCTGCGCCGACGGCCCTTAGAACCATCCTCTGCCGCCTGTCCCCCGGCATTTTCTCTGCCGACCTCACCAATCTGCTTTTCGTCTTTCCGTTCATGCCGGTAATCCATCAGCCAGCTGACCATCTCCGTATCCTCTGCCTCTCTGGCCAGAGCAATCAGTGCTTCTATCCGATCCGTCAGCTGATTTTTTCCCTCTTCCGCTGGACCCGACTCTTCACCGTCTCCTGCCCTCTCCAGAATTTCTGTTACCAGCCATGGCAGCCACCCCGGCTCCAGACTGGCTCTCCGCCCTTTCTGAGGACTGTCCGCTTCAATCAAAAGCCGCCCTGCCGCATTCCAGTGCTCTTTTACATATTCCCGGTACATAGCTTCAAAGCGAGGTGTCAGCTCCACAGGATATAGAAGACGTCCCAACGCCAGCTCTGTCACCAGCTCTTCTGATTCCTGTACCTTCACATGAGGAAACAGCTCATCATAGCCTCGAAACTGAAACTGACGGTTTACAAAACAGTAACGGTACCGATGACCGCAGCCATGGGTTTCAATAAACAAAATGCGGGCTGGTGTATTTTCCACAGACTCCTCATAATACTCCGGAAAAATAAGCCGCGCCTGGGTGATTTTTCCATCTGCCTCCCTCCTCCAAAGCGTTACCCGGAGAGTCTGACGAAGTTCTGACAAAAGCTCCTTAAAGCCGGATCGTTCTCCTGCAAATTCTGTAAATTCCAGATGTTCTACGCCCTGAACCCCGGCAAACAGTCCGGTTCCCAGATCCGTAAGGCGACCGTAAGCATGAAGCCGCCTCAGCTCCTCACAGCCGTAAAACCCGTAAGCACCGATTTTCACCAGATGAGACGGGAGATAAACCTCCTCCACGCTGCTCCCTGAAAGCACATAAGCGCCCAGTTCAGTTACCGGACGCCCCTCCACTTCCTCCGGGACTACCACAACAGTCCCGGGATTTTCTATTTTATCAATACAAACCGTTTCTTTTACAATCCGGTAAGAAATTTCCATCTTCCTGCCTTTCTGTCCTCTGCAGCCTTTTTATGCAGCTTACATCTATTTTATATCAGAATCCGAACAAAAAACCAACCATTTTCTTCCCCGCAGTCCAGAATTCCGCCCCATTTCTCTACACAGGAAGCAACGCTTCCCATGCCCAGTCCGTGTCCTTCTCCCCGCTGGGACAAAGGAAGCCCTGTCTCTGAATCAAATTGAATTCTTCCTGCATAAGTATTTCGGATCTCAAAGATAATCTGTCTGCGGATCTGCTGTACCTTAATGGTCAGCTTTCTGCTTCCCCATTTTTCCACCTCAGTACAGGCCCGCACTGCATTGTCCAGAAGATTGCCCAGCATCACTGCGATTTCCCACTCATATTCCCCGATATTTTCCGGAATCTCTGCCTTTACAGTTACATGAATCCAGTTTTTTCTGGCCATTCTGACATAGTAGGAAATCACACCGCTGATTGGAAGATTCTGGCAATAGCGCTTTACAGAAAGTCTGGCAGGCAGCTCCTGCATCTGCGCCAGAAGCTGATCCATCTGTTCATAACAGCCTGTCTCCATCAACGCTTCCGCTTTGGCAATAAACTGGCGGTTATCCAGGTTAAACTGCGTAATCCGCCGCTCCACCCGCTGAATTTCCTCTGTTTCCTGCTTCAGAATCTGACCGCTTGCCTCTAACACCCGCACAGCCTGCTCCCGGCTCTGCTCCCGTTCCAGGCGATCCAGCACCCGGAAGGCCATTACAATCATTCCAAATACATTCAGCAAATATAAAAGCGGAACTACATTGCGGATACAGGCTATGGGCAGTCCCCGCATAGCACCAAGCATCAGATAATTCCCTGTAATAAACATGATAAGAATTAAACTGAAAAGTCCCCATTCCTTCCGATACACCTCCTGAGCTTTCCAGTAGGCCGGACGAAAATGGCAGCACAAAATCACCAGAAGCAGTACATGAAAAATTACCACAGCTGTAATTCCCAGACTCAGGGAATGATTGAGACAGTAAACGGTTCGAACTACAAGTCCCCCCAGATTTCCATAAAACACTCCGGCCAGCGCCGTAAAAACACCTCTTGCATCCCAATATTCTGACAGAAAAATTCCCACAACTATCACCGGCAGCCTTCCTATCAGAACATTTTCATAACAATGCTCCCCTGTTCCGTTTATATATCGCATATACTCAAAAAACCAGAGCCCCAGCTCCATAAAACTCAACGCAGCTATGGTTATTTTCCAGCTGAATCTTCTCTTTAAAAAAAGAGCCATATAGATCCCCAGAAATACATTCGCCAGACAGAATGTGATCAAACGATACTCTGCCATCGCCGTCCTCCTCTACAACACAATCCGGGCCAGAAAGGTTTCATTTTCCCGCCTGCACTGAAAATCTGCTCTATTTCTTTCTGCATAATAAGCCGCGCTTTGAAGACCGCTTCCATAATCCACTCCTCTCTTCGTGACAGGAAGCCCTGTTTCCGGATGAAGCCGGATATCATTTCTGCAGCTGCAGGAAACCTCTATTCCCAGCATATTCTTTCTTCCCCACAGCCTCACATTCATCCAGCGCTTCTCCGGATTCTCCAGTTCTCTGCACATTCGGATGGCATTGGCCATCAATCCCCCTGTGATAGCAGCCGCATCCCAGTCATCCAGCTTCAGTTCATCTGAAAACTCAATGCGCAGATCCGTCCGAATTCCCAGGTCCTTTGCCTCAGCCTCATAGGACGCCATAATTCCGTTGATAGCCGGATTGGCACATCGTCTGTTTCCTGCCGTCAGCTCTGTCATCTGCTTCATCTGATTTAAGACCTGCTTCACCTGCTCATAGTCTCCATCTGCCATCAGCTGCTGCATCAGGCGGATAAGATGTCTTCTGTCATGAACGTGAACTGCGATTCTGTTTTCCGTTTCGTGCAGCTCCTGAAGCTCGTATTTCAAAGCCCGGATTCCCCGTTCCAGCAGTTCTCCTGATTTCATAGCCTGACGTTCCTTATGAAGACGCCACACCATCCAGAACATTATGACATAAAGGCTGTATACTGTTAAAATAACAAACACCACTGCCCAGAAAGCCTCCGCTGCCCGGGATGTTCCATACATAACCACCCCGATTCCCCATGCTGCGAAGTAAAAGCCTGCTGTAGCCACACAGCTTTTTCCCCAGCCGCTCTTCGAAGCTCTCTGGTTTTCCCGGTAAACCGGCACAAAAAAATGCCACAGTAAAAACAGGATACTCAGATGAATGGGAATTCCCAGAAACGGAATCCAGACCGGATATCCCACAGCTGCTCCCAGATACTCCGGAATCATCATCCCCGCCAGCAGACACATGCTGGACAGGACTCCTGTAAATATGCCTCTGGAATCTCTGTATTCTGAAAGATACAGAGCCACCCCCTGAGCTGCAAGAATCCGCAGTCCCGCCATCAGGAAAAAAAAACCCTTATTACTGTCCCACGGAAGCGCCGCGATCTCCACTGCTATCAGAAGGATTACGGTTCCCAGAAGAATACTCCCAGTCTTCTTCAGAGAATATCTCCTCGCAGAAAAAATCATCAAAAAAAAGCCGAGGAAAATATGGGCAATGCAGCTTATAATAAAATGCCTGATTTCCATGTTTCATTCTTCCCCCATAAACCAGAAAGGCCGGAACGGAAAATCCGCTTCCGGCTGTCCTGTAAATGTCCCATGCTCTTTCCTATCTGCGATCCATTCTGGAAAGGAACTCCAGATATCCCCGCTTTGTTTGAGACAGACTGTTTCTGCTGATTGGAATAATACTTCCATCTGACATCAGAAAATCATGAGCCATCATTTTTTCTACATGATCCATATTCACTACAAAGGATTTGTGCGGCTGAATGAAGCGGCTGTCCCGAAGAAGCCGATCCAGCTCCTGCTCAAACGGTTTACGAATATATACACTTTCATACACCTTTCCCTGTTCCATATAAAAATGCATAACCCGAGCTACATTCTCCACCGCAATCAACTGCTCCAGTTCAATGCTCACAATTCCATTGCGTCCCTTAAAGGTATAAATATCCTCTTTTTTAGGACGCAGCTGAGATACAATCCGATCCATGCATTCTGTAAATTTCTGCGGCTCTACCGGCTTTAACAAATATCCGCTTGCAAATACATCGAACGCTCCCATAGCGTATTCCGGCGATCCGGTCACATAGACAATCGCACTGCGCAGGCTGTATTTGCGGATTGTCTGCCCCAGACTGATTCCATCCTGCTCATCCATGATAATATCCAGAATATAAATATCATACCGTTTTCCCCGTTCCAACTGTGCTACCAGCTCAGATGCTGTATCAACCCGCTCTACAGAAAACGGCTGTTCCTGATGGGTACTGCGATACTCATCAACCAATTCTGTAATCTGATTTAAGTCGCGTTCGTCATCATCACACACGATAATCTTTAGCATAAGTCTGTCCCTTCTCCAAAACTGTGTTAATATGCTCGTATTCTCCCCATTTCACTCTATTGTACCATTGCATCTCTATATTTGCAATCGGAGCAGATTCTGTCTGTTTCCCCGCCCGCAAGCTTCTCCGCCTGCGGCGGATCGCTTCTTGTCTGTTTCCCCGCCCGCAAGCTTCTCCGCCTGCGGCGGATCGCTTCTGCGACAAAATTCTCTACCGCCGCATGGCGATCCCCGCAGAGTGTTTTTATTTCATAGGACGTAATTTGTTCCTATGAAATAAAAAAATACAGACTCCTGAAACAGAAATCTGTATTTTGATAATAAAGAAAGCGCGAGACGGGACTCGAACCCGCGACCCCGACCTTGGCAAGGTCGTACTCCAC
>OJPI01001120.1_pt1 | contig 14662 bp, 11 predicted proteins | sample 1598461 | NCBI WGS metagenome assembly OJPI01 (sample SAMN03922483, study PRJEB24848) | human gut metagenome | isolation source: stool sample | host: Homo sapiens | place: Germany | collected 2011-05 | reverse complement strand
GCAGCGTCAGATGTGTATAAGAGACAGGTTATCAACAGGTTAATTCATTTATAATAAAACAGTTAACCCGATAGAGCCATTTTATATCAACAAGGTAATATTTAGTTATTCACTACTCAGTTGGGGAGCTTATTTACAACATAAAAAGTCGACTGACTCCCAATGAATCAACCGACTTTCATATTCTTCCGAAAAGGGCTATGGCTATTAATGTTTATAGAACTTCAATACTTTTTTTGCATACCGTTTTCCTAATAACAATTGCGCTTCCGTATTAAAATGAGGATCCGTCTTGTCTTTGTACCATCCCAATCCTTTTGACGATACCCAATCGGAATTGGGAATAAATGACGAAACCTTCTTAATCATCTGATTAAAGGGAATTGTACCAGCTTCTCTTTTCGTCCAGTTCCATTGAGAAATCTGTCCTACAACAACCGGCAGATCCGGCAGTTCCAAATCGGCACGCAGGTCTTTCACTAAGGAAATCAGTTTCTGCTTATATGCTTCCGGATTCGAACAATCGGCTTCTCCCTGATGCCAAATGATTGCTTTCAAAATACCTCCCTGTTTCATCGCGGTCCGAATCCGGGAAAGCGCTTCTTCATAATATCCGTCTTTACTCCCTTTTAGCCAGGAGTTGATGGACGAACCTCCACGGGCATTTACTACCAGTCCGACAGGACGTTTCGTTTGCAGGAACATCTCTTTTGCAAAACTATAGGCCGGCCCCAAACGCTGCATTGACATCTCTTTCCGGATGGTAGAATAACGGTTTAAAGGATTTACTGCCGGTTCAAAACGTCCTTTATCATTCAACAGATACACATTTTGCAAAGTATCCATGAATTTTGCAAAGTATCCATGACTTCCGGTGTCAATGTTGCACGACCTGCCATATTAGACTGTCCGATACATACATACAAATCCAATGAAGATGGAATATCCTTGCCATTCCCTGCCCATACAAACAGGGACTGTAAAAGCAGCAAAGACAATAAATAAAAAGTTCGCCTCATTTATACAGTATTTGTTATTAATAATTTCGATAAATACGGATAGCGTTCAGTATAGTCTCTCCTTCTTTCTTATGGAAATCGATACTTAATCCTTTCCCGTTTTTCACCGTTACTACAAATTTCTTGATTACAGCACGAGCATATCCATAATCACGGGCAACATTGAAATCATCTACAACGGTTACTCCGTTGATTGAGATTCCGAAACTACGGTTTCCAACAAGCGTCTGTTCCGAGTCTGCCCCCAAATTATAAATCAAAGCCTCTTTCTTTTTGTCCGAATCCAATTCCGCCCAATACAAAGATACAGAATATTCCCCATCCGGCACATCGGCCTTAAAAGACTCTATACCCACACGCTGGGTCTGAAAAACCGGATTCATATCTGTACCGCAAATGTCAATATCCGAGCCCAGCATAGTGCCGAAACCTGTTTTACGACGATAAGGGGTTCCACCGACAAAGCCCCAGCTTCCCGGCTTATATTCCTGTTCGGGAATCCATGCGACATTGGCGACACGGTCTTCAAAATATCTCGGAGAACCCAGCATTACATTTATTTCCGTAAATGGCAGAGTCTTGTCTTTCAACTGAGAAGAGACCAACTGAAAGTGGATTCTAAGCATATCATGCAATTTGGTATCACCTGCTACTGCAAGGGCTTCCAATTGATTTTCCCCATTAACAAACGGCACATCAAACAAGGCTTCCAATTGATTTTCCCCATTAACAAACGGCACATCAAACAAGGCATAACCGCTTTCCGTTTTTTTCTTTCCCAAACTTTTGTTATTGACAAACAGTTCGACTTCTTCTGCATTAGAAAAGACAGGAACAGATTGGACACACTCATTCTGTTCCGTATTCACAACGCCACCGCGGGCTTTCCATTCTCTATTACCGATAGCAAGTATCGGGCGGCGAATCAAGGCTGTCTTATAGAACAAGTAAGTATCTTTCACTTCCCGATCCAATCCGAGAATGCCTTTGTTATTGACATGAGGAACCGCGTCAACACGGGATTCCGAATAAAAATCATTCAAATTCCACAAGCTGGAACCTGCAACAAAAGGACGTTTCATCATTTCGTCAAGATAATGTTTATGATAAACCAAGCCGTATTCCTGCGAGAAGTCGAAACGTTCCGGTTGATAAGAATGAACACGGGGATCTACACCCGGACCATATTCCGTCACTATCAGCACTTTGCCCTTATACATCTTATGAGCACGGTCAAGCAGACGTTGGAACTCATTAATATCCGGTTCATACCAACCTTGATAGAGATTCCATCCTTGAATCATCGGTATCTCCGTCAGATGAGCAGCTTCGTAAAATCGAGGTGCATTATGATAGGCCATCATAGTATATCTTGAAGGATCTTCCTTACGTATTGTCGCTTCCAAAGTCCGGGCTACCTTTTCAGTAAAATGATAATAATCTTCGAGTTGCTTACCTTCTGTGTAGGGACGACGCAAGAAAATCTCATTCATATATCCCCAAATCATGACAGACGGACGATTGAAGTCCTGACGTACCATTTCTTTTGCCATTTCAACGCTGTTAGTCAAAAACTCTTCCGTTTCTGTAATGGCATTAACGACGGGAATCTCAACCGAAGTCACAATACCCAGTTTATCACACATCTCCATAATGACAGGATCTTGCGGGTAATGCGAAACACGTAGGAAATTGCCTCCCATTTCTTTCAACATGAGCACATCCTGCACATGCAGTTCATCCCGTAACGCATTCCCTTTCTGGAAGTAATCCTGATGACGGGCAGTACCGATCAGTTTACGCCATTTCCCATTCAAGAAAAAGCCTTTCTCCGAATCAAACTCAAACCAGCGCAAACCTAACGGACTCACGACCTCATCCAGCAACGCACCTTTTTTCTTATCAAAAATACGCGTATATACCATATACCGATAAGGATCGTCTATATCCCACAAACGAGGAGAATCTATTTTTATCTTTTTAGAGATATCCGCCTTTGTTTCACCGGATACCAATTTTATATCCGCCTGAGTCCTTTTCACTTCTTTACCATCTGCATCGCAAATCAGACTTTCCACAATGACTTCTGCAGACCGGAGTGTATTATTCGTCAATAGCGTAGTTATTTCCACAGAGGCTGAGGAGCTATTCACTTCGGGGGTACGGATATAAACTCCTGACGAAGCATAATCATTCGTCGCAATGTGTACCGGATTCATAAATTGCAGATAGACATCACGATAGATACCACCAAAGAAAGTGAAATCTGCGGACAAGGGTGGAATATTAGGATTATAGGTATTATTTACACAAATGGCAAACAAATTCTCCTGCCCATAACGTAGTTTGGAAGTAATGTCAAAGCAGAAACGGGTATATCCGCCTTTGTGCTCCCCAACGAATTGTCCGTTCAGATAGAGTTGTACTTCCTGATTAGCGCCTTCAAAGTAAATAACAGCCTGACGCCCTTCCTGGCTTTTGTCTACAAACAACTGTTTCCGATACCAAGCCGGTCCCCGATAAAATCCCGGAGTTTCATCATCCGCATCCTTATCATTCCAGGTGTGAGGAATATTGACTGTCTCCCATGAAGAATCATCGCAATTATTTAACTGCGCCTCAAACGGAGAGCCTTTGGTAAACTTCCATCCGTCGTTTATGGTATACACCACACGCTGTTGAGCTTGTGCCCATCCAACAACAAACAACATAATAAAGATATAGAGAAACTTCTTCATAATCTAAACACTTATAGTTAAAATTTTATTTTCATCTCTTCACCTGTATAGACAGACTCCTTATTTTCAAGAACAGTTCCATCAGGCAGATACAATCTCACATACATTTTCACCCGTTCCGGCATACCGGGATAGCTACCATCACGCATCCCGATAATCAATGTCCGCTCCGCCTCCTTCCACTCCATCGGAACTTGCGAGCAGACTCCCTCTTCGTAACGGTAGGAATCCCCTTCATCCTCATACCATAAAAAAGAAGCGTCCGCTCCACCATAAATACGAAGTTCCAATTCACGGTCCGGATACTCCATTGCATATTGTTTCGCTTCAGCCAAAGGAAGAATAGAACCTGCCCTTATATACAAAGGAAGTACATCCGGAATATTTGCCTGTACATATTCTTTTCCACCGTTAAACGCCTCTCCTGTCCAAAAGTCATACCAATACCTGCCTTCATGTTCCGGCAGATAGACAGTAACATTCTTTTCTTCCGATTGCGAATGAAATACCGGACGTACCAAGAAAGATGTACCGAACATATAGGCATTATCGACATCAAAAGTCCGGTTATCTGCCGTAAAGTCCATTGCCAATCCTCTCAACAGGGTATAATGATCAGCCGTCACTTGATGAGACATTGAGTAAATATAAGGTAACAGACGATAACGCAGATTTATATATTTTACCTGATTATCATAGAAGGAGGTTCCCTTCTCACCAAACTGCCATACCTCACGTGGCACATTTGTACCGTGAGCACGGAAAATCGGAGTGAATGCACTAAACTGAAACCAACGTGAATACAGTTCCTTATAATCATTGCTTTTCAGCCCGTCGGGATATTGCGCATCACGTTCGGTAACGAAGAATCCACCGGTATCAGACGTCCAATACGGAATGCCGGACATGGATAAGTTGAGTCCGGCAATCAGTTGTTTATGCATATTCTCCCAAGACGCCGAGACATCGCCTGACCATACAGCTGTTCCATAATGCTGTTGCGAGGCAAAAGCGGAACGGGTAAGAATGAATACACGTTTCTGTTTACTTTCCGCCCGCAGACGTTGGTAGAAATCTTTCAGCATTTCTAAAGAATAAGTATTCAGATAACGATGGAAACTGCCTAAATAAGTTTTTCCAGCCGATTTAGTCCGCTCTTCTTGCTTCAGTTGGGTGAACCCATCCCGGAAAGACGGTTCTGTCGCATCCATCCACCAAGCATCCACTCCCATATCATAGAGCCCTTTCTTCAGGTATTGCCAGAAAATGGTCCGTGCGGCAGGATTATAAGCGTCAAAAACTTTATAACCCGCCCATGTAGGTTCATCAAACAAAGCTCCGATGGAATCTAACGAGTGGTAAACTGAGGTTTCCGGTCCAAAACCAGGCCATACAGAGAGCATGAAATGGACATTATCCTGTTGATGTAATTCGTCAATGACCTGTCGGGGATTATCAAAATGAACCGGATTGAAAGTAAGACTGTTCCAATGAGGCTTGTCTCCCCAATATTCCCAGTCTTGTACAATATTATCCAACGGAATTCCCCGTCTACGATATTCCTTCACGACCGCTTTCAACTCATCAAACGATTTATAGCGTTCTTTCGACTGCCAAAAACCATATACCCATTTCCCAAACATCGGCACATCTCCCGTCAATTCACGATAACCGGCAACAACTTCATCCATATTTTTACCATATACGAAATAATAGTCGGAAGCGTCGCCCACTTCGGAAATGAAAGAATAACCTTCGCTTGTATCTTCAAACTTAGTTGAAGAGTAATTATCCCATAAGATACCATATCCATTCGTCGATATAAGGAACGGATTGACAATGTCCATATTTGCCTGTAAGAGAAGTACGGATTTTCCACGATAGTTCATGATACCGTTCTGATACTGCCCCAGTCCGTAAATAGCCTCCTCATCAGTAGGTATAAATCGCTGAGTAACTTCGAGACATTGTTCTCCGCCTACTTCCGAACGTTTGAAGTTTCGTGCCTTTCTACGGTCTTTCTCTTTTAACAGCAATTTTCCGGTCGATGCCTCACGGAAAGTAAAAGCCTCATCCGACTTGTCGAAACTCACAAGAAGTTCATGAGTACAAAAGACGAATGCTTGTTCGGTTTCCTCCCATTTATAATCGGTAAACGTCGGTTTCTCCACATCGACAACCAGTCTTTTTGTGACCAAAGTATCACCTTCGGGGTATGACAGAATCCGTACACATCCCGCCGACATAAACTCAATTCTATATTGAATACTGTCACAGATAAATGAACAACCTCTGTTATCTTCATGTATTAAAGAGGAACATCCGAAGCACGAAAGTATCCCTAAAACTAATAACCAATATTTCAAACTCTTCATCAATAGATTTATTTGACTGTGTAGATATTATAACCTAATGACAAATTGCGGATTACAACGTTTCCTTTCAAATAGAAGGTAGGCATATTAAATCCGTTGACGATGTTGTCCTTATACAATTCCACTTTCGCTCTCTTCCATTCTCCCGTATTGTCAGTACGTATCCGGGATACGATTTTAAACGGTTCTTTCGGCTCACGCAATGTGGACGACCGTATAAAGAGAGCTTCATTCCCTTTATCCAGATATTCAAAATATAAGTATCCCACATAGTTATTCATCTGTAGTTTGGAAACCAATTCTTTGGGCAAGGATATGGAAAGTGTTTCTTCAGCAGTATATCCTCCAGATTTACGTTTTCCCTGAATCTTCATATCCGACTCACGCAAACGTTTCATCTCAACACTCAAGGCTGACTTAGCTGTCTTTATATCGTTCTCTATTTGAGACAATAGTCCTATCGCTACCGGGTAGCGCCCCTGACTAATCAGCAATGCCGCTTTATCAAGCGAACGATAACAAGCAGACACATCCATCTTCGACTTTTCCAAGAAACGGGTTTCTTTCCGCAAACGGAAGAGCATTAACGGCAAGGTCAAACCACGTTCGTCCGCCTGTTCACCTTTGAACTCCGCGGCATATTTCAAAGTGGTACGCAGTTCACGATCCCCATTCTCGATGGTCGGTTCGATCTCGACGCAGTTCACGATCCCCATTCTCGATGGTCGGTTCGATCTCGTGTCCTTCGGTGTAGTCACTCCAGGAAGCGATGAACATCATATCCAGACTGTCTTTCTCCGCCATGCAAAATTTCCACATACTACTATATGTTTCTCCGTTATTGCGAGGTATATAGAAGAAATGTCCGCGTCCCCAACCTGCACATCCCCGATTATCCATACCCGGCATTGCAAATCCGGATTTAATTGTATAGGCAGGATTATTACTGTGCCAGATCGAGTCACGGAAAGGTTTCATAAATTCGATGACATCATCCTGAGTAGCATAATTATCCCATTCGGCGTGTTCCTGATCTCTTGTCCGGACACGTGCAGGAAGCCATGCGGTTGGAATTTCCCCGACTTGTTTCCATGCATCCATTTCATCACTACGAGTGACGGGAACATATTTATCATTCTCCAGTTTTCCCCAATCAGCCCACCGACGTAAGGCAACAGGTTGTTTCATTCCCTGAGGAAGTTTTACTTCTGACAGAACTTTCCGGTATTCGTCAACTTTCGCTCCCGGACCGAAGTGATAGAAAACGGGCATTCCTTTTACAATAGGTGCAGTAGGACCGGTAAAGACACTGTCGACAAGATATTGATAACACTTTGCCATATATCCTGTCTTCGCTTCACGAGTGTTTATTTGCGGATAGATCTTAGTGATCCAATCATAATACAGCCAACCGTCGCACCAGTTTACACCTATCTCGAAATTATACTTCGCCGCCACCTTCTGCATTTCACGCAACAGGATGTCATTTTCATGAGGTTTGAATCCCCATTCGATAAAGAAGCCGTCTATCTTGGCTACCTTAGCCGACAGTATCTGATATTCGATATAATCGGGATCCAAATTCGATTGCATCCCGACTTGCGGATAAGCGACTGCCGCAATCTCATGCCGTCCTTCACTGTCTATCAGATCAGCGTTATAACACAGCGACTTTCTTCCGGTTATTGATTTTTCCGTATTGGCATACATCTCCCAACGCCCCAGCTTTCCATCATGCTGACGGGTATAGCGCACGCCATGAAAATCGGCATACACTTTCTTTCCATTTTGCGCCAAGCCCGGTAATACGACCGATACCAATAATAAAAGAAGAAGAGGTTTCCTCATTATTCTATAACTTAATTATTCAACTTATGTACTTTATCAATCTTCTACAAATACAATGCTTTATCAGTCCTCACCCAGCACCAAATCATGCTTTTCCGGATAACTGAAAGTATTGTCTATCATCCAACGTCCTTTATAAAGCTTCGCTCCGTCCATCTTGAAGAGTTCTTCTCCCTTCTCATTTACAAGTCCTTCAGCCCACCACTCTTCAGTCGGTTTCAGCATCAGAATTCCATCCGGACTGTTACAGATACTTTTTATATCGGCTATACTGTAAACTTTCTCACAGGCAGGTTCGGCAGACTCATTAGTCGTAGCGTCCGTAATACCTGTGAGATCAAATTTATAAACAGCTGAAGCGGCAGTAAGCCATAATTTATCCTCTTCACCATATACCGGAAATAAATCATGTCCTCCCGATTCATTGGTGAATGTATAGATACGAGTCTGGTTGGTCAACTTCGGATTGGTACGATCACCGTTATATTTGAATCGGAATAAAGCAGTAACCCCACCGCTAATAGTACCCGTAACATAAAGGTAAGATCTTTTTCTGTCCCATACCGCATTATGAGCATTACCGATTTTCAAAGTATTGGCTTTCGCTCCCAATACTTTAACTGTATCCACTACAAAGGTATTAATTTCACCTGATTTTGACTCTGCCGTCACAATATTTCCATCCGGCAATATCTCTGCAGAGTGAGGGTTCTGTCCGCAATTTGCGTAGAACATCAGTTTATGGTCCGATATACGAATTAATGCCACCGCCCCACCGGAAGCAGTCATCAAAATATAGCGTCTATTAAAAACCGGTTTTACTTCACTCGGATTAACAAACCAACCCTGCTGTGCAGCAGGTACACAAGCCGTATAAGGGTCCCAACTCCAAATATTATGTTGTGTCACCGCATCCCTGATTACGATAGCACGTCTGGACTGTTCCGCCAAAACGTAAGCTTTTTCAGGAAGCTGGAACAATTCATTTTTCACATCAGGAGTCTCATCATCGGAGCAAGCTCCCAAAGCTATATTAAATCCTAAAAGGACTGCTAATAAACTAAGTTTTTTCATGGTTCTCTTTATTTTAATTATCTATTCGTTTCTTAAAGTTTTTCGTTTTTCCGTATCGAATCTACTCTTTATCATAGTAGTCTATCAATGAATAAACAGCGAGATTCAACTGTCGCATCGGCAACAGGAATGATTTATAAGGTTCATATTCGATAGAGACCGATAGAGACAATTCCTTTATTGGACGCTTTTCCATCCGAATCGTAGCCATCATTGTATTCAAAGTGTACCCAGCCAACACAATTTCGGGCTTCAAGTAAGCGGAGACAGAAATTCTGATAAAATTCTCCTCTGTTCTTTTGGGTACGCACCAGCCAACCACCGCCTTCAACATTAGCATATTTGATACCTTTGTAAGTTGCATCCTCCGCTTTCGTATAAAATTCGGAAACTAAAAAAGGTTTCGTTCCACACCATGCTTTCAAGTTTGCCAGGAAATCGGTTTCCGGCTGCCAACGAGCATAGTAATTGATAGAGACCAGATCACAATAGCGAGCACAAGCTTCCACTACCCTCCGGTTATATTTACTCCAATCGTGTAACCGTGTTCCCAATATCAGGTGTTCCGCATCATGTCGCTTCACGGTTTCAGTAGTCAGCCGATAATAATAATCAGCAACCATTCCCCGGAACTCCTCTTGATTCTCTTTCGTGATATTAGCAACTGAAACGATCCCTCTATCCTGCATAAACTTTTCAGCATACTCCCGTGCCGCTTTATAGCGTTCGGGCAAAGCTAGGAAATGCTTTAAATCAATTCCCCGCAAAGGGTCAGCATTCTGATAACTGGCAAATGGTAATTCATTGTCGAGATAGAAACCGATAAAATGCTTATCACCTGCGAATAAGGCAGACTTTTCACATACCAGATTATCTATGTACGATGCAAATGTCGGCTCGAAAAGAAGCACCAGGCGATTATATTTATCATCATTAAACGCATAGCCTAAATTTTTACTCATATCCCACATAAAAGTGCGAAGCAAATACAGATTTTCCGCATACGCCATCTTTTGTGTCTTTGGTGTAAGCAAATTAGCGCGAACTGCTGCCGGAAATGCTTCTATACGGCTAGAGCCATACGATATGTAGTTTATATGATTGTCCGCTATCAATTTACCAGTCTCTTCACTCCATCGGGTTTCGCTACCGAACCGAGTATTGAAAGTCTCCTTATGAGCGGATGATTCTCCCGGACGGACGTGCTGAATTCCATGAATTATAACCGCTCCATTATCCGGATCAAGCAAATAAGAACGTCCTCCACAACTAGCCACACGAAAGAATCCCTCCTTTCCAACCACAGAAGATGGCTGCAAACCAATTCGCCCTCCCCATGCCGTCCGAGTATAATCAGAAGACGGAGTATACCAATTCATATTGTCGATAGTACGGGTTTCCTGTGAATCAGCCGTTGTCCACGCCTGAAAGGTTCCATTCTGCCATTTCCGATATTCTACATTCAGAAAAGTATATTCTTCTTTGTCCGAAGGGATGTCTCCCCCTTCCGGTTTCAAAGGTTCTTTTTCGTCTGAGGAAGAACAACCGGCAACAACAAACTGCATCAGTCCCAACAAAGACAAAAAGAGGAAATGTCTATATATATGCTTTCTCATAAGAGTTCCTATTAGCTTCCACATTATCTATCAATAAAGAAATTCTTCTCTACTAACGGAGAACTTTCTTCCCTTTTACTGCAAACTTCACTTGCCTTAGTTACAAACTATAAACGCAAGCTTTATTTTTATAAATGAAGGCTTTGTTCTTATAATTGAAAGCTTCATTTATAAAAACGAAAGCTCCGTTTATAGTTTATATCCAATCGACAGCAACTTTACTTCTAATGAGATGAAAATTTTGTCTTAATCAAGACGAAGTTTTCTATTCTTTAAATAGTAAGAATACTGCCCTGTATTACTTCTTCTTGGGGAATTTAATTTCGACAGTCATCACACGTGCGGTGGGATTGTTAGAAACTAAATCTTTCGGTGATAATCGAAAGTCGATGGTAATTTCAAGAAACCGGTAGTATTCCTTTTTGGCATATCCATCAAACTACCCGTTGTCCCTACATACTCATTTTCTTTATTAGAGGTTCCTGAAGCGTGCATAGAATACAAACGTGGTTCACCTGTGCTTCCATAACAATAGAATCTAAAATCAACATTTAAGGCATTAGCTTGACTAGCAATTGCATAATCCACCGAATATGTTTTCAAGTCTTTTAAAGATACGATTGCATACGTATCTGGATACTTCACATTACAACTATTCGCATAAGTTTGGCTAGCGATATCGAACGTTACTACATCCATATCAACATAGATTTTCACATTGCCAACAGCATTCTTCTCCGCTCTACCATCAGAAGATACCACTTTTAATTGTGTCGTTGCATTCGTAAAGTCATCTATTTCTAAAACATCTTCTATTGTTTTTTCACCATTCATCGGCATACGCATAATCTCTGTTTCTTCTGTGTTTTCAACACGATAGACAACTATTTCTTGGACACCTCGTACCGATTCTATTTTTATTGGTAACTTTATTATTTCACCAGTATTGATAGAAATAGGTTTCTCTGGCAAGACCAATTGTGGTCCCGGAATTGCACGATATATAACTGGCAATGTTGAAATCGTTATATTCCCATAAGTATCTTCCGCTTTTACTTTAAGACCTTTATCTCCTTCCTTATAAATAACCAATTCATCATACGAATATTCCTGCTCCCCATTTAAAGTTAGATCCGCTTTAGATTCTTGTCCATTGGCAGAAACCAGATATATTCCTACACTTTTTAAACCTGCTTCCGAAATGACCTTAAATGTGGTACGAGGTATCTCCGGATTCTCTTCCATTTCATCATAAACAATCTCTTCTGGATCAAAAGTGATCACAGGACGTTCCATTACATCCGTTATCTTAAAAGTTACACTTTTCATAGTCACATGATCCAAGTTATCTATTGCTTCTATGATGAAAGATTGATAATTGGTATTATATTCTAATTTTTCAGACAAACTATAAGAGTTAGGATTAAAGAAATCAGTTACCGTCTTATAATCAATCGTTCCCTCAACTGTTTGTATTTTCATTGACACGCTTCTTAACCCAGCCTGTGATTTAATAACTGCTACCACAGGCAAGTTATCAACTTTGTTTAAGTCTACATTCACTTCTTCCATCGGACAATTAATCACAGGAGCAGCCGCATTAGGATCCACACCATCATTGTCATCATTACAAGCAACAAAGCCCAAGCAAAGTCCTAATATTAATAAAGTATATATTTTACGAATCATAATTAGTTCTCTTTTTAATTAACTGTGGTTATTTGGAATATTTGCAATAGTTCTCAAATATATGAATCACACCGTTCGTCGGCAGAATGTTGCTAGTCTTAGCCTGACGCTGTGGAGATTTCCCGTTGCTTCCGGTCTGATTCACAAGAATCTTACCTACTGCAGCCTGCCATGGATTCTTCCATACAGACATAGTCATCAGTCCATTTTCTCCTTTCAACATAGTCAACACAAACATCGGTTCTACCTGTAACTGCCCATAAGAACTATATTCTCCATCCACGATATGATAAAGCAGTAAATCGGCAACCCTCCCTTTATCACAGTCTGTTATAGAAGCCATTCCCGGAAACTCATTATCACGATAAAGTTGCATAGCCGTATTATTCAAAGCTAGAAATGTATATTTATTATCTGTCTGCGTATAATAATCCTTCAAACCTGTATATTCGATTGCAGCTATCATTTCCGAGAACATATCTTTGTGATCTTGAAAATACTCCCACGCTGTCACTTTTACATACGGGTCATCTACCGAAGGCTCATAATCATAATTCTTTTGTAAGTCCAGGTCGCAGCCGGTCAATGCCAATATTGCCCAACAAAAGAAAAGAGTCTTATATAATATTGTCTTTTTCATTGTTTCTACCATTTTAGTTGTTAGTATTACCATAATACGTATTCTGTACAATCTTCGGGTTCTCCAAGATATGTGAATAGTGAATCGGGAAAAGTTCATTTCCATCCTGCTCCATACCGTTGATAGGTTTCATCACTTCTTTCCACTTTCCGGTACGCAGCAAGTCAAACCACCGACGTCCTTCTCCGGCCAATTCCACCTGGCGTTCACGTAATATATAATTAACGACTTCGTCTTCAGAAGCAAAATCATTCTCTGTCAGTGTATTCAGACCGGCACGGTCGCGTACAGATTTCACCAGTTCCAAAGCTTCGCCCCATTTCCCCTGACGAGCACGAGCCTCCGCTTGGAGCAACATCATGTCTGTATAACGATAGATCGGATAAGCCACTTCACAGGTTTTGTTCAGAGAGTTACTTATATCACCCGCCATATATTTACGCAGTTCGTTCCCGTTCTGATAGTTTTTCACCGTAAAGTCTTTACGCTGGTCACCTTGCATATCCTTCTCATCAAAGATACTCATAAACTTATCGGACATGACTGCCGCACGATTTCCTGAGCCGGAAAACCATTGATACATATAACTGTAGCCATTCGTGCCAACTTCATCCATGTTGAAATGAACAAGGAAAATAAACTCTCTGGAGTTATATTCATCATTTTCCGGTGTATCATCAGAAGGTTTATTAGTCAGTTCTTCCGTAAACATGGTATGCCAAGTAGCAATATTAGGCTCGAAATCTACAAAACGCCCACCCTTTTTGGAAGCAATAGTCGCCATCTTGTCAATCGTTTGATCGGCCAGATTATATTCTCCTGTCCACATATAAGCATCCGCCATGATGGCCCATACGCCACAGATAGAGATGCGTTTACGTTCGTAATTCTTGTTACGGTTTATCAGTCCTTCCGCTTTCTTCAGGTCCGGAAGAATAACATGTTCCAAAATGTAGTTTTTATCCGTACGCTCCTTGTAGATCGCTTCCGAATACTTCTCTGTAGGTTCTGTAAACAAAGGTACATCCCCCCAAACACGAATAGCATAAAAGTAAGCTAAAGCACGCAATGCATAAGCTTGTCCAAGATAATCATTCCGGTCTGCCACATCAGGCATACTGATATTGGGAATATACTTAATAGCCAGATTTGCCTGGTTAATCATTTGATACAAAGTAGTCCACTTCCCGCATTTCTCATCTGTAGACATCAGGTTATTAATCACACGTGCCTGATCGGCCATTACCGGTGCTCCGGGAGCTACATTATCCGAACGGAACTCCCCCCAATAGAAATAATTTTCGCGTAAAGTGGAACGCAACAGTCCATAAATTTCATTTATACCAGCCTTGGCGTCACGGGCAGTCTGCCACATATCACCTGCCGGGATTTCACTTACCGGTTCCTCATTCAGAAAATCAGAACAGCTATTCAATGATAGAGCCAGACATACAGCTCCAACAAAATATTTTATATTCTTCATACGATATCTTCAATTAAAAGTTTGCAGAAAAGCCAATACCATATTCCCTCTTTCTCGGATAGCGGTAAGAGTCTTTACCGACTTGCAGAGGATTGTTGGTAGAGAATTCAGGATCGAATCCCGAATAGTTGGTCCATGTCAAGGCGTTGTTTACAAAAGCGTAGATATTTATATTCTTCA